>ENA-OQAJ01000220-OQAJ01000220.1-human-gut-metagenome-genome-assembly--contig:-NODE-220-length-18051-cov-3.488172_pt1 | contig 18051 bp, 21 predicted proteins | sample MGYA00242736_ERZ504529 | MGnify/ENA primary metagenome ERZ504529 (study PRJEB26092, sample SAMD00036275) | human gut metagenome | host: Homo sapiens | study: EMG produced TPA metagenomics assembly of...
TGCCGGGGCCGCCGGTGGCCAGGATGGTGGCGACGCCGGGTGCTTCATCAGCGCGCCGGTCGCCTCGATGGACGGGTGTTCGATCCACTGCACGCAGTTCTCGGGTGCGCCTGCTTCGATCGCGGCGTCGCGGACGATCTTCGCGGCGGCCACGGACGACTTCTGGGCGCCCGGGTGGAAGCCGAACACGATCGGACAGCGGGTCTTGAGTGCCAGCAGCGACTTGAAGATGGCGGTGGAGGTCGGGTTGGTGACCGGGGTGACACCGGCGACGACGCCGACCGGCTCGGCGACCTCGTCTATGCCCATGACCTCGTCCTCGCGGATCAGGCCGACGGTCTTCTGCCCGGCCATGTAGTGGGTGACGTGCTCGCAGGCGAAGATGTTCTTGGTGGCCTTGTCTTCGACCAGACCACGGTGGGTCTCATCGACGGCCATCTTGGCGAGCACCAAGTGCTTGTTCAGGGCTGCGACGGATGCCTTGGCCACGATGTGGTCGACCTGCTTCTGATCGAGCTTTTCGAATTCGTCAAGAGCCTTCAGGCCCTTCTTGACCAGAGCGTCGACCTCAGCCTCGGCTGCGGCGAGCTTCTCTTCCGGAGTCGGCTTGGTCGGCTCTTCCTTCTTCTTTGCGTCTGCCACTTGAAGTCCTCCTCGATTCTTTGGGGAATAGCAAAGGTGTTTTCAGTTATTCGCTTCAACCTCGCGGCGGAAGCTGCGTTGCTGATCATGTTGTGACCTGAGTCACAATATACCTGAGAAAAATCGCGTTGTATATTCTTCGTCGTGTCGTGTGTTTTATGTTCAGTTACTATCTTTTTTTGTTCTTTTTGCCTTATTTTCCGAACATTTTAACCTATTTTCAACACCGTTTTGATACGTTTTTGTTCATTTAAAGTCAACTTCGCAAACGTCAATTTCGCTATTTTCTAAACGACTTTTTTTTAAAGTCTTTTATTTTTGTTGCAAAACGGCGCGAACTTCCTAAAAATACTTTTGTAAAGGTATAATCGGACGAAGTAATACATCATCCGCAAAGGAGCAGACATGAAAGCCGCGCCGACCATGGCAGTGAAGGAGCTCAACAAGCGAGCCCTGACCAGATATCTGTACGCGAACGGCCCCGCGACCAAACAGGTTCTGGAACGGGAACTCGGACTGAGTCTGCCCACCATCACCCAGAATCTGCGCGCGCTAGAACAGGAAGGTCTTGTAGGCAAAGGCGAGCAACTGGGATCCACGGGCGGCAGGAAGGCGCAGACCTTCGTGTTCAAGTCCCGGTTCAAAGCAGCCATCGGCGTCTCCATGCGCTCCAATAGCCTGAATCTATGCGCCATCGATCTGCACGGCGGCGTCATCGCACGGCACCATACCGCGCTCCCCTACCGCAACACCGATGCTTACTATCAGAAGATCGGCGGCATCATCAACGATTTCGCGGAGAAGATCGAACGTGGCGGCACCGACGTCTTAGGAGTCGCCTTCGCCATCCAGGGCATCGTCTCCGCGGACGGAACGACCATCAGCTTCGGCAGCATCATGGGCAATACCGGCGTCAAGTTGGGCACCATCGCGCAGAACGTGCATTATCCCAGCATCATGATCCACGATTCCGACGCCTCGGCCATGGCCGAACTCTGGCTCGACCACGCGCTGAGCGACGCGGTCTGCGTTTATCTGGAAATGCGCCCCGGCGGCGCGGTGATCATCGACGGACAGCTCTATCAGGGGCCGAACCTGCGCAACGGCGTCATCGAACATATGACGCTTGTGCCCGGCGGCAACAAATGCTACTGCGGCCAATACGGCTGCATGGACACGTACTGCTCGCCGGAGACCCTGCTGGAGGACGGCGAAAGCCTGTCGGGATTCTTCAGCGTGCTGAGGCAGGGCGAGCACGATCATCGCAAGCGCTTCGACCATTGGCTTGCCAACGTGGCACAGGCCGTAAGCAACATCCGCGCGCTGCTTGCCGGCGACATCATCATCGGCGGCGAAGCGGCACGGGTATCTCGATTCGGACGATATGGACAGGCTCAAGTCCTTAATCGATGAGAAAAGCGCGTTCCACGACACCCGCTTCACGCTGCGCAAGAGCCTGTGCGTGGAAGACCAGAACATCATCGGCGCCGCGCTGCGATTCGTGCAGTCCTACGTCACGGACGCTGCAACACGGAAGTGTGACGGCACACGCGCAATATGTGTTTGCATACGCGCGAAAAAAACGCGTATGCAAACACATACACAAAGACGAGGGGCGTTCCCATCCCGTTGCTGTGGATGGGAACGCCCCTCGTCTTTATCAGCCGAACAATCAGACGATCTGGCAGAACTCGATGGTCTCGCCGTTCGGACCGTACACGTTGAAGAAGCGGATGCCGTGCTCCCAGAAGCTGTCGATGTGCTGGATCTCGGTGTCCTTGAACTTCAGGCCGAGTTCCTTGGCGTTTTCGAAGGCCGCTTCGATGTCCGGGGTGTCGAAAGCCCAGTGGTTGATGGCACCGGCGGTCATCGGGGCCGGCTCGCCCTCCCAGGTCTCGATGGTCAGGTGGCCGTAACGCAGGAAGGCGCAGCGGTTCTCGCCGTTGTGGAAGATGCCAGCGACTCAAAGCCGAGCTTCTCGGTGTAGAAGCGATGGTCTCGTCCAAATCCTTGGCGACCATGCCGGAATGCTGGAAATCAGTGGTGAATGCGGTCATGGGCTTGCTCATGATGTTCTCCTTCATTGTGGGTTATGCGTGGGCAATGGTACTTGAAAAATTTGTTGTGTTTTGTCAAAAGTGTCGGACGCCCGTGGGGGCAGGCGCCCGACATGGACGGGGTCAGGCGACGGCAGGCGCATCTTCCTTGGCTTCGGCCGCGACTTCCTTGACGGAGTCGGCGGACTTCTTGATGCGGTGGCCGTGGCTGTCGAAGCCAGGCTGCTGCGGACGGATGAACAGCGTCAGGATGAACGCCAGCACGTACAGGGCCGCGTACGTCCAGCACACGCCGCCGTAGCCGATGGTCGGCAGCAGGATGGTGGCGATGCCAGGGCCGGCAAACGTGGTCAGACCAGCCGCAAGGTTGTAGGCGGACAGTGCCGCGCCTGCTTGCCTTCGCCGGCATACAGCGTCATGATGGTCGGCAGCGAGGAGAAGGCGCAGGTGCCGATGCCGACGATGATCGAAGCGATGATCATCATCACCGCGTTCGCGCCGAACCACTGCGGAATGTAGTAGAAGGCGACGGAACCGACGGCGAGCGCCGCGCAACCGAACCAACGCATCGGCCACACCCATCCATAGCGGTCCATGAACCAGCCCCAGAAGGTGTTGAAGATCAGGGTGATGACGAACACGAAGCCCCAGATGCGCATCCATTCCTCAGTCTTGAAGATGTTGATGCCTCCGTTGTGCGTGGTGCACAGGTACAGCGGCATGATGACCGGGAAGCCGTACAGCAGCAGGTTGTTGATGATACGGATGATGGCGCAGATGAGGATCTTGCGGTTGGTGACGAGGATGGTAGCGCCTTCGGCCAGTTCCTTGAGCTGTTCCTTACGGCTCAAGCCCTCGCCCTTGACGACCTTGTTCTTCGGTACGAAGAAGAAGCACATGAGCGTGCCGACGATGGAGAACGGCAGAGCGAACCAGAAGGTCTTGTATTCGCCGACGATCGGCATGATGAAGCTCGGCAGATAAGCGCCGAACACGCCGATGCCCAGCGAGAAGCAGGTCCAGAAGAAGCCGGTTGCCGAAGCGAGTCGCGATGGCGAAATGTACTGAGCCATCAGCACGACGAAGCTGTAGATGAACAGCGGGTAGCCGATGCCACGCATGGCGTACAAGCACAGAATCAACGGATAGATATGGCTTGGGATGGCGATGCCGAGGAACAGCAGATGTACGCCGATCCACCAGCATGCACCGAACATCATGACCTTACGTGCGCCGAACATTTCGGCAAGCACACCTGCCGACCATCCGCCGAAGGCAGCGAACAGGCCGTACACGGTGACCAGCAGCGAGGCCTGGGACGAGGTGAATCCCTGATCCACCATGAATTTCGACAGAAATGTCAGTTCGAAACCATCACCGGTCATGAAGATGGCAACGGCGAGGAAGCCAAGCATCAACGTGCGAGGAACGCCAAGTCGTTCAAGAATCTTAATCATGCGAGCACCCTTACCCGATGTCTCTCTCAACTATGAGGAATCGTATGAATCAATACGGATATTCGAGGTAGATACCACAGCCACCTTGCTACGGCATCTAGTTTTATACAAAGCGATGGCCGCCGCGGGAGAGGTGAATATGCGGCGGCCACGATTTTCAGAACAATCGCAAGGCCGTTTGCGATGTCACTTGCCAACCTTGACGACGGCCTTGGAAACGCCGGTGACCTTGCCGTCGAGGAAGTCCTGCACCTGCTCGAGCTCGAGCTCGTGGCTGATGAGGCCGCCGATGTTCATCTTGCCGGAGGAGACCAGCGAGATGGCGTCGCGGAAGGTCAGCGGGTTGATGAAGGAGCCCTGGATGGTCAGCTGCTTCTTGTAGATGTCGTAGGTGTTCATCTCGAAGTGAGCTTCCTGCGGGCCGACACCGAACATCAGCACCTGAGCGCCCTTCTTGGCGGCGGCGACAGCCTGGGCCTGGGTGGTCGGCAAGCCGACGGCCTCGACGATGACGTCGTAGGAATCAGCCGGAATCTGCTCGCGGGTGGTGTTGTAGGTTTCGGTGACGCCGAACTGCTCCTTGTTGCGCTGCAGCTTCTCGTCGAAGATGCCGGCGAGGTCCACCTGGTGCACGCCGTAGGCTGCAGCAGCTGGGCGAAGATCTGGCCCATGAAGCCGTCGCCGATGACCAGAGCCTTCTGGTACGGACGCAGCTTGAGCAGGTCGAGGCCGTGCACGGCGCAGGACACCGGCTCGATGGCGGCGGCGTCGCGCAGGGAGACGTTGTCCGGCAGCTTGTAGACCACGGTGGCCGGAGCGGTGAACCGCTCGGCCAGACCGCCGTTACGGGTGACGCCGACGGCGCTCAGGTGATCGCACAGCTCAGGACGCTGGGTCAGGCAGTACTCGCACTGGCCGCAGTAGATGTTCGGATCGACGGCAACACGGTCGCCGACCTTGACGTTGGTGACCTCGGAGCCGATGGCTGCGACGACACCGGAGTTCTCATGGCCGAGGATGATTGGCGGAACGGCCGGAGCGGAGCCCGGAGGCCGGCGTACAGGTCATGGTCGGTGCCGCAGACACCTGCGTAAGCGGTGTTGATCAGCACCTCGTTCGGCTGAATCTCAGGAGTGTCCAGTTCCTGGATCTCGAACTGCTTGATGCCAGTCAGAACCAAAGCCTTCATGATTGTTCCTTCCTCACTGAAAGATTTTGTTTTTGCTTCCCGCAGACCCCCTGCGCGATATCTCACACTATACGCTTTTCCAAAAAGTTTTGCAAATTGCTTTTTGTAAAGTTCTTTACAAAGCGTGTCGCGCTTATTTCCAAGGCTTCCGCATCATCGAGACGGCGACAAGAGACAACAATCGCCCATAAAAATCAAAAAGAAATCACATCGAAACACAACGTCGCGCAACGACCCTCGCTCGAACAATCGACGTATTCCGGCGTTTACAATGGAGACATGAAGAATCCACCCCTGCACCGATACGCAACCCGCCCCGGACTCTACTTCACCGATGACGGTGGTGCGGACGCCGTCGTCCGTTCCGAGACCGCCGATCAAGTGTGGTTCTGCGTGCTCGAACCGCTCAACCAGCCCAGCGCCTTCTACGCCGATGCCGTACGCCTGTTCAACGAGCCTGACGTGTCGTTCATCGAGCAGGCGAAAACACAACGCATCTGCACCAGACGCATCCCCTCGCTGAACCTGCGAGAAACCCTGTTCCATATGGATGGACCGAATTACGGACTATGGTATGTGCACCTTCCCAAAGCTTGGGACGGCATGCAATACGGATACCGCGTCAATGGCCCATGGGATCCAAACCATGGCGTGAGCTTCAATCCATACAAACTGCTGCTCGACCCATACGCCAAAGGCATCGAAGGCAAGATGGAACTCGACCCGGCGCCTTCGCCTACGAATGCGAGATCAAAAACGGCAAGGTCGCCGGTTCGCCGTTCGGACCGATGAGCACCGTGGACTCTCTGGGACACATGCCTGTTTCCGTGGCCATTGACGACCGCGACATCAACAAGCATATGGGAGAACCATCCCACCCGCATGTGCCATGGAGCAAAACCGTCATCTACGAACTGCACGTCAAAGGATTCACCGCGAACGCCCCATGGCTTCCTCCGGAATTGCGCGGCACCTATGCCGGCCTCGCCCATCCGGCCACGCTCTCCTATCTGCAGGACCTCGGCGTGACATCCATCGAACTGCTGCCCATCCAAGCCAAGCAATCCGAACTGTTCCTGCAGGAACGCAATCGCACGAATTACTGGGGCTATTCCACGCTCGGCTACTTCGCCCCCGAAGCCTCGTACGCCACCAAGCAGGCGCAGGAAGCGGGAGCGGGCGCGTGCGGCAGGAGGTCATCGACATGGTGCGGGCCATGCATGAGGCCGGTTTCGAGGTCATCATGGACGTGGTGTACAACCACACCTGCGAATCCGGTCCGGAAGGCCCGACCATCTGCTGGCGTGGACTCGACAACCTCGCCTATTACCGACGGACCAAAGACAAGGTCAGTCGCCTGTACGACACGACGGGATGCGGCAATTCGCTTGACTTCACCAACACGCACGTCACCACCTTCGCCGTGGATTCGCTTCGCTACTGGGCCAAGCGAATCGGCATCGACGGCTTCCGCTTCGACCTTGCGGCGACGCTGGCGCGTCTTGACGGCGAATTCACGCGATACCACCCGTTCCTGTACGCGTTGCGCTCCGATCTGCTGCTCGGCAACCTCAAGATGATCATGGAACCGTGGGATTGCGGCCCGAACGGCTGGAGAACGGGACAATTCGGCATCCCCTTCGCGGAATGGAACGACCGCTTCCGCGATTGCACACGCACCTTCTGGCTGACCGATGTGGAACGTGCACGTGGTGGTGAAACCGGCGACATGACCATGCAGTCCATGGCCACGCGCCTATGCGGCTCAGCCGATCTGTTCGCCACCGACCCCGGACGCGGATCGACCGCATCCGTGAACTACGTGGCATGCCACGACGCTTCACCACCGCCGATCTGACCCAGTATCGGCATAAGCACAACGAAGCCAACGGAGAGAACAACCGGGACGGCAGCGACAACAACCATTCCGTCAATTTCGGACATGAAGGCCCGTGCAGTGATCCGATCATCACACAGCAACGAGAACGGGCCATCATGAACATGCTGGGCACGCTGCTGCTCTCCCTGGGCACGCCGATGCTACTTGCCGGCGACGAATTCGGCAACTCGCAGAACGGCAACAACAACGCCTACACGCAGGACAATGAGACCACATGGCTGGATTGGGATTGGCTGTACAGCACCGAGCAGACCGCGGAGCTCAAGCTGTTCAACCTCACTTCCCGGCTGATAGCGCTGAGAAAAGCCCGGGACCTCTACAACCATGAGGATTTCTTCACCCGACTGAGCAAAATCGGACTGTTGAAGAAATCGACCGCGTGCACTGGTTCCTGCCGAACGGAAAGACGCCGCATGATGCGGATTGGACGAATCCCTCGGTCCGATCGTTCGCCATGCAGCTGCTCTCCCCCGACGAGCCAAGCCTGCTCATTCTGGTCAATGGGTCCGACGAGAACGTCAGATTCCATCTGCCCAACGACATCGAATGGGAAATGATCTGGTCCTCGGCGGAAATCGCCGGCGAATATCCCGGACAGGGCACGCAGATCGAGAAGCTGGCCGAGTTCGATGAGGAAGCGGAGGACAAACCTGCCGGGCGATTCCGCAACCATCTGCAGCGTCTCAATACCATGTATTGGCAGATGGATGAGAATGCCGACAGTCTGAACTCCGCGGACGACGGGTTGTCCGAGGACGATCCGACCCTGTGGACGCTGCCGGCTCTGAGCATCAGCGCGATGAAGCAGATTTCGACGGATTGACGCGCAGCGGACGGCGCAACGAATCGGCGCATACATCAATACGCAAACGGCCCATCCGAACGTCCGGTAACGGGTGGGCGCGAATGAGGGAGATGCGGATGCTTCATCTGCAACGTCTGCCAGATACGTCCAACACATCTAACGAGCCCATTGCGCCCAACGCATCTAACGCTTGCCCACAATAACGAGGAAACCCCTCGGAGACCATAGGTTTCCGAGGGGTTTCGAATAAAGCTTGCTGTAAGCTTTAGCGCTTCGAGAACTGCGGAGCGCGACGTGCCTTGTGCAGACCAGCCTTCTTGCGTTCCACGACGCGGGCGTCGCGGGTCAGGAAGCCAGCCTTCTTCAGGGCGGCGCGGTTCGCATCACGATCGATAGCGTTCAGAGCGCGGGCAACGCCCAGGCGGATTGCGCCAGCCTGGCCGGTGGTGCCGCCACCGTCAACGAGGACGATAGCGTCGAACTTGCCTTCGAGCTTGAGCAGAACGATCGGGGAGTTGACCTCACGCTGCAGCAGCTTGGCCGGGAAGTACTCTTCCAGGGTGCGACCATTGATGGTCCACTTGCCGGTGCCCGGAACCAGGCGAACACGGGCGACGGCTTCCTTACGACGACCGGTGCGTAGCCCGGAGCGATGGTGGAAGTACCGGTGCCAGCGCCAGCGTTGGTCTCGGTGGTGTACGAGGTGAGCTCCTCTTCGGTCTCGAGAACCGCGGAGTCGTTGGTGTTTTCAGCCATGTTTCTTATCTCCCTTCGGTTCACTTAGCCTGCTGCGAGACCTGAGCGATCTCGAAAACCTGCGGCTTCATGCCAGCGTACGGATGCTCGGCACCGCGAACGATGTGGAGACGATCCAGCTGAACCTTGGCCAGACGGTTCTTCGGCAGCATGCCCTTGATGGCAGACTTGATGATGCGCTCGGGGTTGGTCTTGAGCAGCTGGGCGTAGCTATCGCGACGCAGGCCACCCGGACGACCGGAGTGCATGTACAGTTCCTTGCCCAACTTGTTGCCGGTCAGAGCGATCTTGTCGGCGTTGAGGATGATCACGTGGTTGCCGGAATCGGCGTGCGGAGCGTAGGTCGGCTTGTTCTTGCCACGCAGCAGGGTTGCCGCCTGAGTGGCGAGACGACCGAGCACCACGTCGGTGGCGTCGATGACGTACCAGTCGTGAGTCAGATCAGCTGGCTTCGGAGTGAAAGTTTTCACGATGTACCTTTTCTATATATTGTGTTCCGGACCATCCATCAGCATTACACGCGTTGGTTGGGCGCGGAATAATGCCGTTTTTCAGGTCTCATTATCCGTGGGCTCCCTGAAAGTCCTCGATGGCGAGTGGGAAAAGCGCTTTGAAGGACCCCGTAGGGAAACACAACAGTCTACTAGTATATCGCCTGCCTTGACATTCGGCAACACGAAAAACAAGGGTGTCCGCAGACCGTCGGACCTGTGGACACCCCATGGAATCGCCTATAGAAGATCAGCCACGCATGATGGCGGTGATCTCCTGCAGACGCGGTTCGTCGAAGAGCTTTTCGAGCGGCACCACGTTGCCTTCGCCATCGGCCAGCGGAATACGCCAATTCGGATACTCGTTATTGGTGCCCGGCTGGTTCTGCGTGCGCTTCTCACCGACCGCGTCGACGATGGAGGCGGCCATGAGCTTGCAGGGCGAACCTTTCAGACCACGGTACAGCGCGTCGACAATCTCGTTTTCGTTGGCGGCTTCGTCATCCAGAGCAGCCTTGTCGAGATAGCCCTCCTCGACCAGCATGTTCAGCATGGCATTGTGCTCGGCGGTTGCGGACTTCTGGAATTCCTCCACCGGACCGGACAGCAGGCCGAGCTGCTCACGCAACTTGACGTGGCCATATTCGAGGTAACCGGCCGCCGGAGGCATGTCATGCGTATTGACGGACGCCAGTGCGTACGGACGCCAATCCTTCGGAGTGCGGAACACACCGTCCATCTGTTCGAACCATTCCACGGCACAACCGAGAATGCCATGTTCGGACAGCGACTTGGACACATAGGCCGGCACGACACCCAGATCCTCGCCGACAACCACGCCACCAGCGCGGGAAGCCTCAAGCGCGAGAATGCCGAGCATGACATCGGAATCGTAATGCACATATGTGCCATCAGTGGCGGGCTTGCCTTCCGGAATCCACCATAGGCGGAACAGACCAAGGATATGATCGATACGCACCGCACCGGCATTGGCGAACATGTCATGCACCATATCGCGGTACACCCGAATCCGGTCTGTTCGAGGGCGATCGGATTAAGCGGCGGCTGGCTCCAATCCTGGCCCTGCTGGTTGAACATGTCCGGCGGGGCACCGACCGTGGCGCCCTTGGCGAAGCGTTCCGGATTCCACCACACATCGGATCCTGCCGGATGCACGCCGACGGCCATATCCGCGACGATGCCGATCTTCATACCGGCCTTGCGAGCGGCCTGCTGCGCCGCGTGCAACTGATCGGTGGCGACCCACTCAAGCCAGCGGTAGAACTCAAGGGTGTCCGGGAACTTCTCACGCAACTGCGCGACTTCTTCGGAATCACGGTTGTATTTGCGCACCCAATTATCGGCGTCGTCGGAGGGAGCTCCCCACTTGTCATAGCACAGGCACCAGGTGGCGTAGGATTCGATCTCGTCTCCGCATTCGGCGAGGTAACGGTCGAATTCGGCCTGGCGAGCCTTGGTTCGGCCGGCCTTGTAGATGACCCACAGCGCATGCTTCTTGACGCGCCACATGGCGTCGCGATCGATCAGCCGCGCGTCGTCATTCAGCAATTCGACCTGCTCGTGCAGCGCATCGACTTCAGCCCTGTCCTCATGGGACAGCGTGAGATATTCCGGCATGGACTCCGGACGGATGTAGCTGAAATTGATGAAACGGCGGGAAATCGGCAGATACGGCGATGGCGTCAGCGGAGGCACCGGCTCCGCGGCGTGCATCGGGTTGATAAGCATGAAGTCGGAGCCGGTCTTCTTTTTAGCCTCGACCAGCATGGTCTTCAGATCTTCGAAGTCTCCCACGCCCCAGGATCCCTTGGAACGGATGGAGTACAGCTGGCTCATCCACCCCCACAGGGAGCCGTTCTTCATATCATCGAGCAGTTCGATTTTCTCAGGAGCGCTGATAACGGTTGCAGTCTCCGTTTCGCTTCCGACAGTGACCTTGAGGGTGTGATAGCTTCGGGCAGATCGGCGGGCAGGACGAGATACGACATGAAGAAGAAGCTGCCATTGATCTCATGGGCGATTTTCTCACCGCCTCATGGGAGATTTTGCCCGTGAATTGCTTGCCGTTTTCCAGCGTGATGGAGGCTTCCGGCACATCGAACATGCCGCCGTGCACCTCCACCTTGCTTTCCTTGCCCACGATATGCAGCACGGTGGGAGCCACCACGCGAGTTTCGCGTTCGGACTTGATGGATGTGATGGACTGGTTGATCGCCTCATCGTTGGAAGCGTCAATACCAAGCGCCTTGAGCACCGCCACTAGAACATCGTCTTCGATTTCGTGGTAATCATGGCTCATACCGACGTAGCTGGTGGCGACACCCACCAGCTTTGCCAGACGAATGAGCGGACGGGCGAGACGCGTTGCGTTTTCGGTCTGTTCTGTCATGGTTCCCAGTCTAGGACCAAAACATGCGCACCACGCGCAGGAATCTCATAAAAATGACAACGTATGCAATTATTTTTCCGCAAGCTGCCGTTGAGCGGCCTTCTGCACGTCGCTTGAAGCGTCCTGCGCCAACTGCTGGAGCATCCGATCGGAAACATTCGGATTCAAGGCGACGGCCCTGCGCACCATGGTCGCAAGCACCACCGGAGCGTCCGGTTCGACCTGCGTTCCCAACGAGCCCAGGAAATCAAGCGTGTCGGAATCCATGGTGGAATCTTCGGCGCCTTCAAGACGCATTTTCCAAGACGTACGTTTGTTGCGCAGCGCGGTGGCACGCACTTCGGGCGACTCATCCTTGGTCAGTCGGCCCACCAGCCAGTTCTTGTCATCGGCGTTTCCCGCAACGGCTTTGCGTACTTCAGGAGACTCGTCGGTGGAAAGCTTGACCAGAATGTTCGGGAACGGCATGGTTTCGGCAAGGAAGACGCGGTCCTCCACCGGCGTATGCGCGTTGCCAGCCACAGCCTCAAGCAATGCGGTGGCACGGGAGAACGCGCCTGGTCGCTCCGGTCCGGCAGCGGACGTCTGGCGAACTCGCTTAATGCGGTGGAATCAGTGGAATGCCGGAGCCGCTCGTATGTGGCGGTCAACGGCTCGAAATCCACGGTCTCATCGGCGTTCGAGGCGTCGGCCTGCGAATCATTCTCATGCTGCTCGTTCTCATCACTCATATTTTCACCTTACGACACTATATGCATGCGGCTCACAACGTGAACTCATACTTTGACCGGACGGTTGGACGTGCCCACCAGTTGCGGAACGACCGTAGCGTTGAAAGTTTCCACAACTCGGGATTCGAAGGCATTCGCCTGTTCCTGCGGAACCACCACAGTCAAGGCGATGCGGTCAGTGTACTGCGCGTCGGTCTGCTCGCCTTCCACCGTTGACAACAGATTCTGGAAGCTGCCCAACTGCGGATAATCAAGAATTACCTGATATTCGCCGCACGGTACGATTTTCGCCTTGGAAGCAGCCTTGACCGCAATTGACGCACCTGTGGAATACGCACGGATCAGGCCGCCGGAACCAAGCAGGATACCGCCGAAATACCGTGTGACCGCGACCACGCAATCAGTCATTTCGTTTGCCCGCAGCACGTCGAGAATGGGCTTGCCGGCGGTTCCGGACGGCTCGCCATCATCGCTCATGCGTTCCGCAAGACGTCCATCGGATCCACCACACACCGCGGCATAGGCGACATGCCGGGCTTTCGGATGCTGGTCACGGATCGTCTGAACGAAAGCGAGCGCCTCATCCAACGAGCTGATATGACAGGCGTCTCCGATGAATTCCGATTTCTTTTCGACGAAGGCGTCGTGCGCCGGCCGATCGGCGGAATCGAGTATGGTCTGCATGCTGTTCAACCTACCTAACCTCACCGACCGCGCGCATATGCTGCTTCCCGGTTATTTTTTCAGACGACGACGTTGAATTCCTCCCCCTTGAAGAAGGCGGCGATGGATTGGACCACCTGCTTGGTCATGCCGATATACGCGCCGTCGGTACGCCATGCGATGTGCGGGGTGAGCACGATGCCGGGAATCTTGCACAAAGGATCGTCGGCGGCAAGCGGCTCATGATCGAACACGTCCAAGGCCGCCGGAATGTCTCCGCGTTGAAGTCTTGCGAGCAGTGCGCCGGGTTCGATGACTTCGCGCGGGCGGTGTTGACGAACAGTTCCCGGACGCAACGCGTCGAGGTTCTTCGCCGTGATGATGCCACGGGTGGAGTCAAGCAACGGCATATGCACGCTGACCACGTCTGAATTCGAGATCAACTCGTTCATGTCTTCCACCGGAGTGACATTCAGGTTCTCGAACACCTGTGCGGGCACGTGGGAGTTCCACGCGGATACTTTCATGCCGAAAGCGTTGGCGATGCCGGCCACGGTCTGCCCGATGCCGCCGAGTCCGATGATGCCGAGCTTCTTGCCGAACAGTTCGAAACGTCGGCACCGTCCCAATCGCCTTGCTTGACCTGCATATCAAGCGCTCCGGCGTGCCTGGTCAGTTCCATGAGCAACGCCATGGCGTGCTCGGCGACGGCGTGATCGCCGTAATGCAGCACGTTGCAGACGCGGATGCCGCGTTCCTTGGTTTTCTCAAGATTGATGTAGCTGGCGACGCCGGTGCCTCCGAACGCATAGCACTTGGCGTCGAGCCTGTCGAGGATGGCATCGGCGCAGTGGAATCCGATGACCATGACGCGTCGGCATCCTTGCAGCGTTCCACGATGGTGTCCTCGTCCAGTGTGAAATCCTCGTACATGCGCACGCGGGCCACGTTTTCGAGCATCGTGAAGTTCTGTTTGAACGGTCCGATCATCGATTCGATGACCACCGGCATGACCACCAGCGGCAAGTCGGTGCGGTCCGGCTGGGTCTCGAAAACTCCATCCATATCTTTACCTCACATCACGAGCGGAAACGCTCCATACAGGTCGATTAACGAATACGAGGCATATTCTGCCACGGGAAACTACTTTCCAGATGAACCAGCTTGTTCTGCGGTGATGTTCCACTCTCGAACCACGTTCTGGTCCGCGCCCATGGAATAGATCACGTTCCAGATACGTTGTCTCTGATTGGCATCTTCTGTTTCGTTCCAACAGGCTCCATCCGGATGGTCGTCCGAAATCGGACACCACTGGTATTGGCCTTGACGCACATTGGCCGTCGGCACCCAATCGATGCGATTGACCCGCCATGAGCCGGCCACGCCTTTCTTGCCGGCGATTGGACGCGGGCCGTCATGCCTTGGTTGTTGACCTGTTGCCTGGAATGTAGGACGTGACCGTCACCGCGTTGCCCAGACCGTAGATGATCCATGTGCCGTTGTAGTTCTCAACGGGCTGCGCGCAGTGGCATCCGGCACCGTAGATGACGTCGAATGCACCGGTGTCGGCCAGCTCATGCGCTTCGGACTGCTGCCACGAGTCGGCGTAGTCAAGATATTCCTGCACGGAATGCATGGCGATGGCCACCACGTCGGCGCCTTGTTTACGGGCCTCTTTGGCTTTGGCCACGGCTTTGTCGATGTCGGCCTGATGGTTCGGATCGCCGCTCTCGCGCAGACGGTCGACGCGCCAATCATAATCGGGGGTTTGCGCGTTCAGGGACACGGTACCGGCGATCAGGCCCAGTTTGCCGCCACCGGTCGGGGAATCGATGACCAGCGGTTTGGTAGAGTCTTCCTCGGTCTTGTAGGAGCCCGTCTGGGCGATGCCGTCCTGGTCGAGGGTATCCCACAGGCGTGTGATGCCATCCGCGCCTTGATCCCACGAATGGTTCGACGCATGCGTGCATGCGCGATACCCCACCTTGGCGGCCGCGTCGGCGACCTCCGAGGGAATGTTGAACACCGGATACCCGGTGTAGGGGCCACCGCGAGGCGCGATCGGCGTTTCGAATTCGCACACCGCGATATCGGAGGCATCGATGTACTTGCGCATCGGTTCGAACAGACTGGTGAAGTCATAGGCCGTACCGTCCGTCGCCGCGGTATTGGGACCGGCAAAGTTGTCCCACAGACCAGGGTGGAACAGCAGATCGCCATTGACCATCATGGCGATGCAATCGGTATCCGGACAGTCCGGCGAATTGCCGTGATGTTCCTTCGGCTCGGCCTTTTTCACCACATGCTTTTTCTGCTTGGCCACGCCCATCTGCGTTGCGGCCCCCTGCCCGGCTTGGGACTGTGATGAATGCAAGCACCGCGTCAGGAACCACCCACCTACCGCCAGCAATACGACAAGCACGACGGCTGCGACGATGGCCAGCCTGCGACGTCCTGCAACCAGCACTTCCGGGTTGCGGGCATGCACCGCCTTGTCCCTGTATCTCATGGCACTCCCCCTGTTTCTTCTCATGCTCCACATCACTCTCAATGTTCAAGATTACCTGATGGCCCCGTACGCCATATGCCAAGACGCACGCTTCCTTTACCGTATTTGAGCCGTACCGCGTCTAATGCCGCTTCCGCACCGCGTAGCCGTTCCGATTGGGTCGACGGTTCGGTATCCGTTCCACGACCCCGCTGCGCCTCGTTCTGCTCTTCAAGCATGTCATCAAGCGAAAGCTGAACCGCCGCATCCGCCGCTTCGACCAAACCGCCCGCGCTCATGCCGGCAAGTCGCACCGGTCTGGTCAAGGAAATGGCGTCGATAGAGCTTTCCGGCATGCCCATCATGGCCAGCAATAATGCGACACATTGCGGATACAGCATGCTTGCCGCATCCGTCGGACAGTCCAGCGTATGTCCTTTCGTCGCATAGCTCAAATCCGGGAATCGCAGCTTCACCATGACCTTACGCGCCATCAACCCTCGTCTGCGCAGCGTGCCGGCCACATCATCGCAACACCAGCGGAGCATGGATGTCACCTGCCGCATGTCTTGGGTGTCCTTGTCGAACGTGCGTTCCGCGCCGACGGATTTCTCCTGCGCACGCGGTGCGACAGGGCGGTCATCCAATCCGCGTGCCGCCATGTACAACCCGCGCGCGCTGATGGCTGACCCCGTCGCCTGCTCAAGCGATTCCATGCTCATCTTCGCCAAGTCAGCCACGGAATCAACGCCCCATGCGTTCAGTCGTTTCTCCAAGGACGGACCGATGCCAGGTATGCCACGCAACGGCATCATCTGCACGAATTCGGCATGTCTGGCCACGGGGATCATGAGCATGCCATCCGGTTTGGCATTGGTCGAAGCCATTTTGGCGACAAGCTTGTTCGCCGCGATGCCGACGGAACAGGTGATGTGGTACCGTCTGGCGACCTGATCGCGTATCCAAGCTCCGATGCGCGGGGACTCTTCCACCGCAGCAGCGCGCCGGAGACGTCCATATAGCATTCATCCACGGAAACCTGTTCGATGCGATCGGTGACGCGGGAGAACACCTCTGTGAAGATACGTCGGGACATCTCACGGTAGTAGTGGATGTCCACCGGCAGAAAGACGCCGTTCGGGCATAGTTTTCTTGCCCGGGAGCTTGCCATCGCCGAATTGATGCCGTATTTGCGTGCCTCATAGTTCGCCGCGGACACCACGGAACGGTTGCCGATGCCGATGATTACCGGTTTGTCGGCGTATTCCGGATGCCGCGCCACTTCGAGGGATGCGAAAAAAGCGTCCATGTCGATATGCAGCACCGTGCATCCGACCTCATCGTGACCCCAGTCACGTTTGGCCGCTGCGATTCTTGGTGCTGTGCTCATGATTCCATGATAGACAACGATTCGGCAGTTTTGGAACAAATGTTCGAATATGGCGAAACCTGCGGGCATACCGGCGTGTCGCATATCAATGAGACCGCTCGACACGGCTCACGAGTTCGAGTCCCACTGACATCACCACACGTTTTTCTCTCATTTTTTCACAATATGGTGTTTCGCACGCGGATAGATGCTATAGTTACATGCTGTTGCGTCGTAACGCAACAGTGGAGTCATGCCTGAGTGGCCGATAGGGGCACCCTGCTAAGGTGTTAGTCGTGTTTAGCGGCTCGAGGGTTCGAATCCCTCTGACTCCGCCTTGAGGGTTTTCGGAGAAATCCGGAAGCCCTTTTTTCATGCCAAAACGGCGGAATACCAACGATTTCAAAACATACGGCGCAAACAGAGAATGTACGGAAATGTACGCCAATGCCAACATTTCCGGTACCCAGCAAGGTACCCGAGTTGGGTACCCAACAAGACAGCCGACGACTGCACTGCAAATAGGCCATCGTGTCGGCAATGGTCATGAGCGGGGGGTTCAGTCTTCCTCATAATCACCCCCGTTCACGCTCACCGCAACGTCCAACAATTGAGACGCCACATCCGACGGAATCCACGCAGACACGCCCCTATACGGCGAACGTCCGGCCTAGAACACTTCAAACAGCTCCTAGCCTGCACAACGCCGAACAGGGTCTTTAATGGCCCGAGCCTCCGCGAGACGCCACCGACGAACCAGACGACAGAAACGGTGAAAAGTCGGATAATCAGTCTCGAAATCCTCCTGCACGCGCAACGGCAAATCATTATGCGGCAGGGACGATCCGCAAAGACCGTCCCTGTTTACATATCAGTATGTATACATCAACGGCATGCCGTCACATGCCGAATGCTTTTCGATCCGTTTCGGTAAGCCAATCCGTCCGCATGCCCGGTTCTTGGCACAAATGCATGGCGGGGCATTCCTCACCGATGCAAGGATCCCATACAGGAAGCGGCGTTCCGTCACGGTCCGTTCCGTTGGGATCGCCATTGGCGGCAAAATTGGTCCAGTACAGCCCCATTCGCCTTG
>ENA-OQAJ01000221-OQAJ01000221.1-human-gut-metagenome-genome-assembly--contig:-NODE-221-length-17991-cov-2.154165_pt1 | contig 17991 bp, 26 predicted proteins | sample MGYA00242736_ERZ504529 | MGnify/ENA primary metagenome ERZ504529 (study PRJEB26092, sample SAMD00036275) | human gut metagenome | host: Homo sapiens | study: EMG produced TPA metagenomics assembly of...
TTTTTAGTTTATAGGGTTATATGCGGCTACGTTATATAATTCCTCCATGTTCTTTTCATTCCAATAGGATATATCCTTTATCGAGTCTAGCAGTATGAACTTCTCCATTACCCATATCATTCTGTAACACAAATTCGTTTCCGTCATACGTGATTGAAGTTGCATTAAGAGCTCCGGTAAGAACGTTATTTGGAGTAACTATTGGATTTAAATCCATAATCAAACCGCCATCAAACGTATTAACTGTTTCCTGTTTGCTCATGTTTACAAAAAATTCATAATTATTATTGTATACTAATATATCTTTAAATCTTAAAGGTTCTCTTGTTATAATTAACTCCGCATCTTTAGATGTAAAGTTTTCTCTATATGTAACATTCCCTACAAGGGTAACAAAGGGAACTCTGAATATATACTTCCGATTATGCTCTCTTATCTTGCACTCATCTAATATTTGATATAGTACTTGATTCCCATAATTAAATATTTTCTTCTTTCTGCCTCTTGAATTGTGCTGTTTGAGGAAATCCTCATATTGAGAGTCAGTCAATGCAAAATAGTAATATCCGTCCCATTGTATGTTCTTACGTTTATAGAGAACCCTTAATTTTACAGTTAATTTCTTGATGTAGTATTCAAAAATGTTTTTATAGAATCTCTTCTAAGTGTTCCTATATAGCACCACAACGAATCATCAGTAATTAGGGTATCTCCACCGTAAAGATTATGCAAATATAGTGATTTCCAACCATAGTTCAAAATTCTTTTAATGTCCTTTTCAGAAACATCTGGAACTTCTCACAAAGTGACTCGTAGTAATCTTTAATTTCTTTAAGTTGCATAATTTAACAGTATTGTTTACCTTCGTTAGTATTCTCTATAATCTTATTCTTTATATTTTTATCAACATATACAGTTTTAGACTTTACTAAGTTTCCACTCTTTATGTTGAGAACTATTTCATTTCCAGAGAATCCTGACTTTAAAAAATCTACATCTCTCCATTTACCATGTCGCCTAGCCTTTTTAAAGTCTTCTCCGTATGTTCTTTTGACATGCATTTCTGCAAATCTTCCTTGTGTAGGAAGTACGAAAGTAACATTGTTATCTACAATATCATTAAGTACTTCCTTTACACACTCTCTAAATATTTTCTTTACTAATACATCCCTGTGAGGGTCTTTATTTATTCTCTTACAATCTTCACATGACATTTCCAATTTGTTATATGGAAAATTCATAAACATTTCGTCCATATTGAACGCACATCCCGTCGAATAATTCATTTTTGTTTCCTCCAAATTACTTTATTACCGTTATATATTCCAGCAAACTTGCGTTTTCCACGTAAACAATCCGAAATATGTTGTCTATCAATATTAAAGTATAAAGCTGCCTCTTTTATACTATCAAATTTTTGTATTAGTTTACTAGATTCTGTATAGGCAAAGACCTCACTACATTGACTGTATGAAAATGATTTAACAAATTCAAACTCCTCTGAAGTTGGAATTTCTCCATGGTTTTTACATATTATTTTAGTTCCATCTTTTAATTTAGAAAATTTCTGTTTTCCGGAACAGCACTTTTATAATAGCACTTTTAGAAATTTCTAAATATTCAGCAGCGTCTGTCCTACTATCAAAAGTTCCTAACAAGATTCCGTCTTCTGTATAAATATCTACAGACTTAATAACAGTCCTAGAATTATCTCCTCCGGGAGTTGAATTATAACCTGAATTATAGGAATCATATAATTTTACATACTTAAATCTCTAAAATTTTTTTAAACAGAATAAAAAGATTTTTCTTTTAGAGTTAGAACTGATGGTTTCTATAACACTCCATTCAAAGGCATCTAAACCATATTTTCGTAAGGCTCTATGAAAGTGACATTTATCTTTATTTCTAAGAGTATCACTTATATGTTTTCTTTTACGTTCTTCTAATGATTCTATTGTTATCCCAATATATACTTTTCATTAAATACATTCACACATTTATATACATATCCTACATAGTTCATAATTGTTAAACAGGTTTATATGAGAAATTATGTCTTTTTCTATTCCAGTTTGTTTTGGCATCCAGTATATATTCATCTCATTTTGATTTAGATATTCTGGAACTCTAGCAGCATCACAATACTTAAGCCAATCTTGAAGCATTAATTGTGCTGTCTGAAGGATATTCGCATTGTTAGTCATTAATCCTTCTTTATATTTCTTTCTATAGGCAACAAAATGTTGCAATAGCTAAACTTTCTTTTTCAGATAACATAGGAAGACCTTCATCATCTAGTATAACTCCTTTATAAAGGATGTATACAGTTCCATAGTTCTTATCAAAGTAAAGAGTATCTCCTACTCTTTCAAAACTTTGCATATTTACCACTCATATATAAAGGGTCTTCATACATTTTTCTTCCTTCTATGTAATTCTCTACAAATTGAGAAGTGTAATCTCCATTAGGAGAATAGTTAGTTACATACTTCCAATCTTCAGAAGCATAAGTAACTGCTTCAATAATGTCACAATTACAGGGAAGTTCCACTGTATAGTCCGGACATTCTATCTTAGTACAATATCTGTATAATCTTACATTTTTGTTTCCTATTAGGTTCCAAGCTATTAAACCAAATTCCTCAAAGTCTTGAGGGAGCATTTCTACTCCATATAATAAATTAGCTTGGAACATTGCTTGATGAAAATTTACCATTATGCAGGTGTTTGGTCATTAGGTGTTATTGGAGCAGCCATTTGTCTATAAATAACGTAACTTCTTCTCCGTTAAATCTTTTCTTAATCTCCGTATTAATAAATGTAAAGTTATCAATTCCTTCTAAATCACAGCATCCAAAGTTCTCAAGCTGTCTTGGGTCTTTAAAGATTGCCACAACACTTACTTGCTTAATAAGAGGTGCATTGAAGATAAAGCAATCATACATATTATTTTTCGTTTGGAGTAACATCTATATAAACATAAGGTTTTATTTCTTCCTCTTTTTTCTGTATTGATGATACATCCATGCAGATGAAGAAGTATAATATATAAAGGGAAGTAGTCTGTCTGTGCTACCTATATAATCAATAGCTAATTCTCCATAGTCATTAAGAAGCTGTGGGATTTCAAAGTGAGCTACTGGTGTTTCTCCAGTTGTTCCACAATTACATCTTTCTAATGATTTACAATCTACATCTATACAATTTAATGATAAAAGTAAATCATTCTTTGGAAGAATTCCTTTTAGTGAATATTCTTTAATTATCTGCAATCTTTCATCTATTATGTCATCTTCTAATTGTTCGATTGACATAGTAGCTGTCCCATGCATTCCACGTAAACCTGATACTATATCATTATATATTGCTGATGCTAATTTGTTGTATATCATAGGGCTAAAACAAATAAAGGCGACGACCTCTAACGGACGCCGCCTTTAAATATAAAGATTAGTTATTAGGCATTTGACTGAGTGATAGTGATTTCTTTAGAAGCACTAACTCCGTTTTTAGCTGATACTGTTACAGTTGCTTTTACACTTCTTGCAGCACCAGAATCATTAGTTGTTCCTGTAAAACCTACTTTAGTAGTTCCAGGAGTAACTGTTAGCCAATCTGCTGTTGTTGTAGCTGAAACATAAGCTACTGTACTTCCACCATCAATAGTTGGAGTAAGTTCTTTCTTAGTTCCTGCTTTTACCATGTCAGTAATATCTGTAACCCCACCTGTAATTACGATAGGTTTCTTTTCTTCTGTTACTGTTCCTAAAGTTGCTAATGCAGCTTCAAATTCAGCAGCTACAGAATCATGTACGTAGAATACGTGAGTAGTTTGAGATGTTACTTGCTGTCCAACAGCAGCTCCACCCATGAGTCCTCTATCTACTTTGTAATAGATAGTATATTGACTATACTTACCATTGATGATAGGAACTTCGTCTTGTAACGGAGCTTCATATCTTCTTACATCTAGAGTAGGGATTCTAAGGTCTTTAATGATGTTTTGATAAGTTCCAAATCCTTCTCTTCCCTGAGTTAGGATGTTTTTGCTATCAAATCCTTCTGCACCAGCTTCTTTTGCAGATGCAATTACAGCAAATGCACCTTCTGCACAAGTACATGCAATTTCTCTTAAATCTGGGTCGAAGTATTCAATATCCATTTTAGTGAATCTTTGATACTCGTCAACAGCTTCGATAATCAGGTTATTACCGCTTACTGAAACATTAAAATGTTTGAAGTCGTAAGCACGTTGATATTTCTTTATCTGATTTGCAACTTTAGTTGCTAATTGAGCTGCTGAATCTCCAGTTTTCTTTTCAAACTCAATGTATAGAGGTTTACCTTTGAATACAAAGTCATTTGAATAATAAGAGTTCTGATTTCCAGATAGTCTAATATACATAGCGATTCTGAATACTCCAGATGCTTGAGTAATAGTAGTCATATCTAAAACAGCCTTTGCTAAAACAGGAGCAGAATACGCTCTCTTATACATTGCAACAACGTTAGCCTTCTTGAAACTTCCAACTCTCTTAATTTGGAGAGTTTCACCTTTTACTTCCCATCTTGGTAACTTTGTTGTATAATCTAGAGCGTCGTTGATTAAGGTTGTTGTCGTAAATTGAAACATACTTTAATTTATTTTTTAGTTTGTGCCAGCAGCTGAGTTGGAGGTGCTAGTGGCGGATTAACTGGACTATATGTTTGTATTCTAGGGTCACCGGAGTTCTCCAATACAATAGATACCAACTCTTTGAGAATCTCTAAGCATATGTAATCTGGAAATTCTAATATTTGAGATGTGTCCTCTGTAAGGTCTAGCTGTTCTTTAGTAAGCATAACCGTTTGAGGAACTTTAATGTAGTCTATTCTAACTTTCACAAGTTTATAAGCGGTAGACTCTCCGCATTTTTATTTCCATTCTTACTGTAGAAGCATTTCCATATCTAACAGCAATTTCTCTATCAACTGTACTTACAGACTCACCTCCTATTATTATAGTTCTTGGAAGATTGCTATTGTCGCCTTCTGCATCTCCTAAGAGCGAGGTTACTTTATAAGTTCCATTCATATCAGTTCCACGATTATCTTTATAAGGATAGGTTGGAACTTCTGTTGAAGTATTAATGTTGTTTATATAGTAATATGGAGTCTTATAAGAGGGCTTAAAGTAAGAGTTATTAATGATTTGGGGTTCCATATCAGCGGTCAATCTCCTTGCAGGAAATTTAACATATTTGGATTTTCCTTCACAGCCTTTCTTTGGATTAACTATTTCATAAAGGCAAATACAACCTAGCATATGAAAATAGTCACTTGGAAGTGTTACTTCATAAGAAGCTCCACATAATTGTGAAATCATTTCCAAGTCCTCTCCCTTTAAAGCTAAATCAGAATATGGAAGCTCCGGTGACAATGTTGCCGAAGCCTTCAATACCCTTAAATCATCAGAAGTTTGCTGATTCATATCGTACATAATGTACCTCTTATTGAGGAATTGATATATGCCTCTATTAATCAGATGATTGAAATCCTCTATCAGCATAGTAGGGGAAGTAACTTTATTAATTTCAATTAACATGTATTCCCATGCCTGTCTTGCTGTCATAGTAGAATTATTTTTATAGTTTTATTTTTTAGACCTTGCAGGAGCATTCGGAGCGTCTAAAGCTGCGAACTCTTCGGCTGGATTGCCTTCTGGTTCTTCCTCGTATCCTTTATAGTCTTCGTATAAGTCAGGATATGTGTCCTTCTTAATTAACTCGAGCACTCTTCTATTACGTGGGTCTTTCATCCAAGTAATAGCTGCATCATCAGTTGCCCCCAAACAAACGCTATCTCCGTACATATATAGTTTTTGTTTAACTATAATGACGTGTTTGTCTTTTGCGTCCATAAATAGAAGTCTAACATGAATATCATCTCCTGTATATAGGTTAATAATTCTGTCAGGGTCTTTTTCAGCAATGCTTAGTAAGAAGTCAGTAACATCAGCGCTTGATACATTACGCATGTGTTTTCCAAGTAGTCTAGCCATTTGAACTCTTCCTTCATCACCTCTTGGGTCATCAAGAATATAAGTTCCAGCATCGTGAATTTTCTTTTTCTTTGATACTCTCTTAGCAGCTTCATATCCAGGTCTTTCGATATAGATTTCAGCAATACCTTGTCTTGGACGTAGAGTTCCCTTTACACCCGGACCATCAAATACGTTTACACCTTTTGAGTCAGTGCTATCTCTTGATTGAGCGATAAAGATGCAATTTTTAATTGCTTCCCATTTAGCAGCGTCATAAGGGTTATTTAAATCAAATGTAGTCCCATCTTCAATAACGAACGTTTCAGTTTCTTTAATAAAGACTTTACCGCTATTTCTTTCTGGGTCTGAAAGAATCATGTCTCCAACACTATTTACAGGTTTTACACAAGGTGGATACTGTCCAGTTCTTGGGTCTTTACTAGGTTGGATGTAATATTTCATGCCTACTTTACCATATACACTTCTAAGAATGATAAAAATTTTCAGCAGGACTTTGCATTAGTTTGTTTGCATTATCAGTACTCATATTAATTCATAAGGTTTATAATATATAAAAAAATGTAAGGGAGTGCTATTTCAACTCCCTTACTATATCTTGACTATTTATTAAAGCTCTCTTAAGATAAAGCTTCTATAAGGATTGAATACACCAACACCAGAATATCCCCAGTTGATTAGCTTAGAAGCAGCAACAGGACTTGATACAATTCCTGAACTTAATCCATCTAATCCACCTACACCTGGATATTTATTAGTGATGAAGTCTCCACCTTTTAGTGTGAACATTTGGATTGGAGGTTCATTTCCAGTAGAATCAGCAGTTAGGTCTAAGCATAGACAATATGCTTTTTCCATACCATATTCTCTAGAGAATGTTCTATCAACTTTGAAGGAGATAGTGTTTCCACCGAATGTATAGCTATCAAATGCAGCACCAACTTTGATGTAATCGTTAGCTGCTTTAGACCATAGGTAAGTACCAATAGTTTTGTATTTAGCTAAGAAATCTCCGAGAACGTTCTGGATTAAGAACCACATTCTTTCATTGCAAATAAATACGTATTTGTTTCCAGTTGGCTGAGTTGCTTTTTCATTCATTGTAGCAATTACAGTTTGGAATACGTCGATAGAAAGTTTTGCGAACGCATATTTAGATGCGAATCTTTCTACTTGTGGGATGATACCGTCACCAATGTAGATTGGTCTTTGAGTATCTGGGTCAACAATAGTCGGTTTACCATTTACGTCAACATTACATTTGTTGAATAATAGACCGTTGTTTCTTACATATAAGAAGTTATCAAGAAGAACTTTTTCTTTCTTGTCCATCTTATATAATGTTTCTTTTAAGCTACCAGTGTCTTTACCTTCTGCAATACTGATGAATACGTTTTCATGAGCTGCATAAAGTGCAGAATAACTGTCGTCACATCTGTGAGTTGTGATGAAGTTTCTGTGTTTTTCAATGTTAGATTGATATTTAACATATCCTTCTTCGTGCATTTCAGGCATTGCGTTAGATTGGAATCTAGTAGTATCACCTACTTGGCAACCACTAAAGTCAAGAACGCTAGAATAGTCACTATCAATAAGTCTAACAACTACTTCCCAATAGTTATCAGCTTTTCTAACTGGTCTGCTCACTACAATACATTGCTGCATTGTTTTATCAATCTTGAAGATGTCATACTTTTCGTAATATCTTTCTTTGAAAGCCATTACAATTTCTGAACCGTTTGAACCATCTTCTGTTGGTACATCTGCAAACTCAACTCTCTTAATGTAGTTGGTTTCAACTTCCCATTCAAAGTACATTGAGTCAATGCTTTGATATTTATTACCAGATTTTACATCTTGGTAGAAAATGTTTCTTAGAGATTCTGTTAGGTAAGAAGCTGTAAGTTCTGGGTAAAGTCTTGAAACAACACCTAATTTAGTTGGTCTAGTTCCTAAGAACTTATAGAAATCCTCATAAGTTCTAGTTTCCGACATTGTCGGTCTGTTTGATACAAAAATTCGCTACTATCATACTTTTTTTAATTAAAATCTATATCATCAATTGTTTTTTCATGGGGATTAGTGCCCCCGGGTTTGGGTTCAGATGCAGGTTTAGGAGCAACTACAACAGTAGGTTTTCTAGTACTCTTTGGTTGTATTCCTTTCTTTGCATCTTCATATCCAGCTTCGTAGGCTGAACGTTTTTCTTTTGCTATCTCCTTATCGTAATAATCAGTGATAGTTGCAAAAGCTTCGTCTCCCTTCAATGCAAACCAAGCCATTCTTGCTAAAGTTTGTGGGTCGTCTAATGCTTTTCCTAAATAACTAACTCCTGCCGAATCTAGCGATAATATGAAGTTTGCAACTTCTTCCATGTCATCTTCGTCCAAATTTTAATTTTACACCTCCAACTTCATCTAAAGACTCAATTGCATCAAGTACATCAGATTGGAAGGCTTCAAATTGTTCTTGCTTCTGTTGTTGTTCGAGAAGTTCCTCATTTTGTCTTCTTTTCGTCTTCTAGTGCTTTTATACTCAGCTCTAATTCCTTGCATTTTTCTTTTCAAAAAAGTTCAGGATTAGCTTTCTCGTGTTCTAGAGCTATGGCAACTTCTTCGTCTGTCATATCTGGAACTCTTGATTGTAAGTCTAAAGCATATAAGTCTTCGTCTGTTAACCTCTCAACTTCGTATTGTGGATTACCTTCTAATGCTTGTCTGTATTCTTCAATAGCCTGTTCTCTCTGATAGTTAATGTACTCCTCTGGAGTAATTCCCGCGTCACGTAACAAGTTAATAAAGTTAATTTCAGGTTCTTCAAGACCATAGTTAGGGTCAGGAGATTCTGGTGTTAAGATATTCATTTTTTCCTCTGCGGACAATGAATCCCAAGAAACTTCCTCAATTTCACCCTCATCATTTTCAAATTTAATTTTTGAAGGGTCTGAAATGCCTATTTGTTTAAGCATAGAAATGATAATATCATCTTCTTGTACTGGTTCTGTGCAGCAGCAGGTTCTGGTTTTGTACCATCTGCTGGCTGTGGTTGATTTTCATCCCCCATCCAAGGTTTCTCTGGCTCTAATGATTCATAATCTGGTACGTAACCATTAGGGTTCGACGGTTCCTGTGCTATACCGTAATCTTCTTCGTTAAAGTCTAAATCCTCAATTCCCTTTTCCATATATCATTCTTTTAAAGTTATTTGCAAATATAGTCATTTTTTTATTCCACATAAAAGTGAAATACTAAAAATTTTTCTAATTTTACATTTTTTTAATAACTTTAACCTATGAAATTTTTGGAAATGTATCTGATGATTCCGTCTACGTGAAGTTTAGCGATAGCTTCCTTTCCCTCCTTACTAAGAAGAAATTCCACATCTTCTTTATTATCTTGAAACAAGTTTTCTGTTAAAACCGCTGGGCAGTTAGTATCTCTGCATATAGCAAGGCTCTGTTGCCAGTATTTCTGTCCAGGTCTTTCGGTTCTTAATCTAAGTTTTTGCTGTTCAGCTGCATCATACAAACAATCAGCTAGTAACTTGCTATTAGTAGAAGCATTGTTTGAAACAAAGACACTCCATCCTTTAGCACCCATCCATGCACTGCCATTACCAGCAGCATTACAATGAATAGACACTAACAAGACATTTTTATTTCCTAATTCTTTAGCAAACTTATTAGCTCGTTTACATCTTTCTGAAAGGGAAATATCAGTTGTCTCTGGAACAAGAAGTTCGACATCATAATCTCTATTATAAAGTTCATCGTAAACCATAGAAGCTATCTCTCTTGCATAAAGATACTCTCTAAGTTTGCCATCTGACTTCTCTTTCCGGGAGTATTCTCTCCGTGACCATTGTTCTAGTAAAATTTTCATAAACTTATTTATTTTTTAAGCAGATATGAGATATTGGATACATTGATTCTTTTCTCTTCGTCAAGTCTTCTCACAGCAGCTTTTAAAATAGATATTTCTTCATGTTTAAATTCAATATCCTTTCCTAAATCTTTAAATGCGTTCCAAGATAGAGAGTTCTTAGTTTCTTTAAACTCTATGTTGTTCTTTTCTTCCTCCTCTAATCTTACCTTTTTCACAATTTCCATTATATCTACCATTTCTACAAGACTTCCAGTTTCTGGAAGCATTTGTAATATTGCCACTCGTTCTTTTACATTTAATTTCATGATTGTTTTACGTGTAAACTTCCATCGGAAGTATGAATATATACTCCCCCAACACTAACTTGGTCTATACTAGTAGGCCAAGCATGACCTCCCTGACCAGGATAAGCACCCCAATTGAAGCAAATTCCACCTCCGTCAGGTCTAATAGTAAAGGCTCTTCCTCCCATAGTTATACTAACACCTCGAACCACAGAACCTGCAGCAAAGCTATAATTTGAACTAGACACTTGGAATCCGTTGTACTTATCCATTGATATATAGGTATATCCCATTCCTGATGTAATAATAGAATCTAAATATCCTTTTTTGTGTATATCCAAAAGTTAAACCTTCACAAGTTAATCTTGCTCTTGAATAATATATATCATCATAGTATACTCACTATCGACTTCCACAGTTACAGAATTTCCAGAACCCACATTTCTATATCTTATATATAATAATGGATGCTCTTCAGTAGCATTAGAAAACATACTCAAATATGCTGATTTAGAATTATTTCCTATTAAAATGGTAGTTTGGCCATTGGAAGACCTAAAGTCACCATTATAGTAAGTTTTCCATCTTTATTCCAGTTGATTTTTCTCTCGCTAAACTACCAGACCCATCTTTCCACAAAGCCCAATTAACGCTCCCTCATGATAATAATAGCTGACTGATATATTTACTATTATTCTTCGTGCAGTTTCCTTTGAAGCTGGGATTAGTGATACAGCAAATATTAAATTATTAGTAGCAGCGGTGGTTTCTACTGCACTTAACTCGTAGACTAAGGTTCCTCTACTAGCCATTTTGAATGGAACATCCCAAGATTCACCCGTATCTACACTATAAGCTGTAACCTTTATTTCGCCCATGCCTTCTCCAATGAAATCTCCCATATTTACTCCAATGTTACAGTAAGACAATTTTCCGTCTAAAGTTCCATTTTTTAAAGATAATATTGGGGTCATTATGTGAACTTGTTTTCCGTTCACTGACTCCATAAAGCAGGCTGAACCTGGATATAATGATGAATCTTTAAATACTCCACTTCCGTCATGTTTAGATATTGTTCCCGTCCATGCTGATGAATCTGCCATTCCATAAGGAGGGTCCGGAGTCATAGTTCCTATACTACTTTCATACATAACTGGAGTATAAGTCCCCTCAAATAGTGGTAATTCAACTTGCTGAGATGTAGTTTCATCAAAAGAATAATTCCATATTTCCTGCACCTCAATCTTTTGGGCTTTAATAAAGTCAGTGTTTATATATGCTTTACCATCTTCTACTTTAAACAAAGTTCCGATTTGTCCTTTGGAATCTCCAATCCATACCTTGTTAGCTTCCAAAGAGATTATAGGGTCACCTGTTTTAGGGTCATCGGCAATAGATAATCCAGCTTCTTTGTATTTAAGAAATACTCCATCTTGTGAGAAATCTACCACAGATTGTCCATTGTTTAAATAAAACTCTCCAGTAAGGAATACATTGTCCGCATACAAACCATATCCTCTAGGTTGTTTGTTTTCTGGGAAAGTAGAATCCCTTATTCCTCCAAGGTTTCCCAATCTTACTTTACAGGTTTTAGTATATTTATAGATATATTTTTTACCATTACTGGTTCCCCATCACTTCCTATTACAGGATTCCTTCTGAATCTAGCTTTTTAACCATTTCATAGTTTACTTCATTACCGTCTTTATCAGTAATGTATTTAGGAATCCTATACACAACAGAGTAATCCGGTCTAGTAAGTTCAGAGATTATGTCTATATAAGGAGAATAATCATCAGTAGATGTTAAATAAATAGCATTTTGCCTGTTTGCATCTACTAAATTTCCCATTTGTATTATATCGTCACCAATAGCAATTTCATCAAGTCTATCCTCAACATTAGTTGTTGTTTCGGAATCCTCGGTCATACTGTATAACTTATCATTGTATTCCTCTGTCATACTAGCTACGGTTCCATCTTCATTATAATTTATTTCCGTATATTTATCAAATACAGATATTGCTTTTTGCATTACGTAGGAATAACTTCCTAACTGATTAGTCACAATGGCATCATAATATTTAATATTACCATTGGACCACTTCTGACATCTTACTAAATCATTTGGCTTTAATAATGGATATTCCTCATCGTCTGTAACAACAATATAGAAGTTATTATTTAGTAAATCTCCATTAGGATTTTTTCCATAGTAAGTGTCATATATATTTATAGTTTTAGTAACTCCAGTTTCTTCGTAATCAGAAATATTCTCTATATATTCAAATTCTACATCTTTTGCAAAATCACTACTATAAACGTAGAATAATTTAACGTTATTCCTTAATTCAATAAAGTCAGATGTATCACTTTCAGTCACTTCTCTTGTCAATAAAGCTTCATCAAGTAACATTTCTTTTCCAGTAAATTCAGGATTATTGATTAATGCTGAATAATCTGTTATATATATAAAGAATTTTATATCCAGTAGAACTCCATGTTTCAGTAAACAGATAATAAGCATCAGATGCCCATAGTTTACCTGAATCAGCAGTTCCGTCTAAATCGTTTATACTGCACACAATTGGATAATACACATTATCTGCTTTAGAAGCATTTGTAACCCATATTGAGCCATTGGTTGCAGTTATTTTGTTTATTACCATCTCATATACTCTCATAGCTTTTCTAACTACAAGATAATCAATAGTAAGCGTATTAGTAGTTGAATCTAACCTCCACCCATATCCTCCATATCCAGATTGAAATTGAGCAGTGGATAGACTGCCATCTATTATTAAATCTTGATTAAATCTAACATTTCTCTTAAACAGCCAAGTATCTTCCGATGTTCCAGAAGACTTAAATGTCCAATTACCATATATATATTCATTTTCTAATCTCTTCGCAAGTTTATCCGCAGCATATCCGCCAACGTATTCTGCATTAAAGTTTTTAACTAGCTTTGAAGAAGCCACAATAAGTGGAGCTTCATTAGTAGTAAATTCTAACTTTCCAGTAATGACATCTCCAGACTTTTTAACATATTTGTCTGAACCTTCCCCATCTTCTGCTGTTATTAATGCGACATATCTTTCATCGTAGGATATGTATAAAGTCTTGGTGAGTGTATTAAATATAAACCGTCCATCGCCTGGGTATTCCATTTCTTCCATAGCACTTTGGCTATCGACTATAATAGTTCCAGTAGAGTCTTTTTCGTTGGCCTGGTCAAGTAATTTTAAAACATCACTTAGTACTTTTAAATTGTTTCCTGTCTTTACATAAACTTTACCTAGAGTTTCTAGTACAATGTCAGAATAGGGATTTCCAACTATTACTTTTTTGTTTCCCAAGAGAGAGTCTACTCTAACGTTTTCCATGATTTATTAAGTATATTAAAACGAAAATGCCACCGACAAATTAATGCCGATGGTATCTTATTATATATTTCTAGACTTGATGTCATTGAAAGTACTAAATAAATCATCTACATCGGCTTCAGTGAATTTTACTTTTCCAATTTTTGAAACCGTCGTTCTCTTTCAATACTGATTTTGCAGCATCTCCTAGAATCTTCGTATTTATATTTCCGTCAATATCAACAAATAAGTCAATTAGAGCGTTGTGTTTATCAACCCAATTTCTTACAACATAGGTGATAGCAGTTTGTACTGGAATAGTGGATAATCCGAAGAAATTACTCGCGATATCCTTTGCATATTTCTCAGCAGCTTGCATTAATATTTCTTTGTCACTAACCATAGTATTATTGTTTATTCATCATAAGTTCATCATATCTCTTCTTTATTTCTGGGTCATTTTCCAATAGATTAAGCATTGTATCAAGTTTTTCTTGTTTTTTCTTTAATTCTATTGCAATTTTTTTCCTTGGACTTATTAATTGCATTCAATAGATTTTCAGCAGCAATTTTTTCCATCCGGACTACTTACGTATCTCCAGCGAATTTATTTCCTAAGTAAGCCATAAAACGCTTCATAGGTTTGTTTTGCTAATTGATAATCATGTGAATTAGCCAATACTGATTGTTCCTCAGAACTAAGCATCCCGACTGATTTATTAATCTCTTCTAATATAGAAGTGTTAGTCGCTTGTTGCTGCTGTTGCATCCTGTTCAACGTTTCCAGTTGTTGGTAGTAAGTCTTCTGTAAATCACCCAAGCTATTGTTACTAAAAGTATCGCCAAACATGTCATAAATTAATTAGTTACTGCGCTGGTGCTGGAGCAGGTGCTGCCATCTGTATAACGAATACAGAATAAGCACAATGAGCCAACTGTGGCGTAGTTGTAGGTAAATCGTTAATTAAATCTTGTGTTACTATTGTCTTTCCTCTTGGAATTAAAACATCAACTACTTTGAAAATCTCTGGTGTCAGAGTTTCTGGAGTAGCGGAAGTTGCCGGAGTATCGATAATAGTTGAAGTGACGTTTGTGATAACTTTTGGTGCACCCTTACAATCAACATATTGTAGGTTATGAACCACATCTAGTTTAGTGACTTGTCTATAAGAAGCAGCACCAGAAGTGGCTTGATTATAGACTTCTGCGAATCTTTGTGTTACTGTTAGTGTAGAGTTAGGAGCTATACTTGTATTTGCTCCCTTAGGTATAGAAACATTAAACTCTAATATTTGACTCCCGTTATCTTCGGTTCCAAATGGAGTTATTTTTGTAGTCATAATTTTGAGCATTTTAGGTTATAAAAAAAGAAAGGAGACTACTGTTACATAATCTCCTTTCAATATCTTATTGTGCTTGGCAAGAAGGACAAGCTCCATTAATAGCTGTATTCACTGCGTTCCAGTTAGAAGCAGCTGTACCAGCGTACATGCCTGTACCATATTGCGTAAACGGACTACAATAAAGAGGAGCTATACTAGGAACAGGAGCACATAAGTTACTATAAGAATATTTTAATTCTCCAGTAATTTTATGGTCAAGTTGTCTTTGTAAGTTGTTAGCCACAGCCATACCTTCAGTTTGAAGAGCACTAGCAGTTTTTAAGTAAATCTTTTTTCGCTCTTGCAGCAGCAAGCATCAGAATATCTTTCTGACTTTTCTTTTGCAAGTTCGAACATTAGAGGTAATGCAGCTGATGTAGCAGCTTCTTTCTTCTCTAAATCACTGATTCTAGTACTTAATCTTGCGAACAAATCAGACTTTTCTTGGACATCTTGTTCTCTTCTCTTATAGAGTTCGTCACACAATCTCAGATTCTGTGCATTGTCTCTTGTTATAAGGTCTATATACATATTACATTTTTCTCCCTGGTCGGTGATTCTTCCTTCGTAGTTTTGATTACGAAATCCTGTATCAGCCGCATTGATGTAAGTATATAGGTTGATGTCGTCTTGCATAGATTGTACTCTATTTGCCCAAGATAAATTATCTGCCTGTTGTCCTTGAACCATTGCTAACGTTTTAGCCTGTTCTGCTTGTTGCATAGCGCAACAAGAGCCATTGTTTCCTCCGAAGAGTCCACCTAAAATACCACCGTTGTTTCCACAGCCTCCTCCGTTATTACCAAGTGCAGCTAGTGCTGTACCAATAATACCTAGGGTTAGGCCCGCATTTGTTCTCCCTTTCGTACCGAATTTGTTTTCGGCATCTTCCATTGTTAAAAACTCTGCCATGTTTAAAAAATTTTTTAAATTAATAAATGAACTAAAGTAACTTTTTTTTATTATCAGTTACTTATTACTCCTTTCAATCGACCTAATTATAATTTTAGACGTCTCGGTCTTTCTCCATTTGTAACAGCACAAAGATATAAATAAAAATTAACACTCGCAACTAAATTATTAAATTTCTTTAAAAATTCTTGTAATTTAGCTACGAGTGTTAAAAATTATTTTTCAAATGAGAAAGATGCCATTTAGGCAGCTTCCTTTACATACATTCCTATTAAATCTTTAAGAGCAGTGCTGTTTTCTTCATAAAGACTTCTTGTACATAGATATGTAACTCCATCTTGTGAGTAATAGTTACCCTTTACTAAAGACATTACTCCATCATATGTGTAAGGACTTTCTTTTGTTCCTTCTCCCATAGACACAGGTTCGATTTCTCCCTCAGGAGATGTCCATTCTGCAGATGCTAATAGTGCTATAAAAGCAGGGTCGTCATGATAGTAAAGCTCAATACCTTCATCTTCTAAGAAAGGTCTTAGCCACGATTTGTGTAATACTACTTTGTTGTTATCTACACTTGTTCTCATGTGTGGTTCTATGATTAAACCACGTTGTGTCATCCATTCTTTTGTTACAATTGCGTAATCCATAATTTTTATTTATTAAAGTCCGACTTTAATTTTTGATTTGATTTCTGAAAACTAAATTAATATACTCTATGTATTCAGAGTATGCTTTTTTCATCTTTTCTAATTCCTAATTGGTGTGCATTAAAGTCATTAATTATGGAGAACTCTGATTCTTCATCAATATATTGTCTAATAATAGCTCTAGCACATGCCTTATATTCTGGTGTTCCACTTAAATGTATCTGAATGTAATTCCATCTAATTTCTTCCGTTGTACTTCCGTCCATGTGAGGAACGTATACTATTTCTGATTTAATATCATAGTTATAGTAATATGTACCATTTCCAAGCAATTCAATCGGTTCGGGTTGCAGGTTTGCTTCTATTCTTCTTGGGTCTAACATATGGTGTTATTTTAAAATTTACAGGTAATGAATATCTACGTATAGAATAAAGCAATCGTTTATTCTTACTCTCAAAATAATATGACTTATAATTATATACAAAGTTGACTCTGAATCTATTGCTATACAATATGATGTCAACTATATGAATATACTTACCATAGAATCTTGAAATATTTACCTTCTTCCCATTCCAGTTAGAAAATCTCAATCCAGTCTCTAACTGAATTTTATGGAGTAGATTTTTAGAATTACAGAACTTTAACCATCCAAAATACGATTGCATTCTCCTTCTTAGCTCATTTCTATCAATTTTCTTATCCTTGTACCCTTTAATTAACTTGAATAATCTAACTTTGATAGATTTTCTGAGCAGTACATGAGTATGGAAAAACTTGTAACCTACAAAGTCTATTCTTCTACTGTTTACGGGAAAAATTTGATAATTTTGTTTAAGTTCTAATTTTAAGACATTTCGCAGATATAATTTCATTGACAATAGAACTGTTCTCAAAAATTCTTTATTGTCACTTAATACTACTATATCATCTGCATATCTGAAATAGAATTTACATTTAAGCTCTTCTTTGACCCAATGGTCAAAATAAGCAAGATATAAATTTGCAAAGAATTGAGACAAATAGTTTCCAATGGGTACTCCGTCTGCCGAATATATTATCTCCTTTAGTAGACTCAACAATTAGGGTCTTTTATTTTCTTTTGGAGTATTTCGTACAGTATGTCATGGTTAATAGATGGATAAAATTTCTTCACATCAATTTTTCAAACAATACTTAGTTTCTTCTGGATATTTTTGCAAAACGTACTTTAAGTCTTTTTGCAACATCATGTATTCCTCTGTCTTTTATACAAGAATATGTATGTTTGATAAATATGTTTACCCATATTTGGTTCTGTTATATTCATTATCGCATGATGCGTAATTTCTATCAGGATAATATGGAAGCCTAAAGATTAATCTCTCCTTAGGCTCATAGATTTTTAAAACGTGCTATATTTTGAAGTGTGATATGTCAAGTTCTTCAAAACGGTTGCCAACTTTTCATTTTCCCTCTCATGATGCTTATCGTG
>ENA-OQAJ01000222-OQAJ01000222.1-human-gut-metagenome-genome-assembly--contig:-NODE-222-length-17909-cov-9.060623_pt1 | contig 17909 bp, 17 predicted proteins | sample MGYA00242736_ERZ504529 | MGnify/ENA primary metagenome ERZ504529 (study PRJEB26092, sample SAMD00036275) | human gut metagenome | host: Homo sapiens | study: EMG produced TPA metagenomics assembly of...
GGAAATTTCAGTGTTTCACCCACAAGCTGGCCCTCGCTGTACTTCTCCGCATTGGTAACGTAGGCTTCAAACAGGGTCGCCATCAGCGGCGGCCCTGTCCCTTGACGGTCAGGATGCCCTCAAGGGTTGTTGCCGTAATTCCCAGCCGCTGGGCCACGGCAATATCATTTTTCATGGCTTTCGGTCATACTGTGTCCGCAGACAACCAGCACATGAGAACGGCGGAGCAGGTCACGGCTCATGTCGATGCCGCTTTTATGCTCCTCGGGAACAGCATCATTGAGAAACAGGGGCAAGTACAGGGGCGGGCAAATAGGAGAAAAGCCTGCCTCATACACGGTGCGGCAATACTGCGCCGCCAGTTCTGCGTTTTCACTATCGCCGCCGAGCCATGCAGCGGTGATATAAGCAGGGGTCGTTTCATCGTTCATACCTCCGATATTTTAATAAGAAAGTTCAACCCAAACCCCACGCCCTTTCCCAGTCTTGGGAAAGGGGGCGGCTCTGAAGGATATACCCCCGCCGCTTGCCGGGGAAATAGCACAGCCGGGGCAGACCGTCAAGGGCGAGCCGCCGAAAACGGCGGTGCGCTGCACCCTTGAGGCCCACTCCCGGCTGTACTAAAAAAACAGGCGGCGACGGGGGATATATACCACCAGAGCTTCTGCGCGAGGGCGGGGCCCTCGGGACAAAGTGTCTCGAAGTTGTTACTTGTCAAGTTCCTGCTTTTTCGGGGCTTTTGCCAGCTCCGACGGCTGTTTTTCTTTCCAGTCATCCAGCAGGGACATAATCTGTTCTTTCATTTTGGCGGGAGTGACCTCCTTGCCAAAATACTTTTCCAGTTCCGCAGTAGAAATAATCACGCCTCGATCCTCCTTTTTCTGTTCTGATAAGATACCGTCAATGACATCGCCGTTGAGCTTGCCTTCCTTATCCAGCTCCCGGAGTCGTTTGGCCTGGGCCAGCGAGGGCGAAGCCTGCTCCCCGTCAATAGAAACAGCGATAAGCCTCTGATTTTTCGGTTTGATATAGGACAGCTCCACGGCAGGCATGAAGCCCATCTTTTTATCGTCTACCTTATCCAGAAGCTCCGGCACAAGGGAGTTGAGCCGCAAGTAGCGCATTACCTTTTTATAGTTCATCTCATGCGCTTCGCCTACAATCTCAACCGAGCGTTTTCCGACATCACCTTCCGCAACACCTTTCAGCCGCCCGCCCTGATGCTTGATGTCCTCAACTTCGAGTTCCAGCAGCGCGGCCAATTCACTGGGGAGCATCCCGTCACGCTGCTTGTTGCTGTCCTTCATGGCCTGTACCGCTTCGTGGTCGGTCATTTCACGGACAATAAAGGGCATTTCCTCCAGCCCCGCCAGTTCACTGCCGTGGGTACGGCGATGGCCCGCTACAATTTCATAGCCGTTTCCGTCTTTCTCCGGGCGGGCAAGACCGGGAACCATTACACCGTTTACGCGGATAGAAGCAACGATTTCCTGCATCTTCGCATCGTCCCGTACCTTAAAGGGGTGCGGACGGAATGTGTGAAACGGATGAACCTCGGAAAGTTTCAGATAAACCAGCTTGCCTTCCTCAACCGGGCGGGGCGGTGTAGTCGGCTCGGGAGCCGTCTGTTCCACAGCAGCAGTTTCCTTCAGTGCCGTATCCTGTGCGGACTTAATGGGCTCCTTGGCATCCGGGGCCTTTCCATCGCTTCGGGACACTTTGTCTCGTTTGGACGGCTTGGGCTTGTCAGGGGCCGTCTTATCCGCCTTGGGTGGGCGGCCCTTGCGGGTCCCAGCCGATTTCTCCGATTTTTGATTTTCAGTCGCAGCCTTTTCTGCTTTCGGCGGACGGCCACGGCGCGGCTTTTTCGGTTCCTCCGTATTGGCGGGCTGCGGTGTTTCTCCGGGGGCTGCCGCCTCCTGCGCTTCGGGGGTTTCCGCCTTTTCGACTTCGGCGCGGGCGTTCTGTCTCTTTTCTGCCATAAGCTCATTGATTTTGTCAAAGGACACAACCACATCGCCGGGCTCAGGTATGGCAGGCCCGGTCTGTTCCTGCTGGGGTTCAGATGCTGCGGCCTGTTCGGGTGTGGCGATAGGCTCGGCGGCCTCCGGGGAAATATTCTCCGCAGGGCCAGTATTCAATTTTTCATCGGCCATTTACGATCCTCCTTTTCGTTAAAGTTGCACAAATTAGAGCGCTAAAATTTTGTAGTTATTTTTGTGCCTCCTTTCCGTCTATCCACGCGAAAAAGCCGCCCGTTTCTCATGCCGGACGGCTTTTTGCGTAATGTGATAGATCAAATATTATTTTTTCTGGTTTGCAAGCTCCGAAAAGCCTTGTATTTACAGTGTTCCTAATAGGAAGTAATCATATGTATCGCAAGAGACATCGTAGAAAATTTGCGAAGTTTTGTGCACTGATTAGTTAGCTCAAACAGCTATTCCGTAATCTAAGGCAATACCGCATAATTCTAAGTGCCGATACGGCGAGCGAGGTGCGGCAGATGCCAAGCCAAAAGCGCAGATAATACTGGATGCTGCAAAGGTGAGCGCCGCCAGTGGCGGAAACAGCGAACCGAAGCACGATGCGGGTACCGCAACCCGACATTATCGAGCATTTTGGCAACGCAGATGCCGTGCCGCAGCTGCCGGAGCGGTGCTTAAGCCGCAAGGCGGGAATTGTGCGGTGTTGCCATAAAGCAAAAGTTGACTTTTGTGCTGATTTCGAATACGATATAGGCACAAAAGTATGGTGGTACCAGTGGCGAATATAAGTAGCTCGGCACAGGTGCAGGAGATTCTGACCCGCGCAGCTTGCGGAGCATTCGCCAATGGTGGGGAGGCGGCAGAATGAATTCTTTTTCGGTAGAGCAAAAAAGAGTAGATGTATTCGAAAGTGCCGCGCCAAACAAGCCGGTGATTTATCTGAATACCTATGGGTGCGAGGGAGCGCAGATCTTTCAGTATTTGACAGACATCGGCTGTCAGGATTTTTCGCTGGTTGCAGTCAGTAAGCTGGAATGGAATCGTGATATGGTGCCATGGGATATTCCGCCCATATTCAAAAATGGTGCATCATATACCAGCGGAGCCGATGAGTACCTGCGCCTTCTGATAAACCAAATTATACCGAAAGCAGAAAGTCTGTTGCAGGGGACCCCCGCCTGGCGGGGAATTGCGGGATATTCACTGGCCGGACTGTTTGCACTGTATTCTATTTATCAGACGGACGCCTTTTCGCGAGTTGCGAGTGTCTCCGGCTCGCTGTGGTTTCCGGGAATTAAAGAGTATGTCGTTTCCCGTACACCCGTGAAAAAACCTGCCGATATCTTCTTTTCGCTGGGCGACCGGGAGTGCCGCACCCAGAATTCGCTTCTAAGATGTGTTCAGCAGAATACCGAATCCATCGAAAGATATTACCACGAGCAGGGAATAGATACGACCTTCCAATTAAATCCCGGCAATCACTTTAAAGATGTGGTACAGCGAACAGCGGCAGGACTTCAGTGGTTATTGAGCAGAGAATATGACCCATGAAAGATGCAGCATAATGGGATATAAAGTTTTGTGGGCGCGGCATACTACATGACATATGTATCGCAAGAGACATCGTAGAAAATTTGCGAAGTTTTGTGCACTGATTAGTTAGCTCAAACAGCTATTCCGTAATCTAAATTGCTTATAAAAGAATCACCGCACAATTCTAAGAGCCGCTGCGGCTGTGTTTAGAATTGTGTGGTGATGTTTTTATCCAGCTAACGCCCACGCGCCCATAAGAACCGTCACAAACAGGATGTTGGAAACTGTGAACAACGCAAAATACCGGCCTTTTTGTAACGGTAACTCCCTTGCAATTTCGCGATACGAGATCAGGCTGGCCATTGAGGCAATCAGCGTGCCAAGCGCCAAGATTTGTGCCGATGATCAGGGAGCGGATATTCTCTGTAAATCCCGAAAGCAGGATCGCCGCAGGCACATTGCTGGTTACCTGTGAGGCAAGCACAGAAACCCATACCTCGTGGCCGGTAAGAATATGCTGCAGCCATCCGGAAAAGGCGGCAAAACGCCCCAGATTGCCAATAAAGATAAAGAGCGCAACAAAGGTAAGGATCAGCGAATAGTCCACACGGCATAACGTGTTCCGGTCTGCCAAAAGCACACAGGCCAGAACCGCAGCAAACGCGATACCATAGGGCAGAACACGCAGTACCACCAACAGACAGAGCACAAATAAAATACTGTACAGCGATAATAGTGCCTTGTTCGGGCTTGCAGCAGCCGCAGAATGAGCCATGGAGATCTTTGCGCCACGGCGGCACAGCCCCACCGCCCATAGCGCAAGAAGTGCCAGCGACAGGATGGAGTAGGGGAGCATCAGCAAAACAAAAGAACCCATATCCATTCCGCTTTTTCCATACAGGTACAGGTTTTGCGGATTACCAAGAGGTGTTAGCATACTGCCGAGGTTTGCGGCTATCGTCTGCATGCAGACGATGGGAAGCAGCAGCTTATCCCGAACGGCAGCATCCAAGCTGTTTACAACAACAAATGTGAACGGAACAAAGGTAAGCAGCGATACATCATTAGTGATCACCATGCTTGAGAAAAAGCACAGCCCCACCAGAACAGCGGTCAGCTGAAGCGTTGTGCGGGTATGGGACAGCAGCGCGCGCCCAAGCCGATCGAAAACGCCCTGCCCCCGCAGCCCGGCCATGACGGTCATGAGTGAGAACAGGATCGCAAGCGTGCGAAAATCAATATAACCAAGATATTCTGCATCCGGAAGAACGAAGCAGGATGAAACCAAAGCCAGACAGGCAGCAATGCTTAGAACAGGCTCTTTTTGAAAACGACGTTTTATCGCCATGGCAGGAAGCTCTTTTCCGTAAATTTCAATTTCAAATGCTGTGCTGCATACGACAGCAAACCAATGCTTGAAATTAGTCACATTATTATACAATAAAAGCCAATCCGGCACAAGAGCAGTCAACACTTTAAATATCATCCCAATCACTAAGAGGAAATTCCCCAAATACTTTTTTCAACGCTTGCAAATAAAGGCGGATTTACGCCTGAGTTTGCAGGCGTTTTTTATCTATAGGTGGCGGAATTGTCAATAGACGGAGCGGAGGAGTGCCCTCACCCAAAGTATTGCATTGCGTCTACCTGTCAGCAGCAATGGCAGCGCTGCAGGGGATGATGCTGTGCAAATTTTTGCATGATGTTCGCTTCTGGTAGAGAGGATAAGAGATCAGCATAATTAGATAAATATTTTTACCTAACAATATTGACATACAAGACAAATGTGATATAATAGCCTTGTTGACAATTAAGTCAATATTTTTAGATAAATAATTACGAGGTATAAATCATGAGCTTTGAAGAACTGAAAGAAGTATTTGTTGATACCCTGAACTGCGATGCAGACAAAGTTACGATGGAAGCCAGCCTGACCGAGGACCTGCAGGCGGATAGCCTGGACGCGGTGGAGCTGAACATGGCGTTTGAGGACAAGTTTGGCATCACGATTGCCGATGAGGACCTGGGAACGCTCAAGACTGTGGGTGATATCTTCAACTATCTGGTTGCGCGGGCAGCCTAAAGGGTATTAGGGATGAATGCCATTGAAAAGCTGTTCCCGGTCAGCCAGCAGGAGCGCAGCTTCCAGCTGAAAGTCCGCCGCGATGCTGGTACGCTGCGCCCGGCTGGGTGCAGCCGCAATTTGTTGAATGTAAAAATGCGGCCGCCGCGCCACCCGCCAGGTCTGGACCAAAAGCCTGTATGTATGCCCCAATTGCGGGGTACATCTGCCCATTGGAGCCTATTACCGGCTCAGCACGATTTTGGACCACGGAACCTTTAAGGAACTGAATCCAGACCTTGCCCCCAACGATGTGCTGCATTTTCCCGATTATCAGGAAAAGTTGGCCGCTGCTTCGGTCAAAACGGGCCTGAAAGAAGCTGCCGTCACCGCAACCGGCAGGATCGGGGGCGTGCAGGCGGTGGCAGCTGTGCTGGACAGCCGATTTTTTATGGGCAGCATGAGCACTGCGTGGGGGAGAAAATTACCCGTGCAATCGAATATGCTGCTGATAAACGGCTTCCGCTGGTTATTTTTTCTGCCAGCGGTGGAGCGCGGATGCAGGAGGGCATTTTCAGCCTGATGCAAATGGCAAAAACCAGTGCCGCGCTGGAACGGTTCAGCCGCAGCGGCGGGCTGTATGTTAGTGTGCTGACCCACCCCACCACCGGCGGTGTCACAGCCAGTTTTGCCAGCCTGGGAGACATCACGCTGGCCGAACCGGGTGCGCTGATCGGGTTTGCCGGGCCGCGTGTGATTGAACAGACCATCGGAGAAAAGCTGCCCGATGGTTTCCAGCGCAGTGAGTTCCAGCTGGAACACGGCTTTGTGGATCAGGTTGTGCCACGCACTGAATTAAAAGAGGTTTTGACGCGGATTTTGCAGCTCCATACACAGGGGAGGAAATGCAGATGATCAAAGAGGTTTTGCAGCAGCTGGAACCGCTGGACGCGCAGATTGATGCATTGTGTAGCAGTACCGATGATGCCGAAATGGCGAATACGACTACCCATGCCGCTGAGCTGGCAGAGCTTTCCGCGCAGGAAAACATGCTTTTGCAGCGCTGCACATCACTGACGCCGGAGGACAGAGTTTTTCTGGCGCGCCGCCCTGACCGCCCGCATATCGGCGAAATCATCGACAACCTGTTTACCGACTTTTTTGAGCAGTGTGGTGACCGGCAATGCAAGGAGGACGCGGCCATTTTGTGCGGTATCGCGCGATTCCATGGGATGCCCGTTACGGTTTTGGGGCACCGCAAAGGAACGACGCTGGAAGAAAACCTGCGCTGCAACTTTGGCATGCCGGGACCGGAAGGCTACCGCAAGGCGCTGCGCGTGATGAAGCAGGCGGAAAAATTCAGGCGGCCCATCATCACATTTATTGATACCCCCGGTGCTTACCCCGGTAAGGATGCCGAGGAGCGCGGCCAGGGGGAGGCCATCGCCCGCAACCTGATGGAGATGAGCGGTCTGACCGTCCCGGTACTGGCCATCGTTACGGGCGAAGGCTCCAGCGGCGGCGCACTGGGGCTTGGCGTTGCCAACCATATTCTGATGCTGGAAAACGCCGTGTATTCGGTGTTGAGCCCCGAAGGATTTGCCAGCATTTTGTGGAAAGATGCCTCCCGCAGCGGCGAAGCCTGTACCATGATGAAACTGACGGCGCAGGACTTGTATACGGATGGAATTGTGGAAGAGATCATTGCCGAACCGCTGGGCGGTGCACAGCGCGGGCGGCAGCTGCTTTTCAGCCGGTTGGATACCGCCATTGCCGCGCACCTTGCCGCCTTGTGCAAGATGAGTGGAAAGGCATTGGCCGACCAGAGATACAAAAAATACCGCCGTATCGGAGAAATGAGGGGAGCATGAAAGGCTTACAGCTGCTGGCCACCGGCGGGGCACTGCCCGGCCGTGTAGTGACGAATGAGGATTTGAGCCGACAGGTGGACACCAGCGATGAATGGATCACGACCCGCACCGGCATCCGCCAGCGGTATTACTGCACCGAAAGTGAGGATGCCGCCACGCTGGCCATTGCCGCCGCCCGCCAGGCCCTGGCGCGTAGCGGGCTGGCAGCAAGCGAGATTGCCTGCTGCGTTGCGGCAACGCTTTCGGCTCCAACGGCTACCCCCAGTGTTGCCTGCCGTGTGCAGGCGGCCTTGGGGCTGCCGGAGAACCGGCCCGCTTTTGATGTAAATGCAGCTTGTTCCGGTTTTATTTATGCTATTGCTGCGGCCCACGGGCTGTTGAGCACCCTGGGCGGACGCTATGCGTTGGTCATCGGCTGCGAAGCGCTGTCCCGCATGGTGGACCCGACCGACCGCACAACCTGCGTACTGTTTGGGGATGGCGCTGGTGCGGCTATTCTGGAACTGGCCGAAGATGTGCCGTTTGCCGTCACGTTGGGCGCGCGGGGGAGCGAAGCCATCCGTGTCGGCGGCCCCGCAGCCTGCGATACGGCCCCGATCACGATGGATGGCAAGGCGGTCTTTCGTTTTGCGGTGGAAACCATGCCGCGTTGCCTGCAAACCGTGTTGGAGCGCAGCCAAAAGACCTTGGCTGACCTGGATTGGGTCGTCTGCCATCAGGCCAATAGCCGCATTATTGACCATTGTATCAAACACTTGCACGCAGAACCGTCAAAATTTTATAAAAATATGGACCGCCATGGAAATACCAGTGCTGCCAGCGTTCCCATTGCCCTGCATGAAATGGTGGAAAATGATTTACTGCACCCCGGCCAGACCCTGGCCTGCATCGGTTTTGGCGGCGGGCTGACCTGGGGCGGAATGCTGCTGACGTATGAGGGTAGAAGATGAAGCTGCTCAATGAAATTTTAGGTACGAAATATCCCATTATCCAAGGTGGAATGGCCAATATCGCCACGGGCGAATTTGCCGCTGCCTGCTCTAACGCCGGGGCGCTGGGCCTGATCGGTTCCGGCGGTATGGATGCCGATGCCCTGAGGGAAAACATCCGCCACTGCCGTGCGCTGACCGACCAGCCTTTTGGTGTCAACATCATGCTGATGCACCCGCAGGCAGATGAATTTGCCAAAATCGTGGTGGAAGAAGGCGTAAAGATCGTCACCACCGGGGCAGGAAATCCGGGAAAGTACATGGCAATGTGGAAAGCAGCCGGCATCACGGTTATCCCGGTGGTAGCTGCCGCAATCTTAGCCAAACACCTGGAACCGCTTGGCATTGACGCTGTCATTGCTGAGGGGACAGAGAGCGGCGGCCATGTGGGGGAAATGACCACAATGGCGCTGGTGCCGCAGGTTGTTGATGCCGTCCACGTGCCGGTCATTGCCGCGGGCGGCATTGCTGACGGGCGCGGTTTGGCCGCAGCGCTGGCGCTGGGGGCCTGCGGCGTGCAGGTCGGCACCTGTCTGCTGGCCAGCACCGAGTGCCCCATCCACGAAAACTACAAGACAGCGCTGCTGAAAGCCCGCGACAGCGATACCATTGTGACCGGGCGGATCGGCGGCACCCCGGTGCGTGTGTTGAAAAACCGAATGAGCCGCGAGTATGTCCGGCAGGAAAAAGCCGGGGCCGACAAAATGGCGCTGGAACACTTTACGCTTGGCAGTCTGCGCAAGGCTGTGTTTGACGGCGACACCGAAAACGGAAGCCTGATGGCCGGACAGGCCGCGGGGCTGCTGCATGAAGTCCGCCCGGTAGAAGAGATTTTTGCCGCAATGGTAAGCGAGGCAAAGACCTGCATCACGGGGTTGTACAAGGAGACCATTTGATGAAACTAGCATTTTTATACGCTGGGCAGGGCAGTCAGCATGCCGGTATGGGCCAGGACCTTTATGAAACCTTTCCTGCCTTCCGCGCCGCCTTTGACGAAGCTGCCGCAGCGGTGGATTTTGATTTGAAAGAAGTCTGCTTTACCGACGCGGCGGGCGTACTGAAGGAAACGCAATACACCCAGCCTTGTATGACAGCTTTTGCCGCCGGTCTTACCGCTGTGCTGCGGGAGCAGGGCATTATGCCGGACTATGCGGCGGGCCTGTCCCTGGGGGAGTATTCCGCTTTGGCCTGTGCGGGGGTGTTCGATATGCAGACAGCGGTCGCTTTAACGGCTTTCCGTGGCAAAGCGATGGCTGCTGCCGCTGCCGGGCGCGCCTGTGGGATGACAGCCGTTTTGGGATTGGATGAAACATCCTTGCAGGCATGTTGCAGCGCAGCCGCCGAAGAGGGCGTTGTACAGATCTGCAATTACAACTGTCCCGGCCAGCTGGTTATCGGCGGCGAGAAAGCTGCTGTAGACAAAGCTGCCGACCTGGCGCTTGCCGCTGGGGCGCGGCGCTGCCTGCCGCTGAACGTCAGCGGTGCGTTCCATACGCTGCTGATGCACCCCGCCGGAGATGCGCTGCGGGAAAAGTTCCAATCCATCCATTTTGCGCCGATGAAGTTTCCGGTGCTGTTCAACTGCCTTGGGCATGAAATGGCACAGAATGACACGGTTGCCACGCTGCTGGAAAAGCAGGTGCAGTCCGGCGTACGTTGGGAAGCCACCGTCCGCCGTTTGGCGGAACTGGGGGTGGATACCGCCATTGAGATCGGCCCCGGCAGGGTGTTGACCGGATTTGTGAAAAAGACGGTGGGAAATGCTATCTCGTGCTATCCGGTGGAAACTGCTGCACAGCTGCAGCAGTTGCTTTGCACCATGAAAGGAGCCTGACCATGCCGCAAACCGAAAGCATGCGCCGTGCCGCTCTGGTTACGGGCGGCGCCAAGGGCATTGGTCGTGCCGTCTGCCTTGCATTGGCCGAAAACGGCATGAACATTGCAGTCAACTACGCAGGCAGCGCAGCCGCGGCCGAGGAAACAGCGGCTGCCTGCCGCGCCTTTGGTGTGCAGGCCATCACGCTGCAAGCGGATGTGCGCAGCCCCGAAGCCTGCCAAAACCTGGTGGAAGATACCGCCGCCGCTTTTGGGCGGATCGATGTGCTGGTCAACAATGCGGGCATCACCGCGGATAAACTGCTGATGCGCATGACCGAATCCGACTTTGACAATGTGCTTTTTACCAACCTGAAGGGGACGTTTTTCTGCACCAAAGCAGCTTCCCGCTTGATGATGCGCCAGCGGTATGGGCGTATCATCAATATCAGCAGTGTGGTCGGCCTGCACGGGAACGCGGGCCAGGCCAACTATGCCGCCAGCAAGGCGGGGCTGATCGGCCTAACGAAAAGCGTTGCCAAAGAGTACGCCGCACGCAATATTACCGCCAATGCGGTGGCACCTGGATTTATTGAAACCGATATGACCGCCGCTATGCCGGAATCTGCCCGCGCCGCAGCCGCAGCAGCCATCCCGGCAGGCAGAATTGGCCGTGCTGAAGATGTTGCCGCGGCGGTGGCTTTCCTGGCCGGGGAACAGGCCGGTTACATCACCGGGCAGGTTCTTTGTGTTGACGGCGGAATGGGAATGTGAGGTGCAGCTATGAAGATAGAAAAGAAACGCCGGGTCGTTATCACCGGCCTTGGCACGGTAAACCCAACCGGCAATACCGTGGCGGAAAGCTGGGCCGCCGTGAAAGCTGGCCGCTGCGCCGTTGGGCCGATCACGGCTTTTGATACAACGGATTTTAAGGTGAAACTGGCCGCAGAAGTCAAAGATTTTGACCCTGCCGAACGTATTGACCGGCGCGAAGCCCGCAAAATGGCGCGGTTTACCCAGTTTGCCGTGGCCGCCGCTGACGAAGCCATCCACGACAGCGGCATTGCATTGGAAAATATCGACCACACACGGTTCGGCGTGATCCTGTCCAGCGGGATCGGTGGTCTGCCCACGATCGAGGAAGAACACACCCGCGGCCAGCAGCGGGGCTTTGAAAAGGTCAGCCCCTACTTTGTCCCCATGTCCATCGGCAATATGGCGGCGGGGCAGGTGGCCATCCGCTTTGGCCTGCAGGGTATGTGCAGCTGCCCCACCACTGCCTGCGCAGGCGGTACCAATGCGATTGGGGATGCGTTCCACCGTATCCGCGATGGATACGAGGACCGTATGCTCTGCGGCGGCAGCGAAAGCTGCATCAGCCCGTTGGGGGTGGGCGGCTTCGCCAGCATGAAAGCCTCTGCACCGCAGACGACCCGGCCCGGGCCTCGATCCCCTTTGATGCCCGGCGCAGCGGTTTTGTGATGGGCGAGGGCAGCGGTGTGCTGCTGTTGGAAGAACTGGAGACCGCTAAAGAGCGTGGCGCTAAGATTTACGCCGAGGTTGTGGGCTATGGCGCTAACTGCGATGCTTACCATTTTACCGCCCCGGCACCGGGCGGTGCAGGCGGCGCGTCCTGTATGCGGCTGGCATTGGCTGATGGCGGAGTGGAGCCGGAACAGATTGGCTACATCAATGCCCATGGAACTTCCACGCATCTGAATGACAGCTGTGAGACCGCGGCCATCAAGTCGGTTTTTGGCAGCCACGCGTATGAGCTGGCCGTATCCTCGACCAAGTCGATGACCGGCCACCTGCTAGGCGGTGCCGGCGGGGTAGAGGGCGTGTTTACCGTGCTGGCCCTGCATGATGCCTTTTTGCCCGCTACCGTCAACCTGCAGGAGCCGGACCCGGAACTGGATCTCGACTATATTCCCAACCAGGGCCGCGCGTTACAGGTGGATTATGCCATGAGCGACAGCCTGGGCTTCGGCGGCCACAACGCCTGTGTGGTGTTCAAGCGTTGGGAGGAATGAGGATGAACTATACACCCAATGAACCGCCCCGGACCCTGACGGCGGCGGAAATCGAAAAGATCCTGCCGCACCGTTACCCGTTTGCTCTGGTGGATAAGATTCTTGACTATACCCCCGGCCAGTGGGCGCGCGGAATCAAGTGCGTGACCCGCACAGAGTCGTTTTTCCAGGGACATTTCCCCGGCCATCCGGTTATGCCGGGGGTGTTGATTCTGGAAGCCCTTGCCCAAACCGGCGCGGTGGCCGCGTTGAGCCTGCCGGAAAACCGTGGAAAGATTGCCCTGTTTGGCGGGGTAAAAAATGCCCGTTTCCGCCGCCAGGTTGTGCCCGGCGATGTGCTGACTTTGGAATGTGAGCTGGTAGAGCAGCATGGCCCGGTGGGCATCGGCAAAGCCACCGCCTGGGTGGATGGTGTGCGCGCGGCCAACGCCGAGCTGACATTTGTTATCACGGATGCCTGAGGGCTGGTTTTGCATGGTGGATTGTGCTATAATAAATTCATTAACCTACAGGGGGATTCTCGCCATGCTGGATCAGACATTTGGGCAGGTATACACAAAATTCAAGCTGCATTTTTATAAACAGATCTTCAACCGTTTTGAAGACCGTGAAGCCACGCTGACGACGGTAGAATCTTTCTGCATGGAAGTCATCATGGCACTGGGGGAACCCACGATTGCGCAGTTCAGCCACATGATGAATCTTTCCACCCCCAACGCAGCTTATAAGATCAACTCCCTGGTCAAAAAAGGCTATGTGGAGCGCATCCAATCCACCACCGATAAGCGGGAATACCGCCTGCGGCCGACCCAAAAGTACATTGATTACTATAACATCAGCTATTCTTACCTGCATCTGGTCATGGAGCGTGCCAAACAGCGGTTCAGCCCCGATGACCTGGCCAAGCTGGAAGAAATGCTGCAGATCGTATCCGATGAACTGATGCCGGAAATTCAGCTGCCGAAATAAAATATACATTACGATAACAAAATGCGAACCACTTCGTACAACGTGGTTCGCATTTTGTATTTATATGATTATTCTGTTGGTAACCCTTGGACCTTTTGAACAGATTGATGCCAGCCGTACAGGACATTACAAAAGAACAATCTCGCCAAAATCAATAATCCATATCAAACAGGTGGGCCATCGGGACAGCGTCTTCCCGTTCAGCGGTCAGCTTTTTCAAACGCAGCGGGTCCGTATTCCAGCGTGCCGACAGTGGCTGCCTTTTTAAGGCAACACCGCACAATTCCCGCCTTGCGGCTTAAGCACCGCTTCGGCGGCTGCGGCACGGCATCTGCGTTGCCAAAATGCTCGATAGTGTCGGGTTGCGATACCCGCATCGTGCTTCGGGGACAAAAGCCCCTCGCACTCTGCGACCGCTGCCTCTGCTTCGGTTCGCTGTTTCCGCCACTGGCGGCGCTCACCTTTGCAGCATCCAGTATTATCTGCGCTTTTGGCTTAGCAGCTGCCGCACCTCGCTCGCCGTATCGGCACTTAGAATTATGCGGTATTGCCCTAAATTTTTGACTTTTCAGATACACCCTAGGTTGCCGTGCTTTCGCCCCGCCGCAAAACTCCTAACTACATCACGCGTTCCATTCTTTCGGAAGGTATGCGCGGGTATTGTGCAGCATGGTGTCAAACAGTTCTTTGCCCTGCTTCCAGTTCAGGGTCACCTGCGGGTCGTTCATAAAGGTGGTCAGGCCAAGGGTGCGGTCGCAGGTCAGGGCAGCGGTCAGGGTGTTCTCCTGATTGTAAACGTGGCGGGCTACCAGCGGCAGAATATTGGCGGGCAGCGGGCCGGCGTTCACGGACTGTACGCCCTGGCGGCTGAACAGCGCGTTCACTTCCACCACGGCATCCCACGGCAGGTTGGCAATGGCACCGTGGTTGGGAATGTTCACGTTGCTGACCAGGTCGCCCAGGCCGAGCAGGGCTTTCATCAGCAGGTGGCCTTCCTCGCCATCGGGCTTGATCTCGATCGGCTCTTCACCGGTGCGCAGGCGGCGGCTGCGGGCCAGGCGCTCCTGCAGCTCATTTTTGCGCCACGCAACGGTGGTCAGGCCAAACTTCCATTCGCGCACGGCTTCGGGACTTTCCAGATAAGTCTTGCCCGGCATAAACTCTGCCAGATGGCGGTCGCCCGCGGCGGCAATGCAGCCATAGCGCAGGAACAAATCAAATTTAACGCGGTTGGCGCAGGCAAAGGAACTGTTCATCCAATTCGTGTCGCCGTACTCATAACCGGATTCATAGTGCTCTTCGGCAAATTTGCGGTAAATGGGGAAGAGGTCCATGCCTTTGTAAGTAGCCTTATCGAACCAAGTAAAGTGGTTGATGCCCTTGACGTTGACCTTGATATCCTGGCGGGCAACATCTTTCAGGCCCAGTTCCTCATCCAGAATGTGGGTCAGCAGCGTCTGGGTGCCGAACACCTCGTGGCAGCAGCCGAACGCCTTGATCTTGGGGAACACATGGTACAGGGTACGCACGCAGAGGGTCATCGGGTTGGTGTAGTTGATGACCCAGGCATTGGGACTGTAATCGCGGATCGCTTCAGCATGGTGACATACATGGGGATGGTGCGCATGGCGCGCATGAAACCGCCCGCACCTACGGTATCGCCCACCGACTGATAGATGCCGTAAGCTTCCGGCGCATGGACGTCGCTTTCCATCTCGTCAAAGGTGCCGGGCAGGATGGAGATGACGACAAAATCCGCGCCGGTCAGGGCCTGCTGCAGCGTATCCGCCACAGTATACTTCCAGTGTGAAACCGCATCCGGGTGGGCAGAGATCTTGTTGCCGATGATCTCGTTGTGCTCGGCTGCTTCGTGGTCGATATCATACAGCGCCACGGTGCCTTCCATCTGGGCATCCGCGGCAAGGTCCATCATGAACCCCCACGCCCACCCACGGGAACCACCGCCGATGTAGGCAACTTTCAAGTCTTTTACGCGGTTGTCTTCATAATACATGGATTGAAACCTCCGTTTGTTTTGGTCCGTAACATTGATGCGTGCAAAACCGCAAAAATTTGCTTTTTTTGCCGTATTCTTGCTATCAGTATACACCAAATAAAGGAAAAATGTCACGAAAAAAGTGAAAAAAAATTGAAGAAAAATGGGCAAAAAGTGAAAAGAAAATTAGGAATTAGTAATGAGCAATTAGAAATTGATATAGAGACAGGGCCCGGTACAATCGCACCGGCCCTGTCTCTATATCAATTCCTAATTGCTAATTTCTCATTTCTAATTGAGATAACTCCTAACTCCTCCCTCCTAACTCCTAACTTATCCTTCCACTTTCACATTCTCGCAATCGCTCTCCGCGTTTCCATCCGCGTCCAGCGTGATATGTACAAAATGCTCCGGCTTATCGTAATCTTTCGTTTCGCCGTCATCAGTGTAATACTCATAGGCGGCACCATCGGGGGCATGGGCGAACAGGCGAAGATCCGCAAAATTCACGCTTGCCACATTTTGAATACTATCGCCGCCCCTGGCGATGGGCAGGATATGCCCCTTGCGCACAAAGAACACCACTTCGTCCAGCTCCACCGGGATGTAATGATGACCAGCGGGCAGAACGGTGGTTTCCATGCGGTCGTTCTCACTGCACTTTACCCGCACCTGCAGCATCTCTTCCGGCAGGTAGACATACCGGCCGCGGGCGTTCTGCTCGTAGACGGGGGCAATCAGCAGGCTTTCACCGATCATTACCTCGTCCTCTACCTGGCGTGCAAAGGCGTCATTGGGGAAAGCAAAGGCCAGCGGCATACAGTACATACCGTCGCGCAGGGCAGCTTTCATGTACTCGCTGTAAATATAGGGCAGCAGCAGGTAACGCAGCTGCAGAATACCGGCAAAGGCCGCCTTATTCTTAAAGCGGTAGGGCTCCTGTTTGCGAGTGCCGGCGGCGGAGTGGTTGCGCAGCAGGGGAGAGAAGATGCCCACGCCGTACCAGCGCAGCACAAGGTCCTCGGTGGTGTTGCTGCCAAAGCCGCCAATGTCGGGGCCTTCGTACAGGAAACCGCACATATTCAGGGAGGGCATCATGTGCAGGCTGAGCAGAATATGGCTCCACCAGGACTGGTTATCGCCGGTCCAGATACCGCCATACCGGTGCATACCGATGCAGGCCGAGCGGGAGTACATTAAAATGCGCTTATCCGGCTCCAGCTGCTCAAAGGCTTCACCCGCAGCACGGGTCATGTTGTAGCCGAAGATATTATGCACTTTATCGTGCCGCATGCGGCCCTGTTTGGTGTTGTGATAGAACAGCTTGTAGTCATTTTCGTTGTTGGAAAGCCCGGCCACAAGATTCTTGAACGCAAAAAAGCTGGAAATATCCAGGTTCTGGGTGCGGTACTCGTCAATTTTGGAAAAGGTCTTTTTCAGCGTTTCTTCGGAGTAGAAGATGGCAGGCTCGTTCATATCGTTCCAGAACCCCTCAATGCCCTGGTTCAGCAGGAACTTGTACTTGCTGCCAAACCAGGCGCGGGCTTCGGGGTTGAGCATATCAGGGAAATGCACCCGGCCCGGCCACACACCGGCCACAAAGGGGGTGCCATCCTGATTGGTGCAGAAGTAACCGTTCTTCACGCCCTCTTCGTATACATCGTACCCGTCCTCAATTTTAACACCCGCATCAATGATGGGCACAAGGCGGATGCCCTGGGCTTTCATCTCGGCGGCAAAATCTGCAAAATGGGGGAAGCGCTGCTCATCCACCGTAAAGTCCTTGTAGCGCTCCATGTAGTCAATATCCAGCACCACGGCGTCCAGTGGCATGTTGTTGGTGCGGTAGTTGGCCACAACCTCGCGCACTTCGTCCTCGTTCATGTAGCTCCAGCGGCTCTGGGTGGCACCAAAGGCCCATTTGGGCGGGATGTAGCTGCGCCCTACCAGCTGGCGGAACTGGTGCACAATATCGGTCGGGCTTTCACCCTCAATGATGTAAAGGTCGTAATTTTCTTCGGCCACTGTCACCCGCAGGGTGTCCAGATCGGTGTAGCCGCAGTCAAAGGTGACCTTGCCGGGATAGTCGATAAAAAGGCCAAAAGTGGCTTTGCCGGACACGATCATGAAGTTGTAAGCGCCGTACAGTGAGGATTTGTTTTCGGTATGGTTGGGGTCATCGCTGCATTTGCTCTCGTACACCCAGCCGCGCTTGTTGATGCCGCGGATGTTTTCACCAAGGCCATACAGGATATCCTGCGGGTCCATGGCATAAGAGAAGCCGTCCGGTTCCCTGGTGAGATATGGAATCGTTTCCATCGCGGGTACAAAAGAACCCACCACGCTTTCGGTATCAAATGGGTGGCCGTATTGCTTTTTGTAAATCAAGGCAGTTTCCTCCCGAATAAATTTGCTTTGTGGCTGATTTAATTTAACTATAGCAAATTGCGGGCAGAAAGGGAAGAGGGAAGTTTAGTTAGGAGTTTTGCGGCACCACAAGGTTGGTGCTGGACGAATTAGGAATTAGCAATGAGCAATTAAGCGGTGGATCGCGGCGCGGAGCGCCGCTCGGAGATATTAGGTTTGTTACGATTCAATACACGGGTAGTAGAAAGGGAAAACGGTGCCCACTTATAACAAGAGCTAAAACCCAGTG
>ENA-OQAJ01000223-OQAJ01000223.1-human-gut-metagenome-genome-assembly--contig:-NODE-223-length-17865-cov-2.079321_pt1 | contig 17865 bp, 27 predicted proteins | sample MGYA00242736_ERZ504529 | MGnify/ENA primary metagenome ERZ504529 (study PRJEB26092, sample SAMD00036275) | human gut metagenome | host: Homo sapiens | study: EMG produced TPA metagenomics assembly of...
TGTTCTGCGACTTGAGCAAATAGGGCGTCCTGCATGGAGACTGGGTAATCAATATACACCTTGTTCAACAAAAACTCGGCAGTGTTATCTCCTGTAAGCACCGTTCCATCAGGAATAGTGACATTACCACTGATTTTCGTAAGTTCCTGCAAAATACAGGATCAACCATGAGCACGCCGTCCAGCTGAGTATTGCTTCCCCACGGCGTGCGCTGCCAAATCGCGCGCATACCTTCGGCACTGCGTGAAGTATCAGGGTATACGGCCAAATCTCGCACATCGAATGACATGTTCAATGGTCCCCACTGCCGGAAGATGCGCTGCTCGTCTTCCGTAGAATCACCAGCACCATATGGGATATATTCACCATTCGAACGGAAATCACCGATACCGATCTTGCCGTTGTCGGTAGTTACCACACCCACAGAACCAATCAGGCCACCGGACGAACGCTCCTCCGAAGTGGTCATAGCCATCAACGCATACGTGCGCGGCTGATCGGAGCCAAGGAAGTCCGGTAGAATCTGGAACGTGCCGGACAGCTGATTGACTTTGTCCGCCATCTTGGTCAGCTGCGTATTGCCGGTGGCATAGGCGTTCTTCACCATGCCGATATGGGCCTTCGGCAGCTGCTGATACTTCTGCACCTGCTGCTGCAGTGACTGGTTCGCGGTGGCAATATTCTTCTGGGCTTCCAGAATCGGCTGCAGATTCAGCTGACCGTCGCCTGAGCTGAGCTGTGCGCTCTTCAGCGTGGAAAGTACGTTCATAAACTGCGGCACCGAATCACTGACCAGCATCCACCACCGAAGTCATGCCCTGCACAGTGGTGATGTCGTCGCCGTACACCGCGCCTTCGAAGCGATGTTCCACAGCGTGCCGTGCGCAATCTCGTTCGCAGCCGCGGTCTCGGTCTTTGCCTGGCTGATCTGCTGGCTCACCGTATCGAGGTTGTCGAGGTTACCGAGGTCGGTTACACTGCCCACGGCCAGATGCGGTGCCTTCTGCGTGGAATACTTGCTGCGTGACCTGCCCTATGAACTCTCATGCTAACTCCCAAAACTAATCTTATTGACTTGTAACCTCTTGCAATAACCAACCGCCTATTATGCCCCGGTCTTGTGCACAAAGCGTGTTCGCCCCCCCGCTTCTGCACATATTCCGAACCGACTGGACCACCCCTGGGTATAGCGTATTGGGGTGCTTTGAGAGGCTGCTCGGCCAAGCACGCGAAGACGACGGTCGCCGAATACACCGAATACGCATTGATATGCGAGGCGCATATATCACTGAACAGATACGCCACCGACACCGCCAAGGCAACAGGCCGGGCAACAGAAGTGGGGTAGTGCGTGACTGGAGCTCAGGGAATCAAGAATCATCGCGGCGAACTGCAGCGGGTGCTGAGCCGCGAGGAATCATATGTAGACGGCAAACTCAGCCGGGCGGCGTTCATCTCCATCGCGATATTGACCTTCATCACCTTCGTGGGCAACTTCACGCAGTTGCAGCTGAGTTCCGCGCTGCCGATTATCGTTTCCGATTTCCACATCTCCGTGACCACCGGGCAGTGGCTCACCTCCGTGTTCCAGCTGGTCATGGGCGTGATGGTGCCGCTAACCGCGTTTCTGACCCGGCGCTTCTCCACCCGACAGATCGTCATCTGCTCGATGGCGGTGTTCACAATCGGCTCCGTGCTGGCATGGTTGGGGCCAAACTTCGTATGGGTGCTGGTCGGGCGCGTGCTCGAAGCTGCCGGCACAGGCGTGATGTGGCCGGTGCTGCAAATCACCGTGTTCTCCATTTACCCGCTGTCTCGCCGCGGGTTTGCCATGGGCACGGTGGGCATGGCCATGAGCGTGGCGCCAGCCATCGGCCCCACCTTGGGCGGCTGGCAGACCGATGCCAACGGCTGGCGCTCGATCTTCCTGACCATGACCATCATTGGCGTAATCTCGCTGCTGGCGGCCATGTTCGGACTGCATAATTTCGGTTCACACGACCCTTCGGCCCGCGCGGACTTCTTCTCGGCATGCCTGTCGGTGATCGGCTTTGGCGGGCTTATGTTCGGCTTCACCAATTCAGAGACCTATGGATTCGCGGCACCGGTCACGTGGGGGCCCATGGTTGTGGGACTGGTCGGCATCGTGTGGTTTGTGATGCGCAACCTGCGCGCTGGCAAGCGGTATCGCGAGGCCGTAGCCAAGGACGAGTCGGCACTCCCCCAGCCGCCGCTGCTGGACTTGGAAGTGCTGAAGAACCGTTCGTTCACCGTCGGCACCATTACCGCGTCGCTGGCATTTTTCGCCTTCAGTTCGATTTTGGTCATCATGCCGCTCTACATCCAGACTGACCGCGGCTGATTCGGCCACGATGAGCGGTCTGATCATGCTGCCGGGCGCTATCGGCCAGTGCGTCTCCCAGTTCTTCGGCGGCCGCGCGATGGATCGGTTCGGCGCGCGCCCGGTGGCTTTGTTCGGTTCGATTGTGTTGACCCTTGGCACCTTGGGCATGTCGCTGGTGGCGATGGATACGTGGATCTGGTGGGTATCGATCTGCCAGTTCATCCGTCAGATCGGCATGGGTTTCCTGCTGATGCCGATTACCACGTGGTCCCTGAATTGCCTGAACGGGCCGAGCGAAGTGTCCGCCGGATCATCGGTGACGAATACCGCGCGTCAGATTGCGGGCGCTGTGGGCGCACCCGTGTTGGTGATTCTGATGGAACGTTTTGCCGCTTTGCATAAGCAGGGCGCGCCTCCGCCGTCGCCGCTCGATTTTCGGCATTCAATGGGCGCTGCGAATCTCCGCAATAATCTGTCTGGCAATGGTGTTGATGGTGTTCTTCGGCGTCAAGGGCGACGGTGCCGGTCGTACGCGAGACATTATTTCCTTGCGCGCGCTGCGCGAACGGCGTGCGCGGCGTATGGCTGCGAACTGACGGCAGATTCAACCATTCTCAACATAATGAGAAACCCCGGTTCCAACACCGGGGCTTCTCATTATGTTGTGCTATCGCAGGATTTCAGCTGGAGTCTATTACGCCCTGCCCATCAGCGTCAGGACAATCAGCAGCACGTTGAGCGCCACAATCAGTGCCACCACAATCATAAAAATCACGTGCTTGACGGTTCCATCAGCCCATTTGCCCATGAGTTCCTTGTTATGCGTGTATCGCATCAGCGGAATCACGGCGAACGGGATGCCGATGGAAGCATCACCTGGCCGATGACCAGCGCCTGAGTCGGGTCCTTGGCGAACCACAGCACAATCAGTGCCGGCACCAGCGTGACCACGCGGCAGGCCCACATCGGGGCGTTAACGTGCAGCAGACCGTGCATGATTTCCGAGCGGCGTACGTGCCGACCGACGTGGAGCTCAGCGACGAAGCCAGCAGGCCGATGGAGAAGATCGTGCCGATCACCGGGCCAAGCACCTGCGTGATCGCCCGCTGTGCGCCGTCGATGGAATCCGTGCCAGACATGCCGTGCAGCGAGTTGGCGGCGAGCACCAGCATCGCCAGATTCACGGTGCCGGCCAGCAACAGCGCCCAGGCCACATCGATTTTCGAGCCTTTCAGCTGCGTTTTGATCGACGGCTTTTCGCCGCCTGCGTAATGGTCGTTCACCAGCGTGGAGTGCAGGTAGATGGCGTGCGGCATCACGGTGGCGCCCAGAATCGAGGCGGCCATCAGCACGAGTCGGTGCCTTGGAAGCGTGGAATCATGCCCTTGACCACTTCGCCGGGGCTCGGCGGGGCCACGAACAGGCCTGCGATGAAGCCGAATGTGATAATCAGCAACATCACGATGATGATGCGCTCGAACGTGGTCTGTGTCTTGCCACCTTGGAACCACAGCATCACCGTGGAGATTGCGCCGATCACCAAACCGCCGATGAACAGTGGCAATCCGAACAGCAGGTTCAGGGCGATGGCGCCGCCGATCACCTCGGCCAGATCGGTGGCGATGGCGATGACCTCGGCCTGCATAAAGAACATGAACCGGCCGGCATCGCTCATACGCTCGCCCAGCAGTTCCGGCAGGGATTTGTTGGTCACGATGCCGAGTTTTGCGGACTGATACTGGATGAGCACGCTCATGGCGTTGGCGAGCACCAGCACCCACACCAACAGGTAGCCATATCGTGCGCCGGAGGTGATGTTGGCCGCCACGTTGCCAGGATCGACGTAGGCCACGGCCGCCACGAACGCGGGGCCGAGGATGCTGGCCAGCGCATGGTCATGCGGCTTCTTCTTGCCGTTTGCCACGGTTCCAGCTCCGGCTCCGACTCCGGCAAGCTGGCGTTCCTTCTCGATTTCCGGTGTTTCCTGTTCGATGTCTGCCACGGCGTTCGTCATAGTGGTTGCCGCAGTGGCATCTGCTGCGGTGTGTGTTACTGCCATATCGTCTGTTCCTATTCCCTTCTCCCTTCATACCGGGCTCAGTTATAGCGCGGGCATGTTTCCCGCGTCAACAGACGGACAATCTGCGGACGATTGATGGATGACTGGCGGACTGGCAGCTGGCATTCCCCGCCATCTCGCTCATGAAATGTGACAAACCGCCGAAAACTCGCTCATGAAATGAGGAAATTACTAGAAAACTCGCTCATGAAATGTGCCAGACGGCAGAAAACTCGCTCATGAAAGTGTAAAATCATTGCTATAGCAGTAATTCGGAAAGGGGCTCCTCATGTATCTCAAACGCAAAGCCGATGCCTATCTCAATGCATGGAAATCCGACCCGAATCGCTCCCCGCTAATCATCAAGGGCCCTCGTCAAGTAGGCAAGACAGAGACTATCGATTACTTTGCCGCACACAACTACCGTTCGGTAGTGGAAATCAACTTCGTTGAGGAACCGAAATATCGCGCAATCACTGCGGACGGTTATGGCGCGGATACCATCGTCCGCAATATTTCCCTGATCGACCCAGCCAAAAAGTTCATTCCGGGCGATACGCTCATCTTTTTCGACGAAATCCAGGCCCATCCTGATATCGCCACTGCACTGAAGTTCTTTAAAATCGACGGCAAATATGATGTGATTTGCAGCGGTTCAATGCTGGGCATCAGCTATAAGCAAATCGAAAGCAATAGCGTGGGATATAAGACCGACTACGAAATGCGATCGTTGGACTTCGAGGAATTTCTGTGGGCTCGCGGATACGATGAGGCCGTCATCGAAAGCATGTTCACCCACCTGTGTGATGCTACGCCATTCTCTGAAGTGGAAATGAACGTCTTCTCCACGGCATTTATGGATTACTGCGTGCTTGGCGGCATGCCTGCGGTTGTCGCCTCCCATATACGCACTGGCACGTTCGAGGGAACACTGCAATTGCAGCGCCAGCTTATTTTGGACTACCAGGAGGATATCCGCAAATACGCGCAAGGACTCGATCAGGCACGAATTCTCAACGTGTTCAACCATATTCCCGTGCAACTCGCCAAGGAAAACAAGAAGTTCCAAATCAGCAAGGTTGCCAGCGGAGCGCGTTTCAAAGACTATCGAGGATGCGTGGAATGGCTTGAAACCTCGGGAATGGTGAATATCTGCCGATGTATGTCCTATCCTGAACTGCCGTTGAAAGGCAATTATGACGAAAACAAGTTCAAGATATATTTCGGCGATACCGGTCTGTTCGTAGCGATGCTTGACGACGAGGCCAGTGATGATCTGCGGGCCAATCGTAATCTTGGTGTCTATAAGGGTGCTATGTACGAGAGCATCGTCTCTGAAGCGCTACGGAAATCCGGCTATGACCTGTACTACTACAAAAAAGAGGATTCCACACTGGAACAGGATTCTTCGTCCGCACGCGCGAATGGCTGGTGCCGGTGGAGGTGAAATCCGAAAAAGGCACCGCCAAAATCCATGCGGACGCTAATCGCTTCGGATTCTTATCCGGAAATTCAGTTCGGCGTGAAACTATCCGCCGGCAATATCGGTAGCAGCGAACACGTGTTCACCGCACCATACTTCACCACATTTTTGCTCCGACGGCTCCTGCGCGCTTATGACGAGGGGCAGGCACCTATGCTCAACAATCCTGAGCGGTAGCCCCTATTCGTCTGCGGGCACGGCCTGGCCCGGGCAGGTGTGGAGGACGGCGAGCATGGCGTCCTTTTCTTGGGAGGTGACGGTGAGCTGGTACTTGTCTTTGACGCCAATCTGGCGGGCCACGTAGTCGCAACGGTAGTCGGCGTTGGTGGGTAGCCAGTAGGCGGCGGAAGCCGAACCCTTCTCCTGATTGGCCGGGCCGTCGACGGCCAGCAGGTTGTAGGGGTCATTGCCGAATTCATGGCGTTTGGCAGTGGACCAGTCGCGCGCACCGGATTGCCAAGCGTTTTCAAGGGCCACCACATGGTCGATCTGCACTTTGGCGCTGGTGGCGCGGCCACGTACAAAATGGATGGTCTGAGCGGTGTACGGATCGGCCAGTGTGCCGGACTCGACCACACAGGAACCGGCGTATTTGTAGGTGATGTCCGTGAGATCACGGGCGAGCACGTCGTCGCGTACGTCGCAGCCATTGCCGTCGACGTCGGTGGTGCGGAAACCGAAGGAATCGCGGTCGTAGCCGGAGGAGCTTTGGTTGTCGTCTACGGCGAGCGCGTTCAAAGTGTCGGCGGCTGAACCGGTGGCAGTGTAGCCACCGGTGATTTTGGCCGCGTCGGAGCTGACCTGCGGCAGTAGCAGGCCGATGGTCACGCCGATTGCTACGGCGAGAACGATGAGAATCAGCACGCGCTCCAGCGGTCCAGAGGCGTGAAACGACGGCGGAAGTGGGCGTTACGACGTGCCATCAATCACGCATAGGTGAAGGTGAGGGGGTCGTGGCCGGCGCGGGTGGGGCCGTCGAGGGCGTCGATGGCAGCGTGTTCATCGGCGGTCAGGGCGAAGCCGAACAGGTTGAGATTCTCCTTCTGGCGGTCGGCATGCACGGACTTGGGGATGATGATCGTGCCGTTTTCGATGTGCCAACGCAGAATCACCTGGGCCGGGCTGACCTCATGGGCGGCGGCGATCTTCTCGATGGTGCCGTCGCCGGCGTTGAGGTCGGCGCCACGCGCCATCGGCGAGTAGGCCTCCACGGCGATGCCGTGCTCCTTGCAGAACGCCACCACTTCGCGCTGCTGCCACGTGGGGTGCAGCTCAATCTGATTGACGGCCGGCCATGCGCCGGTCTCCTCGTGCAGACGCTTCAGATCGGCGGGCATGAAGTTGCATACGCCGAGCGTGCGGGCCATGCCTTCGTCGCGCAGCTTGACGAACGCCTTCCAGGTGTCGGTGCTGCGCCAGTCGAACGGCGTGGGCCAATGGATCATGTACATGTCCACGTAATCGAGCTGGAGGAGTTCCAGCGAGTTGTCGAAAGCTTTGAGCGCGGAATCGTAGCCCTGCTGGGAGTCGCGCAGCTTGGTGGTGACCCACAGGGTCTCACGCTTGGCACCGGTGTTGTAGCCGGAGGCGGCGAGCGCGCGGCCCACGCCGGCCTCGTTGTTGTAGCCGGCCGCACCATCGATGTGGCGGTATCCGGCTTCCAGCGCGGATTCGACGACGGGGACCACGCCCTCGTCGTCGATGCGTAGGACGCCGAGACCGACTTGCGGAATGGAATGGCCGTCTTTCAAGGCGATGTCCGGCACGTTGGCGGGATTGATGTGTCCGTTGGTCATGGCTTGTGATGCTCCTTCATGTACTGCAACTACACGCCACTGTACACGGTTATGCAGGCGATGTGCGGGTGCTGCAACCAAACGGCATGATTGCGCCCGGCCTTCCGTGTGGGAGAGCCGGGCGCAATCATGACAACATCACGCTCTACTCCTGCGACCGGCCCTCGCCCTATTGTTCCCGGGCGCGAATTTGCCCCGGTACAGGCGCAATCGATTGACGTTTGCACCGGGGCAGAAATCGTTGTCCCGGTACGCAATTTCGGGCCATTTTCGAGAACCAGGACAAGACAATCCCCAAAGTCCACATACCCCGACAAACAGAATCGGCGGAATACAGCCAATCCCGAAATCAACATACTGTCCCGGTTCTCACGTAGAACGATTGACGTGCAAACCGGGGCAACGGGAATTGTCCCGGTACGCGAAAAACACCCGTTTTCGCAAACCAGGACAGTGATTTCTGTCCTGGTACCCACATCAAACGATTGATGCACGAACCGGGACAGAATCGCATCGCTGCGCCGAGACAGACGCATCTGACAGCCGACAACCGATAAACGACAGCCGACAGATGGCATCTGGCAGCCGGTTGCCGCTGCCGGCAACCGCATCATAATGCCGCATCAGTCTCTATCAGGAGCGCTTACGACGCAAAGCAAGCGAGACCCCGCCGGCCACGCCGAGAACGACAACCGCAAGACCCACGGCAGTCACCGCGCTACCGGTATTGCTCAGCACACCAGTGATCTTGTCGCCATTCGCACCGTTGGTCTTATCGCCCTCGCCCGTATCGGGATTGATAGTAGCCCCGCCATTACCCGCACCGTCCGAGCCGTTGCCGGAACCACCTTCGGCCCGAGCGGTAACCGCAACCGTATAGGTTTCGGTGACATTCGGATTCGACTTGAGCGTTACGGTAACCTTCGCCGCATCAGCGGGAGCGGAGAAATCGTAATCGAGCGTGAACTGGTCGGCGGAAAGCGTCACGTTGCCCATGCCTGCGGAATAGTTGCCCACGACCTTGAGATCATGGTCGGCATCGATGGCATCGCCACCTGATAGGTGGTTTTGCTTGGCGTGACGGTCAGGCTGGAGACCTCCTTTTGGGCGAGGCCGGCAATGGCATCGGCAACAAGCTTGATCACATCGTTCACGTCCTGCTCGGTGTAGGTGCTGCCGGCAAGCAGCACGTCAGCGGCGGCAAGCGCCTGATCGAGTTTGGCGAGCGACTCGTTGGTGTACTCATCGCGATTGATTTTCCCGGCTTCGGCCACGGCCTTGTCCAGGTTCTCCGTGGATGGCTTCACCGGAGTTTCGGTCTTTTTTGACGAGTGAGACCTTGTCCACATTGCCCCATGCGTCGGCAGGCAGGTTGCCCGTGATGGTGATGGTCGCCGTGCCATCAGCACCCACGGTGACAGGCACGGTGGCGGTATCGAACTTAACCCAACCGTTGAGTTCCAGCGCATCGGACGTGGTCTTGCCACCCGTTGTGGCGGAGAGGGCCACACCATCGGTAATAGCGGCGTTGTCCGCTGCCGCGCTTGGCTCATGGCGGTCAGCACGTATTCGCCAGGCTCGAGTCCGGTGATGGTCTGCGTGGCGGAGAAACTGTAGGCATCGGATGCCCAAAACTTCAGCGCGCGCTTGCCGTCGGCGGCGTTGCCACTGTCTTCGGTGATGGACGCACCGGTGCCGGCAATGGTCCAGTTCTTATCGTTCTCAGCGTTCTCGAAGCTGCCGTCCGTTACGTAATCCTTGGCGGGAGTGGCGGTGACGGTGACGGTGACGGTCACGTCGTGGCCAGCGTTGGTGGTGCCGGTGATGGTGTATGTGCCTGCGCCACGAATCCAGTCAAGCGCAGCGGATTGCCAGGTCACGGTTTCGGTCTCGTCCACCCCATCCTGATAGTGTGCGGCCACCTCACTCGGCAATTGCGCTTTGATCGCGTCGATGGAATCCGAGTCAGTCGCGGTAATCTCCACTGGATCTATCTTGGTGAACACATGATCGGTGACGGCACCGGTGTGAATGTACTTGAACGTCGGCAGAGAGGCGAGCGCCTTGCCATCGAAATCGAACAAAGCTTGGTTATCGACACCTGAGCCGCCCCAGTACAGGCCGGCGTCATTGGGATCGTATTCGCCGGCCGCTTCAGTGGCCCAGCCGCCACCGTACTTGTTCCACGTATCCACCAGTTCGGCGTTATCCTTGCCACCGGTGCCCACGGGCACATGCGGGCTCCCAGTAGAACACACCCAGGCCGTCGTTTTTCGCCATCGCCATCATTGTCGCCGATATTGTTCACGGCCTCGGCGACCGCGCGAATCTCATCGGCCTGGCCTTGCGGGCTGATGTCGTATTTCTTGAGGTTATCGGCGGTTACTTTACTGGGCACTGTGTTGGAATCGTCGTCGCCATCATCCAAGGTGTATGCCCACGACGTTTCCGCCACCATCACATCTTTCTTATAAGTGGAGGCCACGTTCTTGAGCACGCTGGTGAGGTTTTCGGTGGTGCCATGCCAGAACGGGTAGTAGGAGCTGGCGAACACATCGTAATCCACATTGTGGTTGCTCAACTGTTTGGCGTAAGTGGCGTAGGTGCCGGCTTTCTCCGGGTTGGTGAAATGAATGACGACCTTGGCTTCGGGGAGCACTTCGCGTATGGCTTTGGAACCTGCGGAGAATACTTTGGACATGCCGTCCCAGCCGGAGATGCGGCGATTTTCGCAGTGGTTTCGTTGCCGACCTGCACCATGCCGACGTCCACGCCGGCTTGTTTGAACGTGGTCAGAGTCTGCTTGGTGTAGTCGTATACGGTGTCGGCGGTTTTGTCCGCGTCGCCTTCAAAGGATTTCCACGCCTTGGGCACCTGCTGCTTGCTGGGGTCGGCCCAGAAATCGGAGTAATGGAAGTCGACCAGCACTTTCAGCCCTGCTGCCGTGGCTCGCTTGGCCATGGTCAGTGCGCGATCGGCGTTGACGTTGCCGCCGCCATATCCTTGGCCGTCTGCGGTGAACGGATCGTTCCACACACGCAGACGCACATAGTTCACGCCGGATTCCTTGAGCAACGTGAACAAATCCTCGACCTCGCCATTGGCGTTCTTGAACGTGACGCCGCTTTCTTCCAGCGAGAGCATGGATGAGACGTCCATACCGCCGATGAAATCATCGCTTAAGCCTTGGATGGCCTTGACCGAGACGTCGGCTTTAACTGGTTCTTCTTCGGCGGCGTTTACAGTGAACGTGCCTCCTGCGCAGAGCATTATGGCGGCCACGCCGGATGCCATAATGCGAGTAAGCGCGGTATTTCGGCGCATGCTTTTTCTCCTTTGAATGGTGAACGCTCAGAACGAACGCCCAGTGATGCTTGGCGCTTCCTTTCCTTATGCGCCACGCGGTACAGCTGTGTACCACGCAATCGTCACCTTAGCACTTTATGCCGTGTTGGTCAACCGGTGTATCAACGCCTCGTACGGCCCAGTACAGCAACACCAGCATTACAGCAATGTCGTTCAGCGTGTGGAGGCGCGGGCGATGACCTGGGATTCGGTGGTGAGCAGTTCGGACTTGGTGATGCTGCCGTCGATGCGTCCGAGGATGCGATTCACTGCCGTGGGAGCGTCCAGTCAAGGCGGGAATCCATGGTGGTCAGCGGAATCTGCAGGTAGGGGGCTTCCTCGTTGTTATCGAAGCCGATGACCTGCACCTGCACGGGCACCTCATAACCAGCGGTGCGCAGAGCGGTCAATGCGCCGATGGCCAACTGATCGTTCAAGGCAATCACACCGTCGAATGGCACGCCGAATCAATGAGCCGCTGGGTCACACGGGCACCGGCTCCGATGGTCCAATCCTGATCGGTGTTGCCAATCAGCTGCGGATCCAAGGAGAGCCCACGCCTACGGGTCTCTTCGATGATGCCGCGCAGACGCAGCTGCGCGTTGCCTTCTACGGCATTCAGCAATGCATCTTCGTCGTAAACGTCACGGGCACCGATCACTGCAAGTCTGGTGGAACCGCGGTCATACAGGTAGCCTGCGGCCATGGCGGCTGCGGATACATCGTCTGGGGTCACGTGATCCACAATGCCCCACGTGGTACGCGCGCAACGATGACCAGCGGAAAATCAACCTTCAGATCATCGGGCGAAATGTTTTCCACCTCGCTCATGGAAAGGATCATGCCATCGGACACCGTGGAGTTGAACTTCTTCAGCAGATCGCGCGCGCTTTCGCGGAGCCTTCCGCATACGTGGTGACGTATACGGAATAGTCGCGCTGACGGGCGGCCTCGATGGTGCGGTTGGCGAGCTCGGCCAGATATGGCGGAATCAGCGAAGGCACGGCGAGGGTGATGAAGCCGGTGTGATCGCGGTTGAGGTTGCGGGCGGCCACGTTGACTCGGTAGTCGAGGTCCTTAATGACCGACTCGACCTTGGCACGGGTCTCATCTGTCATACGCCCGGAGCCATTGATCACGTTCGACGCAGTTTTGAGCGATACACCGGCGGCCTGAGCGACATCGCGTAGCGTCACTCGACGCTTGGCTGTTTTCTCGTCGCTCATGCCGCACTCCTCTATCCGGACAACATTGCCATTCTAGCGCGGTTTAGCAGGACGTTTTAGCGATAAGAATGCGTTGCGGTTCAGCGTATATCCAACGGCGTCAGTCTCGCAACGGTGGGCGATGATGGGATCACCTTCCACACCGTTGATGGCGACGGGCTGGTTTGAGCGGTTGAGGTAGAAATCGAAGCGGGTGGAGCCGTCTGCGGATCGGCGGATGGTGTGCAGGATGCGGGGATCTGTGGTGGGATAGGTTGGAGTTTGACCACTCTCAGTCGGCTGCGCCGACAACTCCTGCCATCGGGAGCCAAGTGCTTTGAGCAACTGGGCAATGTCGTGACGGTTGAGGTCGCAGCCCACGTAGATGGCGGTACCGTTGCCATAGGGGCGGCTGGTGATGGCGGGGGTGCGCTCCAGCTCCCAGTCGGCGGCGGACTCACCTGCGTAAGAGGCAAGCACTGTGGTGTCCGCGGCTACGGAAGTCACGTCGTTCTGCCACAGGCGGGTCGTCAGACCATTGGACAGGCTGATTTCGCTGGGCTCGCCTTCGGCTTCTTCACCGAGGATGTTGAATTCTTCGGAGCGGATGCCGAGCATGTCGCGTAGGAGCCCGTTGCCGGCGCCGGGGTAGCCGCCGAGGCCGATGTGGAAGTGCTCGTCGATCAGGCCGGCGGCATAGCCGACGATGACGGTTCCGCCGGCCTTCGCGAAGTCGGCGATACGGAGAACGTCTTCGTCGGACAGGCTGAGCACGGTGGGCAGCACGATGGTTTTGTAGCCGGTCCAGTCGTAGGCGAGCGGCACCACGTCCGCGCGCAGCCCGGCATCCAGGAAGCCGCGGTACCAGTCGCGCACGTCGTGCCAGTGGTTGAGTTTCATGCTGGGCAGGGTTTCGGAGCGTGTGGCCCATTCGGATTCCGCGCTGAACAGGATCGCCGTGCCGGCACGCTCGAGCTCAGTGCCCTGCAGCCCGGCGCGAGAGGGTCTTCAGCGCCTTACCGAGCTCGCATACGCCGCGGAAGACCTTGGAATCGGCACCCGCGTGGGGCAGCATGGCGGAGTGGAACGCCTCGGCGCCCGACTTGGATTGCCGCCATTGGAAAAAGCAGATGGCGTCGGCGCCATGGCCACGTGGGCCAGGGAGTCGCGCATGAGTTCGCCGGCCCGTTTGCGTGTGTTCAGCGGCTTCCACTGCACGGCTGAGGTGGAGTGCTCCATCACGTACCACGGCTTGCCCAGCGCGAGGGAGTCCATGAGCGCGTCCGAGCAGGCGAGTTCGTCCAGGTGGGATTCGCCCTCATGGAAGTAGTGATCGTTGGACACGAAGTCCACCTCATCCGCCCATTTGGCGTAGTTCATGACGCACTGGTCGGTGGAGACCATGAAGTTCGTGGTGAACGGCTTGTCGGGGCAGATCTGCTCGATGGCGTCGCGTTCGGCTTTGTAGAAGTCGAGCAGCATGTCGTTGCCGAACCGCTCGTAATCCAAACTGCTGCGACGGGTTGACCATGGCGTCGCCGCCCATGTGACGTGGCAGCAGCACCTCGTCGAAACTGTTCACGTGCTGCGACCAGAAGGCCCGTGCCCCACGCCTCGTTCAACGCGTCGATGGTACCGTACTTGGCCTCGCACCACGTGCGGAACGCGGCCAAGGCGTTGTCGGAGTAGTCGTAGCGGTTGTTCCAGCCGTATTCGTTGCCCATGTGCCAGGCGGTCACATACGGGTTGTCCTTGTAGTGTTCGGCAAGTTTGCGGCACAGGCGCAGCGCGTATTCCTTGAACACCGGGCTTGTGGGCTGCCACGACTGGCGTGAGCCCGCGTTGACGGTATGACCATACCGGTCTACCGGCAGCACCTCTGGATGGGATTCGTACAGCCACAGCGGCGCGGCGGCTGTGGCGGAGGCCAAGTCCACGGCGATGCCGGCTCTGCCGAGCCTGTCGATCACATGGTCGAGCCACTCGAACGTGAACGCGCCCTCGACCGGCTCGATCTTGTCCCAGCTGAAAATTGCCAGCGATACGACGTTCACGCCGGCCTCACCCATGAGACGGATATCCTCGTCCAGCGTCTCCTCGGGCCACTGGTCCGGGTTGTAGTCGCCGCCGAACGCGATGCCGCGGCCGGATTCCGTCAGCAGGGACGGCCACCTAAATGCTCTATGAGTAGTCATATTAATCAAATCCTTTATTGTATCGGTTTGCGGGAAGTGCTGTGCTTGCAGGTTGTGAACACCAGAGAGGCCGCCCCCGCTGGCGGGGCTGTCAGCGAAGCTGACTGGGGTGGTCGCCAGTCGAATCCCCATATGACCACCCTCAGTCCGCTCCGCGGCCAGCTCCCGTCAGAGGGAGCCAGAGGTTACTCCTTGACGCGCCTGCGGCGAGGCCTGACTGCCAGTACTTCTGCAGGCACAGGAACGCAATCATCAGAGGGATGATCGTGATCAGCGAACCGGTAATCACGAGGTTTTGGATAGCTTGACCGCCTGCGGTTGAAGCCTGGTCCTTCCACTGGTTCAGACCGATCGTCAACGGGTACCAGTTGGAATCCTTCAACATGATCAACGGCAGGAAGTAGTTGTTCCACGTCGCTACAATGGCGAACAATGCAGTGGTCACGATGCCGGGTGCAACAGCGGCAGGGAAATCTGGAAGAAGGTGCGGAACTCGCCGGCACCATCACGCGCGCGGCTTCAGCAGCTCATCCGGCACGGCCTGATCGGAGAAGATCCACATCAGATACAGACCGAACGTGGATACCAAACTCGGGATAATCATCGACCACGGGGTGTTCGTGAGGCCCATCTTGGCGAACAGCAGGAACTGCGGCACGGCCAGCGCGATACCCGGCACCGAAATGGCGCCGATGATGATCACGAAGCACAGCTTACGGCCGGGGAAGCGGAACTTGGCCAGCGCATAGCCGCCCATGATGGCCAGCAAGGTGGCACCGCCGGCGCCGACCACCACATACAGAATCGTGTTGACGAACCAGCGGCCGAAGATACCGTCCTGATAGGTGAACACCGTGGCGATGTTGTCGAACAGGGCGAACGTTTTTGCCGAAACCGAGGCCGAACGTCGAAGTGAAGTCGGACTGGGTCTTGGTGGCGTTAATCATCAGGTAGACAAACGGGAAGAGGCAGTAGACCGCGAAAATCGCGCACACGATGGTCAGGGCCATCGAGCGGGTCGGGTTCGCCGGGTTGGAGAAACCGGTTTGGCGGCGCGCTTGCGCTCGGCCTTCTCGTCGGCGTCGATGCGCTTCTGACGCTCCTTCTCGGCCTTCTTGGCGGCCTTTTCCTGAGCCTTGAGATCGGCCAGGGTCATGGTTGTTGTTGAAGTCATGGTTGCAGTGCTCATAATTACTTCATCTGCTCCTTCATACTCTTAAGCTGGACGACATACGCAATGGCCATGGTGATGATGGCCATCACGATGGCCAGAGCTGCGGCATAGTTGCTCTGATTGCCGGTGAAGCTCAGGTTGTAGGCGTACATGTTCGGCGTGTAGTACGTGGTGATCGCGTTGCCCGGAACCATGTTCTGCAAAATGCTCGGCTCGTTGAACAGCTGGAAGCTGCCGATGATCGAGAAGATCACCGTGATGGCCAGCGAGCCCTTCAGCTCCGGCAGCTTGATCTTCTTAACAATCTGCCACTCCGAAGCGCCGTCGATGGAGGCGGCCTCATACAAGCTGTGTGGATGGTGCTTGAGGGAGCTGTAAAATCAGCATGTTGTAGCCGGCATATTCCCACGTGTTGATGTTCGCGATGGATGCAAGCAGCACGTCGGGGTTGAGCACATCGATGTTGGTGCCGAGGAAGTCGTTGAGGGAGCCGACCAGACCGTATTTGGCGCCATACACGAAACCCCAAATCATGGTGGAGACCACTGCGGGCACCGCATAGGGCAGGAATGTGGAGATGCGGAAGAACTTGGTGCCATGCAGCTTCATCGAATCCAAAGCGAGGGCCATGGCTGCGGCCAGAAACAGCATGATCGGCACCTGGAATACGGTGAAGATAGTGACGCGGCCCACCGAGCTCCAGAACTGCGGATCCTGAATCAGTCGGGCGTAGTTCTCGAAGCCGACGAACTTGGTGCCGCCGACCATCTGCTTCTTGAAGAAGGAGATGTAAATGGCGTACACAATTGGGATGATGAACACGAAGACGAACACCACGCGAACGGCCACATGAACTTCCAGCCGCGCCAGTCGGCCTTGTGCTTGTTGACGCGGGCCTCGGCCGTGTGCAGATCCGCCTCCTCAGGCAGGATTCCCACCGTTGGCTGCGGGGCTGCGGCCATTGTTTGATCGGACATAATCGATTGCTTTCTTGGAATACGGATTGCTGTGCTGCGCCCGCTACCAGGGGGTCGCTCGATTGGAGCGGTCACGTCAGGCGAGGGCACGGGAAAGCGGGGACACTGGGGAGCATCCCCGCTTTGGGAGATCGGGCGGCTAGGCGGAAGGAGAGTGGCCTAGCCGCAGGTTTTGATTGTTGGTCAGTGCCGGATGTACCGGCAATAGATCGGTTGCGTCACTTGACGGTGACGTTGTAGCCCTGCTGCTTGCCTTGCTCGGCGAGCTTGTTGGCATAGTTTTCAAGCGCCTTCTCCAGGGTGATGTCGCCGGAGTAGGCCTTGGAGACTTCGTCGCCGTAAGCGGTCTGGGCGTACGGGTTGTACGGCAGGTACTGGAACTTCTCGGTCGGGCGCTGAGCCGCGGCGGAAAGGACTTCGTTGACGTTCTGACCGCCGAAGTAGTCGTTGGTCTTCTTGTTGGACTCGGTGGTCGGGTCGGTGAAGGAGTCGGACCGGAGGATCTTCTTCAGGGACGGGAAGGTACCGGTGTCGGCCATGGTCTGAGCGCCCTCGCCATGAGTCATGTACTCAACGAGCTTGTAGGCAGCGGCCTGGTTCTTGGACTGCGAGGTGACGGCAAGTGCAGAGCCACCGTCTTCGGCGGAGACTTCCTTGCCTTCCTCCCACTGCGGCAGCTGGGCGACGCGCCAGTTGCGGCCTGATCGGGGGCGCCGGTCATGAGGTTGATCGGCATCCAAGCGCCGATGGTCAGGGAGGCGAGGGTGCCATCGTTGAGCTCGCGGTTCCAATCGTCGGACCAGTTCGGGGTCTTGGCGTCCACGAGGTCTTCGTCGATGAGCTTCTGGACGAATTGGATATAGCGCTGCATGCCCTCGTCCTTGGTCATGTTGATGGTGATGTTCTCGCCATCGACCTTCCACGGCTGGGCACCGGCCTGCCAGATCTGGGCGGTGAACGGCTGATAGTCGTTGGAGGTACCGGCCAGATTGGTGATGTAGGAGCCGGTGGCACGGATCTTCTTGGCGGCCTCGTAGTAGTCGTTCCAGGTCTTGATGGACTCGCCGTCCACGCCGGCCTTGTCGAACACTGCCTTGTTGTAGAAGAACATTTCGGGGCCGGAATCAATCGGCAGAGCGTACGGCTTGTTGTTGTACTGGAGCTTGTTCCACGGGCCGGCGGCGAAGTCGTCGGCGAGTTTGTCGGCGCCGAATTCGCTCAGGTCCACGAGCCATCGGTGACGGCGAACTGGGTGGACGGTCGGAGTCTTCGAGCATCACGACGTCA
>ENA-OQAJ01000224-OQAJ01000224.1-human-gut-metagenome-genome-assembly--contig:-NODE-224-length-17845-cov-3.305509_pt1 | contig 17845 bp, 23 predicted proteins | sample MGYA00242736_ERZ504529 | MGnify/ENA primary metagenome ERZ504529 (study PRJEB26092, sample SAMD00036275) | human gut metagenome | host: Homo sapiens | study: EMG produced TPA metagenomics assembly of...
CTTTGTATGCTGGCACTGAACTGCCGGGATCTTAAGGGGACACTTCTATGCGCCGGAATCATGGCACATATGTCGATCCAGGTAGTCCTGAATGTTGCGGTTGTAACAAATACGATTCCCAATACCGGGATCACGCTGCCCTTTGTAAGTTATGGCGGAACTTCCGTTGTTTTTCTTCTGGGGGAGATGGGGCTGGCTTTTAAGTGTCAGCAGTCACAGACATGGAAGAATCACATAGAATAAAAAGTAAGAGGCCCTTTTAGGAGTGGAAGACTTGAATGAGATCGATGAGATCGTCGTAACCGGAGGCAGGCCGCTGCATGGGACTGTGCGGATCCAGGGGTCAAAAATACGGCACTTCCGGTTATGGCGGCGGCCCTTTTAAGCTCCGGGACCAGTGTACTGCGGGAGTGTCCGAAGATCACAGATGTATTTTTGATGGAAAAAATCCTCCGGGAGCTGGGCGCGGAAACCTGGTGGGAGGATCATGACCTTTATCTGGACTGCAGTCATGCGGACGGTACCGTGACGTACGAATTATTTCGAAAAATGCGTTCTTCTGTGATTCTGCTGGGGGCAATGCTTGGACGGAATGGGAAAGCACGGACCGGTTATCCGGGCGGATGTGTCATTGGCAAACGTCCGGTGGATCTTCATATACAGGTTTTACAGAAGCTTGGTGCCAGAATCGTGGAAAACGGGAATGAGATTCAGGCAACCTGTGGAAAACTGAAAGGAGCGGAAGTGATTTTTCCCAAAAGCAGCGTGGGAGCCACAGAACAGGGAATTCTGGCAGCCGTTCTTGCAGAGGGAAAAACCGTTTTTACGGGATGTGCCCGCGAACCGGAAATTACCTGGCTGTGTCAGTATCTGACAGGGATGGGGGCAAAGATTGAAATTCTGGAAAATGGAAGTATCTGTATCGAAGGTGTAAAGAAACTGCATCCCGGCAGCGGGACGATTCCCCCGGACCGTATTGTTGCCGGAACCTATCTTATGGCAGCGGCGGCCACCAGAGGAGAGATCATTCTGGAAAATCCGCCGATCGATGAAATGCATGCAATCCTGGAAGTATATCGGAAAATGGGTGGACAATGTCACCGGATAGGTGGTAAACTAATAGTCAACGGAAAAAATGCAGGTTTTCCCCTTGAACTTCTGGAGACAGATGTTTACCCGGGATTTCCTACAGATCTGCAGTCTCCGGCGATGGCTGTGCTGGCCACGATCCCGGGAGTGAGCAGGATCCGTGAGAAGATTTTTGAGGACAGATATAAACTGGCGTCATGGCTCTGTTATATGGGAGCGAAGATTGAGATCCGGGATGGAATGGCTGTGGTACACGGAGGTTATCCACTTCGGGGATGCATCGTGGAAGCAGAGGAACTCCGCGGAGGTGCGGCACTTGTGATCGCGGCGCTTGCAGCAGAAGGGGTTACCAGGATCAGAGGCTGCTCCTTTATTGAAAGAGGTTATGAACATATCTGTGAAGATTTGACTGCGCTTGGCGGTCTGCTGATAAAGGACAGAGGAACTTTATGAAAAATCAAAAAAAATTCGCTGGCAGCAGCCGGAATGATTCTGGTTCTGCTGCTGGCAGGTGTTATTTTCTTTTTTACTTATTATCAGGTTGATGAAGTACAGGTGATGGGAAGTAGCCATTATTCTGAGAAACAGATCAAGAAGATGGTCCTTCGGGGGCCGCTGGCATCCAATTCTGTTCTGGCACCCCTTCTTTACACCAAACAGAATACAAAAGATGTTCCTTTTGTGGATGGTTATACAGTGACCAGACTTAACCGTCACACCATTTGTGTCAGTGTGAAGGAGAAGGATATTGTCGGCTGTATTCCTTATCTGGACAGTTACATTTACTTTGACAGAAATGGAGTTTTTGTGGAAGGTTCCACAGAACGCAATGAGAAGATTCCGTTTTTTGACGGAATTAAAGTAAAAAAAGTAATTCTCAATGAGAAGCTTCCTATTAAGGATGAGACTGTGATGAACACAGCGGTGGCTCTGTCTACTATTTTTTCAAAAAATGACAAGGTTCCGGATCATATTGAATTCGGAGATGACGGGCAGATCAGCCTGGTTTACGGAGATATTACGGTCAAGCTTGGAAAGGACGAGTATCTGGAAGACAAAATGACCAGGGTACTTGCCATTCTTCCGCTGATTTCCGGAAAAAAAGGAATTCTCCACGCTGAAAATGTAAATGATAATTCCAAGACCATAACACTGGAGCAGGAACAGGATGAGAATCAGAATTCCGAAGAAACCTGGACAGGCGGTTATGATGAGGAAGGAAATTACACAGGCGAGGGCGAATACGACGAAAATGGCAATTATGTAGGGCCGAAGCCTCAGAGTGATCTGGAATATGCAAAGGAAAAATGGATCGGCGGATATGACGAAGAAGGTGACTACACAGGAAGCGGTGAGTATGACGCCAACGGTAATTATGTCGGAGAAGCACCTACGGAAGAGAGTATGGCTGCCAAGGGAAACTGGAAAGGTGGATACCGTGAGGATGGCGGTTATGATGGAACCAGCGAATATGACCGTGACGGTAATTATGTAGGAACACTTGAGGATTATCTGGCATCAGAAGAAGGTAACGGAGACGGGACAGATTCTGCGAATGCAGACTCTGGAAATGCGGATTCCGAAAGCGCAGATACCGGAAGTTCCGATTCTCAGAATACGAATTCAGAGGATTCCGAAAACGGAGATTACACTTCGGATGGAAGTACGGATAATATGGATGAGGATACTGATACAGAAACGGATTACAATAGTGATTATGGTGATGGATCTGATAATTATGACGAAAATCAGGACGGAGTATTACAGTGATGCGTCCGATTACCAGTGAAGATAAAAAAATCCTTTCTTATATAAATACCAGTATTTGGGCATTTTGCCAGAGATTGTTTTGCAAATGTTTCTGTTAATAGAAACAGTGCCGAAATTTAGTGAAAAAAGTATAAAAAAACAAAATTAGTGGTTGATTAATTACCGAAAAAAATATATGATATAACTATGTGTATATGTAGCTTGGAATAGATTATTACACTGAATCGGATATCAGGTAGAAATAAAGGAGGAAGTACATTGTTAGAGATAATGACGAATGAGGCTGAGTCTCTGCGAAGATTATTGTAATTGGAGTAGGCGGCGCAGGTAATAATGCAGTAAACAGAATGGTGGAAGAGGCCATTGGAGGAGTTGAGTTTGTAGGTGTCAATACCGATAAACAGGCTCTGACACTGTGTAAAGCTCCGACTGTACTTCAGATTGGTGAGAAAATTACGAAAGGTCTTGGCGCCGGTGCACAGCCGGAAGTTGGACAGAAGGCAGCTGAGGAGAGCATTGAAGAAGTTAAGAAGATCATTGAGGGAGCTGACATGGTTTTCGTTACCTGTGGTATGGGTGGCGGAACCGGAACCGGAGCTGCTCCTGTAATCGCCGGTGCGGCGAAAGAAATGGGTATCCTGACTGTCGGTGTTGTTACCAAGCCTTTCCGTTTTGAAGCTAAGACTCGTATGAATAATGCACTTGCGGGAATCGAGAATCTGAAGAAAGCAGTTGACACTTTAATTGTCATCCCGAATGACAAGTTACTTGAGATCGTTGACAGAAGAACAACCATGCCGGAAGCACTGCGTAAGGCTGATGAGGTTCTTCAGCAGGCAGTACAGGGTATCACAGACCTGATCAATCTGCCGGCACTGATCAACCTTGACTTTGCAGACGTACAGACTGTTATGACAGACAAGGGAATCGCTCACATCGGTATCGGTGAGGCAAGAGGTGATGACAAGGCTATGGAGGCTGTACAGCAGGCGGTATCTTCTCCGCTTCTTGAGACAACCATTAAGGGCGCTACGCATGTGATCATCAATATTTCCGGAGATATTTCTCTTATGGATGCCAACGATGCGGCAAGTTATGTTCAGGAACTTACAGGTGAGGATGCGAATATTATCTTTGGTGCCATGTATGATGATTCTGTTGCAGATTATGCAAGGATTACAGTTATTGCAACAGGTCTTACAGACAATAACCTTCAGAATACACCATTTGGAAACAGAGCTTCCAATTCTGTATTCGGAGCAGCCAAGAAGACAAGCCCGTCACCGGCAAGCAGCATGAATCTTAATATGCCGAGCTTCAGTCTGCCAACTATGAATTCCACACAGTTTGGTACTAAGGCACCGACAAGCACTGTTCAGAAAAAGGACATCCAGATTCCGGATTTTCTTAAGAACAGATAATAAATGAACATAATAAAATCCGGCAGAGGATCCATCTGGAATCCTGCCGGATTTTTTGGCTTTCAGTTCAGAATATCAGCATTTACAGCTGAAAGTATCACATTTTGTATCACAGCAGCGATGTGCATTATCACCGGATACATTGATGGAAGCTGCGGTACATTTGCAGTGCTCATTGTAGGTACAGTTGTGTGCTTTGCAGTCGATGTTAATGGTTTCACATCCACAACCGGAATCAGCAGCATTTGTTGCAGAATCTTCTTTCTGATCGCGGAAACTTTCACAGGCGGTATCATCTGCATAACGTGCATCTGCGCCTTCCACATTAATGGCACCTTTGGAACAGAGAGAATCTTTGTTATAGTAGCAGTTGTGTGCGGAACATTTAAGGATTGTCATAAAAGTGTCCTCCTGATAAATATGATTTTACCGGAAACCGTCAGCTGTCGGACTTTGAACCTCTGATCAATGGTCCATGTTACAGTCTGTCTTATCGGATTCCGATGTTGGATAGTATGCCCGGAAAAAGAAAAACTCATACGCACAAATAAATACATAATAATATAAAAAAACAGTTGACAAACAGAAGATACCATGGTATTCTCTTAAAGTACGTAGCGAAAAGAAAGCAGAGTTCACTCTCACCTCAGCGCTGAAGATAAGCGACTCAGGTCAATATTGCACAGTACTGCGAACGGAGAGACTATCAGTCCGCAGGTGTAATTTTGAAGTGTGGACATCTGTCTACGCTTTTTTTTGTGCAGGAAGAAATCCCGGCACAGTATTGAGAAAGAAAAAATTAATTCTATCATGTTCATGGAGGTGTACAACAATTAGCGGTTTAATGATTAACGAACAGATCAGAGACAGAGAGGTACGCTTAATTGGTCCGGACGGAGCTCAGCTTGGAATCGTGTCCGCCAGAGAAGCGATGGCGAAAGCACAGGAGGCAGGACTTGACCTTGTAAAGATTGCCCCACAGGCGAAGCCGCCAGTATGTAAGATCATTGATTACGGTAAATACCGTTACGAACTTGCAAGAAAAGAAAAAGAGGCCAGAAAAAAGCAGAAAACCATCGATGTCAAAGAAGTGCGTCTTTCCCCGAACATTGATACGAATGATTTAAAGACGAAGGTAAATGCAGCAAGAAAGTTCCTTAGCAAGGGCGACAGAGTTAAGGTTACACTTCGTTTCCGCGGAAGAGAGATGGCACATATGTCCAGCAGCAAACATGTGCTTGACGACTTCGCAGATCTTCTGTCCGATATAGCGACTGTAGAGAAGGCTCCGAAGGTAGAAGGCAGAAGCATGACAATGTTTCTGACTGAGAAACGGTAGATATCTCAGTCTTCACGGCAACAGCCGGGCAGAACGGGATGTTATATAAAATTTAGAAGTACCAAATCAAGGAGGAATTCATAATGCCAAAAATAAAACTTGCAGAGCAGCAGCAAAGCGCTTTAAAAAAACAGGTACAGGAAAATTAGTAAGAAATAAAGCCTACAAGAGCCATATCCTTACAAAGAAATCTCAGAAGAGAAAGAGAAATCTGAGAAAATCTACTGTTGTTGATTCTACTAACGTAAAGAGCATGAAGAAAGCATTACCATATTTATAAGATAGAGAAGACGAACAGGAGGAGAATTAAGAAATGGCAAGAATTAAAGGCGGATTAAACGCAAAGAAAAGACATAACCGTACATTAAAACTGGCAAAAGGCTACAGAGGAGCCCGTTCCAAACAGTATAGAGTAGCAAAACAGTCTGTAATGAGAGCTCTTACAAGCTCCTATGCAGGAAGAAAACAGAAGAAACGTCAGTTCAGACAGCTCTGGATCGCACGTATCAATGCAGCTGCAAGAATGAACGGACTTTCCTACAGCAAAATGATGCACGGCCTTAAAGTTGCAAACATCGACATCAACAGAAGATGCTTGCAGAGATGGCAGTTAACGATGCAGCAGGCTTCACAGCACTTGCTGAGATCGCTAAGAAAGCAATCGCATAAGTAAGAGATAAAGAGACGAAGAAGTCCAGGGAGTTTTTCCCTGGATTTTTCTTTTGTACAGAAAATTTATACAATTTGCCGAAAAAACACACAAGCTGTGAAACGGACAAGTGTCCGTCTTGTGCAATCATACGAAAAACAGGGGATCGGCAAATTCACCCTTGAAATAAAAAATATGCAATGCTATAATTTTACCATTAAACATTAGTAACGCGACAAAGCGCAGGAGGAGAGATTATTATGAAGAATTGGAAGAAAGTAATCGGCGTTGCATCAGCAGCAGCTATGACAGCAGCTATGATGATGCCTACATCAGTTTTTTGCGGCAGATGATGAGACATTTAAGATCGGTGTGATCGGACCGATGACAGGTGATTACGCACAGTACGGTACCAACGTATACAACGCAGCCAAGATCGCAGCAGATGAGATCAACGAGAACGGCGGATTCAACGGATATAAAGTAGAGATTCTTGACGCAGGTGATGACCAGGGAGATCCGGAGAAGGCTGTTAACGCATACAATGACCTGATCGATAAAGGAATGCAGATGCTCTGTGGAACTGTAACATCCGGTTCCTGTATCGCAGTAGGAGCTGAGGCAGCTGAGGATACATTCCTCTTCACACCATCCGCAACAGCACTTGACTGTATCACAGCAGGAACAAACGAGTTCCGTATGTGCTTCACAGACCCGGCACAGGGAACCAAATCTGCTCAGTACATTTCCGAGCACAAACTTGCAACGAAAGTAGCAGTACTTTATGATTCCGCTGCTGACTACAACTCCGGTGTACATGACGCATTCGTTGCAGCAGCTGCTGATGACGGACTTGAAGTAGTTGCAGATGAGGCTTACACAACAGACAGCAACACAGACTATTCTGTACAGCTTGCAAAGATCAAGAAGAGCGGCGCTGAGCTTCTTTTCCTTCCGAACTACTATTCCGACAATGCGCTGATCCTTCAGCAGGCATCTGAGGCAGGGCTTGACATTAAATTCTTTGGTGTAGATGGCATGGATGGTATCCTCAATGTAGAGAACTTCGATAAATCCCTTGCAGAGGGTGTTATGCTTCTGACACCATTCTCCGCAACAGCTACAGATGAGAAGAGCCAGAACTTCGTAAAAGCATACGGCGATGCTCACAACGGTGAGATCCCGAACCAGTTTGCGGCAGATACATATGATGTACTTTACGCAATGCAGCTTGCAGCTGACGATGCAAAGATCACACCAGATATGGAAAATGCAGACATCAGTGCAGCAATGAGCGCATCCATGGCAAACATCGAGCTTGACGGACTTACCGGAAAAGCAAAATGGACCGAGGATGGCGAGTGTGATAAAGAGCCGAAAGCATTCGAGATCAAAGACGGTGCTTATGTAGAGATGAAATAAGTAATTTCTGTTAACGTTAGGGGTCAGGGGACGGTTGCCTTTAGTGGAAATCGTCCCCTTTTTCCCTTATCAATAAACAATTAAAAGAGGTGCGTTATGAGTTTTATATCTTATTTAAAAGACGGCATCAGTCTTGGCAGTATCTATGCGATCATTGCACTTGGATATACCATGGTTTATGGTATTGCCAAGATGCTGAACTTCGCACACGGAGATGTTATTATGGTAGGAGCTTATATCATTCTTACCTGTATCACAAGAGGCGGCATGTCACCGATCCTTGCTGTGATCCTTTCCGTTGTGATCTGTACACTGCTTGGTGTTGTCATTGAGAAGGTAGCTTACAGTCCACTTAGAAAAGCTTCCTCAAACCTGGCCGTTCTTATCACGGCTATCGGTGTCAGTTATCTGCTTCAGAACCTGGCACTTCTGATCTTCGGCGCAGATGCCAAGAGTTTCGTAGCTGTTATCAAATTTCCGTCCATCACACTGTTTGACGGTGAGCTTACCATCAAGGGAATCACCATCGTAACCATCCTTGCATGTATCATCATCATGGTGGGACTTTCCCTCTTTGTAAAAAGACAAAACCTGGCCGTGCCATGCAGGCGGTTTCCGAGGACAGAGATGCGGCACAGCTGATGGGAGTTAACGTCAATGCGACAATTTCCCTCACATTTGCCATCGGTTCCGGACTTGCAGCGATCGCAGGCCTTCTGCTCTGTCAGACTTATCCGACACTGACTCCGTACACAGGAGCCATGCCTGGTATCAAGTCTTTCGTAGCTGCTGTATCGGTGGAATCGGTTCGATTCCGGGAGCTATGGTCGGCGGCATCCTTCTGGGAATCATCGAGATCTTCGGAAAAGCTTATATTTCTTCCCAGGTTGCAGATGCGATCGTATTTGCAGTCCTGATCGTCGTGCTTCTTGTAAAACCTACCGGACTGTTCGGCAAGAACATCCAGGAGAAAGTGTAAGGTGGCCGATATGAAGAATATGAAAAACAAAACAACAAAAAATAACATGATCAACTATGGAATCGTCATTGTACTCTTTGTGATCGTACAGGCACTTTCCTCAACTGGAAATCTTTCCAGACTTCTTATGGGACTTCTTGTTCCCCTTTGTGTTTATACCATTGCATCAGTTTCCCTGAACCTGGTAGTCGGTTTTTCCGGTGAGTTGAGCCTTGGACATGCGGGCTTCATGTGCGTGGGAGCTTTTTCCAGTGCCCTGTTTTCACAGGTTGCTGCAGACTCCATTCCGCAGGTTCCTCGCTTTATCCTTGCAATCCTTGTAGGTGCGGCAGTTGCAGCACTGTTCGGTGTGATCATCGGTATTCCGGTACTTCGTCTCCGCGGTGACTACCTGGCTATTGTTACACTGGCTTTTGGTGAGATCATCAAGAACCTGATCAATGTACTTTACATTGGCGTGGATGACAAAGGACTTCACGTTGCAACCAGTGCGGCAGGTCTCATATGGATCCGGGCGGAAAACAGATCCTCAAAGGTGCCCTTGGTATTTCAGGAACAGCAACTCTTTATAAAGATATCAAGAATTACTTTTTCCTGATCGGTGTGATCCTTCTTCTTCTGACTCTGTTTATCGTGCAGAACCTGGTTAACTCCAGAAGCGGACGTGCGATCATGTCAACCAGAGATAACCGTATCGCAGCAGAATCCGTGGGAATCAATATCACCAGATACAAACTGCTTGCATTTACGATTTCCGCAGCCCTTGCAGGAGTGGCAGGCGTGCTGTATGCACATAACCTTTCTCTTCTGAAGGTATCTGTATTTGATTACAACATGTCCATCCTGGTACTGGTATATGTGGTACTTGGCGGGATCGGAAACATCAGAGGATCCATCATCGCGACCATTATCCTCTATGCACTGCCTGAGCTTCTCCGTGGATTCGCAAACTACCGTATGCTGATCTACGCCATCGTGCTGATCATCATGATGCTCTTTAACTGGGCACCTGCAGCAAGAGACTGGAGAGCGCGCATGGTAGAGAAATTTAAAGGCAAAAAAGCGAAAAAGGAGGTGGCCTGATCATGGCAATGCTGGAAGTAAATAATCTGTCTATCCAGTTCGGCGGTCTTCGTGCTGTTGACGGCTTTAACATGACCATTGAGAAAGGACAGCTCTATGGACTGATCGGACCGAACGGTGCCGGTAAGACAACGGTGTTCAACCTTCTCACAGGCGTATACAAGCCAACAGAGGGAATCATTAAACTGGACGGCCAGGACATTACAGGAAAAAGCACCATCGAGATCAACAAGGCCGGAATCGCAAGAACTTTCCAGAATATCCGTCTTTTCAAGGATATGCCGGTTCTTGACAATGTAAAAGTAGGACTTCACAATCATCATCCATACTCCACACTGACCGGAATCTTAAGACTGCCGAAATATTATAAGGTAGAAAAAGAGATGAACGAACGTGCCATGGAGATCCTGAAGGTCTTTGACCTGGATAAGGAAGCAGACACTCTGGCAGGCAACCTGCCTTATGGTAAACAGCGTAAGCTGGAGATCGCCAGAGCCCTTGCCACAGATCCGAAGCTTCTTCTTCTGGATGAGCCGGCAGCCGGCATGAACCCAAATGAGACGCAGGAGCTGATGGATACCATCCGTTTTGTGCGGGAGCATTTTGATATGACAGTCCTTCTGATCGAGCATGACATGAAACTGGTCGGTGGTATCTGTGAGGAACTGACAGTTCTGAACTTCGGTCAGGTGCTGATCCAGGGTGAGACATCCGCAGTGCTGAAAGACCCGACAGTTATTACTGCATATCTGGGAGAATAAGGAGGAACGAGATAATGGCAATGTTGGAAGTAAAGGACCTCCAGGTCTACTATGGTGTGATCCAGGCCCTGAAGGGAATTTCTTTTCATGTAAATCAGGGAGAGGTTATTGCGCTGATCGGTGCCAACGGTGCCGGAAAGACAACCACACTTCAGACACTTACCGGAATTCTTTCTCCGAAGTCCGGAAGCATTGTGTTTGAGGGAAAAGACCTCACAAGAACACCGGCCCATAAGATCGTAGAGATGGGTATGGCACACGTTCCGGAGGGAAGACGTGTATTTGCGGATATGTCCGTTTACGAGAATCTTCTTCTTGGAGCTTATACAAGAAAGGACAAGGCGGAGATCGCAGAGAGCCTTGCCAGTGTATACAAGAGATTCCCGCGTCTGGAAGAACGTAAAGGACAGCGTGCCGGAACACTTTCCGGTGGCGAGCAGCAGATGCTTGCCATGGGTCGTGCGCTGATGAGTAAGCCAAGGATCATTCTGATGGATGAGCCGTCCATGGGTCTGTCACCGATCTTTGTAAATGAGATCTTTGATATCATCCGTGAGGTAAGCGAGAGCGGCACAACCGTACTTCTTGTTGAGCAGAACGCAAAGAAAGCACTTTCCATTGCGGACCGTGCGTATGTTCTTGAGACAGGAAGCATCACCATGGATGGAAAGGCCGAGGATCTTCTGAACGATGAGGCTGTTCAGAAGGCATATCTTGGAGAGTAGGAGGAAAGACATGGATAATTTCGTAATTACCATTGCAAGACAGTATGGAAGCGGCGGACGTACCATCGGAGAGGAGCTTGCAAAGAAATTAGGGATTTCTTACTATGACAAGGATATCATCCGCATGGCATCTGAGGAGAGCGGCATTCATGAGGAGCTTTTCGGACGCGTAGATGAAAATGTCAGCGCAAAACAGAAGCTTTTGCAAAGACCGGCATCTATAAAGGAGAGCTGATTCCGCCCCAGAGCAAAGACTTCACGTCTGATGAGAACCTGTTTAATTATCAGGCGAAGGTGATCCGCCATCTGGCAGAGACAGAATCCTGTGTGATCATCGGACGCTGTGCAAACATGATCCTCAAGGATTATCCAAATGTCCTTCGGGTGTTTGTTTACGGAGACTGGGATTTCCGTATCTGCGAGGCAAGCAAAAAGCTCAGCGGCAGCACAAAGGATATTGAGAAGTTCATGCATAAGGATGACAAGCGCAAGGAAGACCTGTCGAAACGCTTTATGGGCGTTGACTGGGCAGATATGACAAAGTACAATCTGTGTCTGGACAACGGTACCCTTGGCTATGAGAAATGCATTGAGGAGATCGAGAGCGCGCTTGAGATCCTGAAGAAATAAAAGAACAGACTGCGCGGATATCCCCGGGAAGAGAACAGTAAGAAGTCTTTTCCCGGGGATTTTTTCATATATTGTGGAAAAGTATGTTTGATCCGGCGGGAGATATGGATAAGCGAAAAAAATATTTCCGGGCAGTGACAGTGGCGCTGCTGCTGATCGCGTTCAGTGGATATGGAAAAATTTCAGACCGTGCGTTTCGGATGCAGGTGGTCAGGATGATCGCCGGTGAGGGGATGATCCGGCTGGTGGAGGCGCAGTATGTGGGAAAAAGCAGTGGGCGGGAAAACAGGAGTTATGAGGAGGCAGAACAAAAAGCAGGAAATATTGGCAGTGTTCAGAAAAAATATGGACAAAAAGCAGCAGACCCGGTGGCGGAAACTTTGTCTGACAGGAAGGACAATGAGGACCGTCCCAGGGCAGCACTCACCTTTGACGATGGCCCCCATGCAACATATACACCCTTGCTTCTGGATGGCCTGCATAAGCGTGGAATTCATGCCACATTTTTTCTTATGGGAAAAAATATCGAGGGAAAAGAAGAAATCGTAAAACAGATGCAAAAAGACGGCCATCTCATCGGCAATCACACTTACGACCATGTACAGCTTGATAAGCTTCCCGGTGACCAGGCCTGCCAGCAGATCTTAAAGACAAATAATGAGATCTATGAGATCACAGGAGAATATCCTTTGTATCTTCGTCCGCCCTATGGAGCCTGGCCCAAAAATCTGGAACTCTGTGTGACCATGCTTCCGGTATTCTGGGATGTGGATACCCTGGACTGGAAATCAAAAAAAAAAAACGTTCAGTCTGTGGAAGAAATTGTAAAAAGAGAAGTGAAGGATGGCTCGATTATTCTGATGCATGACAGTTTTCCCACTTCTGTGGAGGCAGCTCTGGAGATCGCGGATATGCTTACGGAAGCGGGGTATGACCTGGTGACAGTGGATCAGCTGCTGGTGACGTAAACAGTAACGGAACATCCTCTTTGCCGCAGAGCAGAAACAATTGCTTTTTTGTGTGCAAACAGGTAAAATTATAAAAATAAGAATCGATCAGCTGCCGGAGCAGAACCGGCGGCAGTTTTTTACAGAAATTACAGGAGTGAAACCATGGACTTATTTGAATATGCAAAGTCAAAAACGCTGGACCAGGAGTCTCCCCTCGCATCCAGGCTGCGTCCGCGAACACTGGATGAGGTGGTGGGACAGCAGCACATCGTAGGAAAAGATAAATTGCTGTATCGTGCCATAAAGGCGGATAAGCTGACATCTGTTATCTTTTACGGCCCTCCGGGAACCGGAAAGACCACCCTGGCAAAAGTCATCGCCAATACCACAAGCGCCAGCTTTACCCAGATCAATGCAACCGTAGCAGGGAAGAAAGATATGGAAGCAGTTGTAAAGCAGGCACAGGACGATCTCGGCATGTATGGAAAAAAGACCATTCTGTTCATTGATGAGATCCACCGTTTCAACAAGGGACAGCAGGATTATCTTCTTCCTTTTGTGGAGGATGGAACGATCATTCTGATCGGAGCTACAACGGAGAATCCATATTTTGAGGTAAACGGAGCGCTTCTTTCAAGATCCATCATTTTTGAGCTGAAGGCACTGGAAATACCGGAAATAAAAGAACTGATCCTGCGTGCAGTTAATGATCCGGAACGTGGAATGGGAAGCTACGGTGCGGTGATCGAGAAGGATGCCCTGGAATTTCTGGCAGATATGGCAGGAGGAGACGCCAGAAGCGCCTTAAACGCCGTAGAACTGGGAATTCTCACCACACCCCGTGATTCGGACGGTAAGATCCATCTGACCCTTGAGGTGGCTTCTGAGTGCATTCAGAAGCGTGTTGTACGTTATGACAAGAATGGAGATAACCATTACGATATTATTTCTGCCTTTATTAAGAGTATGCGGGGCTCAGACCCGGATGCGGCAGTTTATTATCTGGCAAAAATGCTTTATGCAGGAGAAGATGTGAAATTTATTGCAAGAAGGATCATGATCCTGGCCTCTGAAGATATCGGAAATGCGGATCCTCAGGCACTCTGTGTGGCAACGGCAGCAGCGCAGGCAGTGGAACGTGTGGGAATGCCGGAATCCCAGATCATTCTTTCGCAGGCAGTAACATACATGGCCTGTGCGCCCAAGAGCAATTCGCGGTGAATGCCATACAGGAGGCCATGCGCTGCGTGAAGGCGAAGAAGACAACTGTGCCGGTACATCTGCAGGATGCTCATTATGGTGGCCACGAAAGCCTGGGTCATGGTATCGGATATAAATATGCCCATGATTATCCGAATCACTATGTAAAACAGCAGTATCTGCCATCAGAAATCGAAGGAGAACATTTTTACGAGCTCAGTGATATGGGATATGAAAAGAAACTGAAAGAGCATATGAAGAAGATCCACGAAGAAGCGGAATAAGAGAATCTATGTGAGAATGAAAATGGAGGAGCTTTTCAGAGAAGCTCCTCCATTATTTTGTCGTAGACGTTCTGATATTTATAAGGCCAGCTTTCACATACGGACTGGGCCGCAGCAAGATTGGGAACTTTGATGCTGAGATCAACAATACTGACACCGCCTTCGATAATCCGCAGGCGGACAGAGTAACTGCCCTCCTTGGTGGGGTAATAATCCGCAGGAGTGAGAAGATGTTCCTCAATTTTGCAGTGCAGGGAATTGAGATATTCCTCGACTTCTTTCTTAATGTCAGAAGAGAGTTCTCTGGAAAAATATTTCAGCGTATTTTTTCCTTCTTCAGTCAGTCGGTAATACGTGCGGTTGGACTGGGAAGACATTTCCACAAGATCTGCCTCCACCAGTTCGGAAACAGCCTGCTGAAGCTGAAAATAATTGGTATATTTCCGGTCCAGGATAAAATCTGTGATCTGTGAGTTAGTGAGATCCCCTTCGGAATTCTGAAGCATGTATAAAATGATAAGTTTGTAGGTTGTAAAAGGTGATGCCATAAGAATCCTCCTTTTTACTGGCTTTTTGAAAGAACCTCAAGGGCTTTTCCCTGAAAACTTTCTTTTTCTTTCATCCGGTGATGAAGAAGATTTAAAACTTCACGTTTGCGGCTGGCCCATAAAGGTGCGATCAGCAGATCTTTCGGGCCGTCCCCTGTTACACGGTGGATCACGATATCCGGTCTGAGATGTTCCAGACAGTCAATGACAAGGTTCAGATACTCGTCCCGTTCATAAGTGCGGAAAAGACCGGCTTCATGATCAGCGGCAAGATCTGTACCACGCAGTACATGAAGAAGCTGCAGCTTGATCCCCTGGATATCCATGCGTTCAGATAAGCCATTGTTTCCAGGATATCCTTCCTGCTTTCGCCGGGAAGCCCCAGGATGGTGTGGACGATCACTTCGATGCCGCCTGCGCGGAGATTTTTTACTGCGGTATCAAAACAGGACAGTGGATAGCCGCGCCGTATATATCTGGCGGTATCTTCATGGATAGTCTGGAGTCCCAGCTCCACCCACACCGGTTTGATCTGGTTCAGGGAATCAAGAAGCTCCAGTACATCATCTCCCAGACAGTCCGGTCTGGTACCAATGGACAGTGCCACGATATCCGGATGGGAGATGGCTTCTGTGAAGATCTTACGCAGGTGTTCCACAGGAGCGTATGTGTTTGTATATGCCTGAAAATAGGCGATATATTTATGAATCGGGCGTTGGAAGAGAGACTTTTGATCTGTGTGTTGATCTGCTCTGTAATGGAAAGAGCGGCGTTTGCTGCAAAATCTCCGCTTCCGCCCTGGCTGCAGAAGATGCAGCCTTTTTTGCCCAGGGTGCCGTCACGGTTGGGACAGGACATGCCGCCGTTTAATGCAACCCGGTAGACCTTTTCGCCGTATCGCTCCCGGAGCATATAGTCCAGAGAGTGGTAAGGCTTGTCGTTCCAGCGTTTCATTATGCCTCTTTCAGTTCGTTTTTCTCTTCGTCGTTTTTCGTCGTTTTTCATCTTTCGGTATATAGTTATCGAAGATCTTTACAAAGATCTTTGATTTCCAGTAGGCCAGCGTGGAAAATCCCATCAGAATAAAAAAGCATGATCAGGATGGATGTAAACTGTGCGTAGCTCACATAAGCAAAAAGCCACATCAGAAGGAGCGGAGATGCAGAGATCACAAGCATCAAAAGTGTCAGCGGAAGATGGCGGACGGACATCAGGAATGCATTTACAAAGGTATTCTTGACGGAATTAAAAAATTTGGAAAGGATCGGATAAATGTACAGAAGGATCATCGCATAGATCAGTGCAAATGCAATGAACAGACTGAAAAGTCCTTTGTACATAGCTCCGCTTCCGGCTCTGGCGATCCGAAGATCGATAAACAGAACAGCAGCGGTGAGGAGCATGATGATATTGATGATGGTCGCCTGTTTGAAGTTCTGTTTGAATGAGCGGAAAAAGCTGCGGGCAATATAAGATTCTTCGTCTCTTGCCATCTTCAGTGTGACATAGTAGAGAGCTGTTATGGAGGCGCCTGCGGTGACAATCGGAATACAGCAGAGGATGCACAGAAAATTCAGAAGAAGCAGGTCTGCTACGCGTCCCATGAACACGAAGAATTTGTTGTCCATGTTGAAAAAACGATTCATTTGATAAGTCTCCTTTTTCTTTTGGATATTTATTTTAAGTATACCCAATCACAGCAGAAAAAGCAAATCCCAAAATGTTTTCCGGGGCAGTGGAAATGGAAAAAAACGCAGGTGTCCGTCATAGAAAGACAAAAAAAGCGAAATAGTTTATTAAATTTCCCTAAAATGCTTGCCTATCACGATTTAGAGTGTTAAAATATCAGTATTGTATCAGACGAAAATTATGTATTTTAAAGGAGCGTAACAATGAGCAAAAAAATCAGGACGGAGGCTGTGGATCATCTGTTTGAAGCGATCCTATGCCTGAGGGACAAGGAAGAGTGTTATACATTTTTTGAGGATGTTTGCACCATCAATGAGCTGCTTTCTTTATCTCAGCGCTTCGAGGTAGCCAAGATGCTTACCGATAAGCGTACATACCTTGATATTTCCGAGAAGACAGGAGCTTCCACAGCTACGATCAGCCGTGTAAACCGTTCCCTGAACTATGGAAATGACGGTTATGAGATGGTATTTGCACGTATGAAGAAGAATAACGAAGAGCAGGGTGGCGAAGCAGAATAGGACTTATGCCCATGCCGTGAATGATAACGGATAATGCTATAACGTAAAAAGAGACAGGCGATCATGCGTCTGTCTCTTTTCTTCATGCGCCTGGCGGCACACGTTTCCGACCGGATGTAAGAGCCGGATATTATTTGCCTTTTTTTGAGGAATCGGTATCTTTTGGAGAATTCATGTGGTCGATCATATTTTCGATGATCATTTTTTTTTCATGTATACGTCGAAGCTCAGCAGGCAGATAAAAGAAAACTGATGAAGGAATTCCTTATCTTCCGGATCAGCATCTTCGAATATTTCTCCGGCGCTTTTGAACCGGCGCATGAGATCTTTTTCCAGGTAACGGATCTGAGTCTGTTCCATACTGAAAACTTCCTGATAGATATAAGTCATATCTTTCTCAGTCATGGATTTGAAATATTTATCCGTGATCGGCCCGAGAAGAGTCTGGATGTCACTGATGGAGAGAATATTCTTAAAATAGTAAATAAAGATCAGCATCAGCAGATGTTCCCGGGAGTAGCGTTTCTTCTCCGGCGGGGGGAGAAGCTTATTCTTGGCGTAGTTGTTGATCATGGTCTTGGTCAGGATCTTGTCATCCTCGTGACGTTTGGTGGAAGCGAGATTTTCTTCCATGAAAGTAGTGACCTGATCCATGTAAAGATCGATGTTTGGGATTTCATCTGGTTTTATATAATCAAGCTCAGCAATTTTCGCAAAAATCTGCTCATCATCTCTTTTCGTTTCTTGTCATCACATTATCACTCTGCTCCCTATTATATAGTTTT
>ENA-OQAJ01000225-OQAJ01000225.1-human-gut-metagenome-genome-assembly--contig:-NODE-225-length-17820-cov-2.399367_pt1 | contig 17820 bp, 24 predicted proteins | sample MGYA00242736_ERZ504529 | MGnify/ENA primary metagenome ERZ504529 (study PRJEB26092, sample SAMD00036275) | human gut metagenome | host: Homo sapiens | study: EMG produced TPA metagenomics assembly of...
ATACTTTTTCCTTCTTCATTTTCCCTTTTTCTTTCTATTCACTCATACTTTTCCTTTTTACACTCTCAAAATCACCAGACAAAACCATCTTGCTTAAAGTTACTGTTTATCCTGTTTCTTTTGCAAACAAGATTTTCTCTAATTATATCTTAATTGTCTGACAAATAGCAATTTCACCGCTTGATTCAAATCAAGTAATCAAAAATATTTTCCCAAACATACCCTTCACAAATTTTTACTGCTACACAAAAAATAGCTATAAGACTTCATTTTTGAAATCCTATAGCTTTGCTATTGATAATATTACGTTGTATTTTGTAATCATCAATTATTTTCCAGTAACCATTGGAACACGACTAATAAACCGAACAATACTTGTGTCTTTATTCTTTATCATATTCAAAAATAACCGAAATCCTACTCATTTCTAAAACATATTTCGATAAGTCAAAATTACAATTTTCACACTTTAATTGATATAATATTCAACAACTAAACAAGGAGGCCATTTAACCATGAATAATGTAAAAATTCTATGTATCGCAGGCAGTATCGTACTCGGTAGTATATTGCTATCCGGACAAGCTTTTGGCAAAGCCCCCTCAGATCTAATCACCCTTTCCGCCCCTAAGGAGCCTGAGGGGCAACATGTATCTTATGATATAGATGGTTCCGGCTCTTATTATGACAGTGAGTCAGATACAACTTACTATTTTGTCAAGGGGATTGTCACTTCTTATTCTAATCATACAAAAACCTTTTCACTGACTTCCGACGTCGGTGAAACTTATGAGTTACCGGCAGATACGGATATTAATATAACCGACTATCTCAACACAGAAGCACATATATGGTACTCAGAAGACTCTCAAAAAAACTTAAAATTACTTGTGTTCTCTCCTCAAATTTTTGGGAACATATTAATGAGCTGGAATCAGATGAGCAAATTCCGGATGGTGCCACAGAAATTGATGGGACTCTTTCAAAATATATCTCTTTCTGGTTAACAGAAGATAAAATAGATGTTACTCTCTTATTTGTTGAGGACAACGATGGAAACACTCATATATATGCAGAGGATAACACATGCAATAATTGTAATAGTTCTGTTTTTGGCAAAACAATCGGCGACTATATCAAGTTATATGAAGATATGCATTTAAATTCTCAAGTATATGATGATTTTAATGTTGCATATCTTATATCAGAAGCATCGTCTTGACTTACCCAAATGTCTGGTTGAGAACCTGATGTTTTTTACATCAAACATATCATATATTTTAAATGCCGCAGCCAATATTTTCAAAGGCTGCGGCATTTTTTGACTTAATTTTTCTTTCAAACATGTTGCTTCTTCTTTTGACTGCTGCAAATATGTTTATGTCACAAATTCAAAATATCTTTTGCTTTTTCTCTGTCTCTGATAATCATCCCATGGGCAGCTAACTTATCCAATTGCTCATCAAAAGTCAATGGCTTTTTCAAATCCATAAAATCACTCCTTAACGTAAAAAAGCTGAGCACAAGTCTCAGCTTGGTCCCCAATGCCAAAAAGGCTTCGGGCAACTCTGTTACATATAGTATATTCAAAAAGCCACGAAATTGCAATAGTTTTTATTATTTTCATCATCAAAAAAGGGCGCTGCCCAACCAGGCGAATACGCAAAGTTAATACACTCCTCCACACCACAATCCCGGCGCTGCCCTTAAAAGAAGCGCAAGGGTGGAGTCCAGAGGAGGGACAGCGCTTTCTGTCCTTCCTCTGGGAACCTTCCGTCCCGGAAAGAGTTTATTTAAAATATTCCACTCCAGACTCAAAGATCTTAATATCCTGCTGGCCATAGATGTTGATTGCAACACCATCCCCGCGACGTTCGCTATGTGCCATCTTACCAAGGATACGTCCATCCGGGCTGGTAATACCTTCAATGTTCATATAAGAACCATTGACATTCCATTCTTCATCAACACTGAGCTGTCCATCCGGAGTTACATACTGAGTTGCAACCTGTCCGTTTGCAAACAGCTTCTGCAGCCATTCTTCATTTGCAACGAAACGTCCTTCACCATGTGAAGCCGGGTTACAGTATACACCGCCAAGCTGTGCCTTCTGCAGCCAAGGAGATTTATTACTAACAACCTTCGTATAAACCATCTTGGAAATATGCGTCCGATAGTATTAAAATGTCAGTGTAGGAGAATCTGCTTTCTGTCCGCAGATTTCACCGTAAGGTACAAGACCAAGCTTGATCAGAGCCTGGAATCCGTTACAGATACCAAGTGCCAGACCGTCTCTTTCATTAATCAGCTTCATAACAGCTTCTTTGATCTTCGCATTCTGGAATGCAGTTGCAAAGAATTTCGCGGAACCATCCGGTTCGTCACCTGCGGAGAATCCGCCCGGGAACATGATGATCTGTGCCTGATCGATTGCTTTCTCAAAGAGCTCTACAGAGTCATGGATATCTTCAGCAGTCAGGTTCTTGAATACTTTTACATCCACCTCTGCACCTGCACGCTCGAATGCACGTGTGCTGTCATACTCGCAGTTTGTTCCAGGGAATACAGGAATAAATACACGAGGTTTTGCAACTTTGTTCTTGCATACATAGATGCTGTCTGCACGATAAAGCTTCTCATCTCTGTCAGCTGCCTCTTTATCATTCTCAGAAGAAACTGTCTTAAATACTTTTTCCAGAGTACCTTTCCATGCATTTTCAGCTTCGTCTACAGTGATCACTGTATTTCCATAGGAGAAGTTACCGTCAGCAGTTACTTCACCGATCACTGTATAAGTAATGGAAAGCTCTCCAACCTTACCATCCGGAACTTCCAGGATAATATCGCCAAATCCAGGTGCAAAGAAATCTCTCGGATCAAGGTTATGCTCAATCTTTACGCCCCATGCCATTACCAAATGCCATCTTTGCAACTGCTGCTGCAATACCATGGCGGTCAAGTGCATAAGCAGAAACAACTTTGCCGTCCTGCATATCTTTGTGAAGTTTTTCATACTGATCCATGATTCCTGCATAATCCGGCAGATCATACTGATCCTTCGGTGCACGGAGCCATACCAGTTTGTTTCCTGCTTTCTTTAATTCCGGTGTGATCACATCCTGGATCTTCGCAACGTCAACTGCGAAAGATACCAGTGTCGGAGGTACATCAATATCATTGAATGTACCGGACATACTGTCCTTACCACCGATAGATGGAAGTCCAAATCCCATCTGTGCTGCATAAGCACCGAGAAGTGCTGCGAAAGGCTGGCTCCATCTCTTAGGATCTTCTGTCATACGGCGGAAGTATTCCTGGAATGTGAAACGGATTTTCTTATAGTCACCACCTGTAGCCACGATTCTTGCAACGGACTCTGTCACTGCATAAGCAGCTCCGTGATATGGGCTCCAGGAGGATAAATACGGATCAAAGCCATAGCTCATCATAGTTACAGTATCTGTTTTACCATTCTGTACCGGAACCTTTGCTACCATGGACTGAGTCTCTGTAGCTGATATTTACCACCGTATGGCATAAATACGCTGCCTGCTCCGATAGAACCATCGAACATTTCCACAAGTCCCTTCTGAGAGCATACATTTAAGTCTGCCAGAGTTTCCATCCATTTAGCTTTTACATCAGCTACATCCGGGCGCTCTTCAAAGAGATTACCTTCTTTATTCGGGATTTCTACTTCTACAGTTGTTTCCTGATGTGCACCGTTAGTATCCAGGAATGCACGGGAAATATTTACGATTTCTTTTCCTCTCCATACAAGTACCAGACGAGGATCCTCTGTTACAACTGCAACAGGAATTGCCTCCAGGTTCTCTTCATTTGCATAGCCAAGGAAAGTATCTACATCTTTCGGGTCAACTACTACAGCCATACGTTCCTGAGATTCGGAGATTGCGATCTCAGTTCCGTCAAGACCTGCATATTTCTTCGGAACCTTGTCAAGATCTACCCTCAGACCTGCTGCCAGCTCACCGATAGCAACGGAAACACCGCCTGCACCAAAGTCATTACATTTCTTGATAATATGGCTGACTTCCTCACGACGGAACATACGCTGGATCTTACGCTCAGTAGGAGCATTACCTTTCTGTACCTCAGCGCCACATACTTCAATAGAAGCTTCTGTATGAACCTTGGAAGAACCGGTAGCACCACCGATACCGTCACGTCCTGTACGTCCTCCAAGCAAGATAATGATATCTCCCGGATCAGAATTCTCACGGATAACCGCACGTCTGGGAGCAGCCCCCATAACAGCACCGATCTCCATACGTTTTGCCACATAATTTGGATGATAAACTTCTTTTACATAGCCTGTTGCAAGACCGATCTGGTTTCCATAGGAGCTGTAGCCATGAGCTGCGCTTCTTACCAGTTTCTTCTGCGGAAGTTTACCCTTGAGAGTTTCTTTTACAGAAACAGTAGGATCTGCTGCACCTGTTACACGCATTGCCTGATATACATAAGTACGTCCTGAAAGCGGGTCACGGATTGCACCGCCAAGGCAGGTAGCTGCACCACCGAATGGCTCGATCTCAGTAGGATGGTTATGTGTCTCATTCTTGAAGTTGATCAGCCATTCCTCTTCTTTACCGTCTACGTCTACAGGAACTACAATACTGCAGGCATTGATCTCATCAGATTCTTCCTGATCAGCAAGCTTTCCTTCTGCTTTCAGTTTCTTCATAGCCATCAGAGCCAGATCCATCAGGCAGACAAATTTGTCCTTACGGCCTTTGTAAAGTTCTTCTCTGTCAGCAAGATATTTGTTGTAGGTATCTACGATCGGTGCTTTGTAATCACCTTCGTCAAATTTTACATCTGTCAGTTCTGTGGAGAAGGTTGTGTGACGGCAATGATCAGACCAGTATGTATCAAGTACACGGATTTCTGTCATGGACGGGTCACGTTTCTCTTCTTCTTTGAAATAATGCTGGATATGCTGGAAATCCTTGAATGTCATGGCAAGATTTAAAGAATCATAAAGTTCCTTTAATTCTGCTTCCGGCATTTCCTTAAATCCGTCAAAAATCTTAACATCTTCCGGTTCCGGGAAAACAGTTACCAGTGTTTCCGGTTTCTGCAGACCTGTCTCACGGGAATCTACAGGGTTGATGCAGTGATGCTTGATAGCATCAAATTCTTCATCTGAAATAGTTCCTTCAATTACATAAGTAGTTGCGGAACGAATGATAGGCTGTGCGTTCTCATCCAGGAACTGTACACACTGAACAGCGGAATCAGCTCTCTGGTCAAACTGTCCCGGTAAAAATTCTACAGAAAAGATGCGGGAGCCTGCTGCTGCCTCAAAATTCTCCAGATATAAATCATCTACAGGTGGCTCTGCAAAAACAGTTTTGCATGCTTTATCAAAAACTTCATCAGAAATATTCTCTACATCATAGCGGATCAGCACACGTACTGCTGTTACGGATTTAATTCCCAGATAGCTGCTGACCTCATGTTTTAATTCCTTTGCCTGTACAGCGAAGGCCGGTTTCTTTTCTACATAGACACGTCTTACGTTACTCATAGAAACTCCTTTCTTATGTATGCATTGTTGAAAAAATGCTTTTAAAGCATCTTGCAACCCGACTCCAGTGAGTCTGCTGCTTGAACTATTGCTTCCTTTATAGTATCATAGGAAATATCATTAGTAAAATTAATATATCTTATATTTTTTATTAATACAACTAATTAATCGCTATCCGTGAAATGTTTTGGAATGAATATGCCAAAATCCAGAGACATACAAGCTAAAGCATGTTTGAAAAATGCTCTAAAATTCCATTGCTGCCGACAATTTATATCATCACATTATTTTATGAAAGGATTTATTTCTATGGATATTAATCTTGAACTATACAAAGTATTCTACTATGTTGCCACCACCCTCAGCTTCTCAGAGGCCTCCCGCCAGCTTTTTATCTCCCAGTCAGCAGTCAGCCAGTCCATTAAAACTCTGGAAAAGAAGCTAAATCATCCTCTTTTTATCCGCAGTACCAAGAAAGTATTGTTAACTCCTGAAGGAGAACTTCTGCTCCAGCATGTAAAACCGGCTCTCCAGCTTCTGGACGAGGGAGAATCTCTCCTGTCAGGAGACAATCTGCTGAAAGGCCAGCTGCGTATTGCTGCCAGCGATACGATCTGCCGGTATTTTCTCATTGATTATCTTCAGAAATTCCATCAAACCTACCCGGATGTCCGTATCAAAGTCACAAACAGTACCTCCATCGGCTGTGCAGAGCTTCTGGAAAAGGGTCAGGCAGATCTTATTGTATGCAACTGTCCCAATTTCCAGGCTTGGCAGTCATTTTCAGACACGTGTGCTAAAAGAATTCCACGATGTATTCGTTGCCAATACGGATTACTTTCCTGTACACACTGTTCAGACCGAACTGCAAGAGCTTCTGAACTATCCGATCCTGATGCTTTCCCCCAAAAGTACCACCAGTGAATATCTGCGAGAGGCATTCACAGCCCATAATCTCAAGCTTCTTCCTGAAGTAGAGTTAAACAGTAATGACCTGCTTCTGGATCTGGCACGGATCGGACTGGGGATTGCCTGTGTTCCTGATTATATGTTAAAAAGAAAATGATCGGCTGACACCGCTCATGTTTAAAAAGAGCCTCTTCCCGGACGCAGCTTATACTTGCCCAGCATGACAGTCTTACTGTCTCTCAGGCTGCTGAACGCTTTATTGAAATGTTTACTTCCATATAATAAAAGAAGTCCTCACTCAGTACTGAAACAACAATTTTTGTAATCGCGTTTCTTACTGAATGAGAACTTCTTTTTCTTATTTCGGCATTACAGCCAGTGCATCAGTAATATACTGATTGTCGATTGCTGCAAAGAATCCGCCGTCTGCCTTGGTTGCATAATCCATATCGATCGGCATTTTTCCAAGTACAGGAACCTTCAGCTCTGCTGCGATTTCATCAATATGGCTCTCACCAAAGACTTTGATCTCTTTTCCGCAGTCCGGACATTTCACATAGCTGTAGTTCTCTACGATTCCAAGTACCGGTATCTTCATCATCTCAGCCATATTAAAGGCTTTCTTAACGATCATCTTAACCAGATCCTGAGGTGATGTTACGATCACGATTCCTTCGATCGGCAGAGACTGGAATGCTGTAAGCGGAACATCACCTGTTCCAGGAGGCATATCCACAAACAGATAGTCTACGTCGCCCCAGATAACATCTGTCCAGAACTGTTTTACCATATTTGCAAGAACCGGACCTCTCCAGATTACAGGAGTATCCTCTGTAGGAAGCAGAAGGTTGATGGACATTACCTTGATCCCGTTTTTGTGATCATCGGGTAGATACCTTCATCATTTGCCATTGCTGCACCCTTTAATCCATACATTTTCGGAATGGACGGTCCTGTGATATCCGCATCCAGGATACCGACTTTGTATCCCTGTGCTGCCATCATGTTTGCCAGAGAGCCTGTTACGAAGGATTTACCAACTCCACCCTTTCCGCTGACAACCCCGATCACATGTTTTACATTTGACTGAGCATTCATTTCTGCCTGAAAGCTCTGCTGTTTCTTGCTGCTTGAACAACCTTCGCAGCTTGCTTTGTCGCATGAAGTGTTGTTACATTCTTTTGCCATAATTAATCTTCTCCTTTATATTTACGCACTGCTGTACTGACAAAATATTGTTACTGTTCACTCCGTTCACAGTAACGTAGCCAAAATTCATTCCAGATTCCTACGGCAATGGAATTTTGGCTTGTATGTCTCGGGATTTTGGCATATTCATGCCAAAACACCTCGCGGGATAGTGGTGTGTGAACAATAACAAAATATTCTCTATTGCCAGTGTGGAGTACGCATATTACTTTACAAATCTGTCAATTGCTACCTCAAGTTCTTTAATTGCCTCTTTATCACCATGTTCCACTGCATCTACGATACAGTGTTCGATATGATCCTGCAGAATGATCTTACCTGTATTATTGATAGCAGATTTCACTGCTGAAAGCTGTATCAGAACTTCCGCACAGTCTCTTCCGTCCTCTATCATACGTTTGATAGATTCCATATGTCCGATTGCTCTGGACATACGATTCAGCACTGCCTTTGTATGCGCATGACTGTGATGATGCCCATGCTCCCCATGAGAATGTTCAACTACCGTCCCATCCTCCAGTACATGCGTATGTGTCTTTTGTTCCTCGGCCATAACATTCCCCTTTCTCTTTCAGAATATCCGATTCTTTACCGCTTATCTGTCTTTATATCCTCACACACTGTCTGTGGCTTTCCTGCTTACAGCACTTTTGTACAGCGTAAATGATATTATACCACATTTGTCAAATTTCTGTAAAGGAGCAACGCTGTTTTTATTTGTGAAGTCGTAATATCAAAAATAATGGTTCCATCCTCCAGGACAGTTTTCTCATAGGAAACTTCTTTTCCTTTGAATTTATTTCTGATATATTCTTCCGGATCCTCAAGTTCCAGCTCTTCCACAAAAACATCACGCATCTGATTCCGCGGACATTTATTAAAAAATTTCCCATATCAGTTCATATTCTTTCATATTCCATCTCCAGTCCGTAAGACGGATATTCACAATCCGTTTCACTATTTAGCCCTCTTCGGCTGATTTACGGCAATCTACACAGATTGTCCTGCGGTTTTTCCCAACCAGTCTGAGACTATTATAATTATTTTTAGATTTTTTGTCAAAAATAATTGCATGAAGACGAATTATAGCGTATCATAGTCTATAATTATCAAAACAGCAATGTTACTGTTCATTTTGCAGCCTGATGTTTTTTTGAATTCTGCATATTCACAGTAACTGTAACTATTCAGTACTTTCGGGAAGCAGTGTACCGGATAGTTACCGACAGCTACAAACTAATTACATATATAAAGGAGAGAAATCTATGAAGCTTTTAAAAGACCGAATTCTTAAGGATGGAGTTGTAAAACCGGGAAATATTTTAAAAGTAGACAGTTTCTTAAATCATCAGATGGATATTACCCTCATCAATGAAATCGGCAAAGAATTCAAACGCCGCTTCTCCGACTGTCCAATCACTAAAATCCTTACAATTGAAGCATCCGGTATCGGTATCGCCTGTATTGCTGCACAGTACTTTGATGTACCTGTAGTTTTTGCCAAGAAAGCACAGAGCGTGAATCTGGATGGCGAAATGTATACAACTAAAGTAGAATCTTTCACTCATAAGAAAGTATATGATGTGATCCTTTCCAGGAAGTTTCTCGGACCTGAAGATCATGTACTTCTGATTGATGATTTCCTTGCTAACGGATGTGCACTTCTCGGCCTGATCGATATTGTTAAGAAATCAGGGGCAACTCTTGAAGGAGCCGGTATTGTTATTGAGAAAGGATTCCAGCATGGCGGTCAGGAGATCCGCGATATGGGAATCCGTCTTGAATCTCTTGCCATTGTTGATTCCATGACAGATGATTCCTTAACCTTCAGAGATTAACTATAAAAGGATGGGAAAATCCATCCTTTTTTTGTTCTATGAATTCTTTATTTTTTCTGATCTGATGTTTTCTCCACTTTTGAGTTATCTTCGGAATCATAGATCAGATTTTCTCTCGTTTCACCCTCTGATTTATCTTCTGTTTCGGGAGTTGGTGTCACTTCTTTTGAATCTTCCTCTGAGGCTGTCTTTAATGTCACTTTCGGCACAGGTGTTGCCTCTGGCGCAGGTGTCACCTCCGGTGTCGGTGTGGGATCAGGAGCGATCTCATCTTCCGTATAAGTTCCGTTATCCACAAGAATCTGATAATTATCCTTGTCGATCATCTGTGCTCCACATGTAAAAGTTCCCACAATCTTTACTCCGTTATCATACTGTGAATAATCTTTTACGTCAACTTTCTCTCCTGTCAGATAGTCAATGGCCATCTGTGCTCCGCCCTTAGCCAGTTCCTTACGGTCCATAAACATGGTAAATGACATTTTACCTGCTGCAATATCCTTTACTGCCTGTGCCTCACTGCCATATCCTGTGATCATCGGCCATTCATCACTTCCCGGTTCCAGACCACTGTCACTTAAAAATTTCCTCTGCAGCATAAGCAAATCCGTCATATGCAGTACAGATAATATCCGGAGCCTTCTCCTCTGCATAAAACTCACTTATAATCGAATCAAGTTTTGTCTTTGCAGATGTCTCGCTCCATCTCATGATTCCTGTATCATCAAATGACGTATTTCCGGATTTACATACAAGTGTTCCATCATCCAGATATTCCTGAAGCCCTTCCTGGATTCCATTACACAGAAACAGTGCAGCATTGTCATCCGGAGATCCCATGAGAAATTCTATTGTATAAGACTTCTTATCCTCTCTGGCTTTATCCAGATCCATTTTTTTGATAATTTCTTTGGCAATATCCTTTCCTATTGCTCTGGTATCATAAGTTGCATAATAATTGATATCCGCAGTATCCCGGATCAGACTGTCATAGGAAATAACCGGTATTTCCTGCTCTTTGGCAGTTTTCAGGATATCTGTCAGACCATAGGAATCTACCGGATCAATGATCAGGGCAGAAACCTTCTCATCAATAAATTCCTGAATCTGGGAAATCTGAAGCGCAGGATCGCCGCCGGCATTCTTCACATCTGCCTCATATCCTCCATCTTCAATCTGCGAAGTCATCTCTTCGCTGTCAATTTTTGCATCCTCATCGTCATCAGAAAGAAGCACACCTATCTTTCCGGCAGAAGCTTCCGTTACCTCAGCATCTTCCTCTGATTCATCATCTGAATCTTTTCCTGAAGAATCTCCGTCTTCTTCCTCCTTCACTGATGTCTCTTTATTGTCTTCGTCTGATTTTGCACTGTCTCCTGCCTTGCTGCTGTCATCGGCATCAGAAGCATTTTTATTTTCTGCCTCTACTTTTTCACCTTCCTCAGTTACTTCGCCTACGCCCTCTTCTTCTACCTGGGCGCTTTCATTTGCTGCTTCTTTTGCCTCATTCTTCCCGCAGGCAGACAGGAACATGGAGGATACCATTATTCCAAGCAGAATAGCTGTTGCTCTTCTTTTCATAATACGATCCTTTCTGATATCATATTTATTTATCAATTCCCTTATAATCTTTTGCAATGTTCTTCAGATAATCCCGATAGGCAACGGCTGCTTTCTTTGGTTTCAGAATATGTACATTTCTTCCCATAGAAGTCAACCATCCAAAAAATGCCTTATCAACCACAACCTCAACAGTTACAATAAAATTATCCTCCCCCTTTATTTTGCCAGAAAATCTCCGAACCAAAGGTACGCTGGATTTTTTCTTTGTTATGAATTCTGTACATACAAGCCTGATTTCTTTTAAATTCTCTCCTGTTTGGGAGGGTGTCGGAGCACTGATCTTTGCAGGTGCTTCAGATTCTTTTCCAATCTGTTCCTGCACATTTTCAGATTTCTCTCCTGTTTCGCCATCCGGCTGATGTATTATCGTATTATCCGCTTCTGTTTTATCTGAAGCGGATTTTTCCTCATAATATCCGCCTTCCCGTCCTCTTCTGTAATGTATATCCATTCCAAAATCACGCAGGGTTTCCATATCATCATAAATACTCTTTCGCTCAGCTCGAATCCCCTGTTCTTCCAGTTTTGCCAGAATCTCCTGCATGGTGACAGGCTTTTGGCTGGTTGTCTCAGACAGCATTTTTCTGCAGATACAGTATTTTTCCTTTTTGATTACATGATTTCGCCATAATTATCCTCTTACAAATCTGTGGTATATATAGTCATTTGCTTCTTTTTCCTGACTGTCATCTAACGGTGTAAGTTCTGTTTCTTTTCCGTACTTTCTTTCCAGCGCATGTTGAATAAGCCAGTCTGCAAGCTGCGGATTCTTCGGAAGTAACGGTCCATGCAGATAAGTCCCTATCACATTCTTATATACTACGCCTTCATAGCCTGACTTACCGTCATTTCCTGCACCGTAAAGTACTTTTCCCAGTGGTTTGTTATTATTAATGCAGGTTCTTCCTCCATGATTCTCAAATCCAACGATCGGCATATCAAACAGCTCACTTTGCAGAACGATATTCTGGATCAGACGGCCTTCGCCCTGCTCTGTATACAAGTCTACCAGGTCCAGTCCTTTCATGTTTCCCTGATCTGTTTTGTAATACTTCCCAAGTAACTGATAGCCACCGCAGATTGCAATGACAACGCCGTTATCTTCCACATAAGCCTTAAAATCCGGTTGGATTTTCTGTAGCTTCTCACATACGATCATCTGTTCTCTGTCCGAACCGCCACCCAGAAGTACGATATCAAGCTTCGAGAAATCTATTTTATCATCCAGCTCAAACGTATGGTCTCAGCCTCAATCCCACGCCACTGGCATCTCTTCATCAGACACTGGATATTACCTCTGTCACCGTAAAGATTCAGAAGATCCGGATATAAATGTCCTATTGTAATTTTCATTATTTCTCGCCCTCCAGTCTCTTCAGAATATTTCTGGTACTGAATAATGCTGTATAGTTTACCAGCACATACAGATTCCCCACTCCGTCCTCTACTCTGTCGCGGATTGCTTTCTCAACATCGCCCTCGAGGACAGACGGGATATCCACATATTTCAGCCGCAGACGCATATCCTGACAGCGGATACCGCTTACAGTAATAGATTTCACTGAATCATTTCCGAGAAGATCAAAGTCAACATCCCAGAGCCAGGAAATATCTGTTCCATCCTGAGCATTATCATTGATCGCAATAATAATGTCCTTCGGTGCCTGATCCTGCATCACTGCGGAAATATTCTGATTAATCCCGCCGGATTCTTGGCAAGATTTAAGGTTACTCCTGTTCCCTTAATGCGAAACTGCTCCATACGTCCGTTTTCCGGATTAAATCTGCGGAGCATATCCCCGAAATGCTCTCCCGCCAAATCCCGCAGTCCTCACTCCCGCGTAAGCTGCCAGTATATTATACACATTATAAAATCCCTTATAAATTTGCTACAATGTGTTTTCCTTCTACACAAAAGCTGAGCTGGTCGCCTACCTTTACATCCTCCGCATCAAAATCCGGCTTCGGTCTTGCAAATCCGCATTTTGGACAATAATAATCTCCCAGCTGGCTGTAATGATAGAAACGATATTCCAGTTTTTCACCGCATCGCTTACAGAAACGTCCTTCCCTGATTTCATTTGCCGCAGATTTGATCACCGGTTTACTGATACCATAAGTTACATATGGATTCCCGGAATCCATGGCAAGATATGCGGATAATGCATCATCACCGTTTACAATAATCTGCATCTTCGGAACCTTGCGCATCATTCTTCCAGAATGTTCATAGTGATATCAATCTCTCCGTATCTGTCAAGCTGGTCGCGGAAAAGATTTGTCAGAAGCATATAGTCCGGTTTGATTCTCGGAAAAATATGTCTGGTGGATGCTTCATCGGCCTCAATGCATGCATAGTCCGCATCAATTTTACCATTCCATTTCGAAGCCAGCACAAATGCGGCAACAACTCCATTGAGCATATTGGAACCTGTATGGTTACAGACTACTTTCTGTCCTTCCGCTTCCAGTGCCGCACAGAGCATATTGTTGGTAGTTGTCTTTCCATTTGTACCGCAGGTTGCAAAAATAGCCTTTCGTACCTGTGAGGAAAGCTGTTCCAGAATGTCCGGACAGATCTTAATCGCCACTTTTCCTGCCCAGGTCACACCCTGTCTTCCCATTTTCTTACATACGTATCCTACAAATTTTGCTGCACAGACAGCAATCATTACTCTTATTTTCATTGTGTATGATAATTTCCTTTATAAATATAATCTTTGTTATTGCCGCTTATTTGTTTCAACTCACAGTCGGTAATTTCACAGAGTCTGACGTGTCAACAACATACTGACTGTGGTTTGCCTCATGTCAGTGGGAGATACCGATTTCTCTCCGCCCGCCACTGCCGTTCATTTTCTTATTTGCAATTCATCTACCACCTATAGAGGAGGGAGAATTCTTGCTATATCCTGTTAAAATTCTTTTTGCTCCTGATATCTTTACCCTTATTCATTCCGGAACAGCTATAGCTATAATAATCCTCTATGATCATTCATAATGCCGGCAGAACAACTCAGTTAAACATAGTATCCTGCAAATAGTCTGAGCATACACCTGCCGCACCCTCTTGCATATAATATTGTGCTTCCTTCAGGTCATTCACAGTATAAATATATAACCTGATCCCTTTTTTGTCAAAAATCTCCTGCACATCCTCTGACCAGTATTTATAATAGACTGTAGCTGCCTGAATATTTTTTTTCTTTACAGAATGCTGCAATCTCAGTCAGTTCTTCTGTAGAATATTCCTGCCATAAGGAATAAATATATCCAGGAAAATCATACAGCAGTGCTGTTCCGGCAAACATTGCCTGATTATAGATTTCCGGTATGATCTGTCCCATCACATCCGGAACACCTGCCGCTTCTGCAAGTTCGATATAATCAGCATAGTCCTCCACCGTCTTCTGATAATTACGGAGAGAATACTGTTTGGAATCCAGCATCACAAAAGCGTCCGGATAATCACTCAGCAGAACCAGCAGATCTTCAAATGTTATAGGCGTATATTTTCCATAAATGGGCCGGGATAAGAATTCCTCTGAGGACAGAACTTCTTTTCATCGCCTTCCCATTGTCCAAGAGACTGATACCAGCTATGGCGGCACACCCATACATTGTCAGATGTCTTCACAAGATCAACTTCAAACAACCTGCACCCCATCTGATAGCCTGCCAGAAAACTCTCTTTTGAATTCAGATAGGTTTTATCACCAATCCCTCCCAGTGCATGTGCGATCGTTTTATAATTTTCCCACTTAAATTCAGGTGTGGTGGCAGATATGGAATAAGCATCATTTCCCCACAGAAACAGTGTAACAGCCAGTAATTCCACCAACAACAAAAACATCCTGATGAAATAACCAAATCCTGATCGTTTCTTTTTCGTATTCTGCCTCAATTTTTTCAATCTCCTGCCGGTCATTTGTATTCCTCGCTTATCTTTTGCTCTCGTATTTTGTAACAGTCCAATGTCTTATTTAACACTTCTTCATCAATATGGTTTTTATATACTCTACGATTTTACGCTATCTGGCTCAAATAATCAAGGGTAATAAACGGTTATGTTACAAGGAAGTGATTTCCTATAGCATAACAAAAAAAAAACTGCATATATACGGCATGAACACCATACATATGCAGTCTTATCATCGTCTGGACAAATATAAAATCGAAAATCTGGCTGGATTATACTAATTCGATCAGTACTTCCATTGCAGCATCGCCTTTACGCGGTCCGATCTTAACGATTCTTGTGTAACCACCGTTACGGTCAGCGTATTTTGGAGCGATCTCATCGAACATCTTAGCAACCATATCTACGTCTTTAGTGTTTTTCTTTCTTCCGGCACCCTTTGCAGGTACTTCTTTAACCGGGTAGAAAACTTTCATCATCTGACGACGAGCGTGAAGTCTGGAAGGAGCATCTTTCTTAATCTCTTTCTGTACTTCATCGTATACAGTTTTCTTCTTTCCGTCAACAACTTCTTTTACTCTCTTGCCTTCAGCATCTTTACGAGCAACTTTAGCAGTTACAGTAACAGTTTCGAAGTTATCTTTTTCACGAACAGCCATAGCTACAAGGCCTTCTGCGATTTTACGGATTTCTTTTGCTTTAGCTTCTGTAGTAACAATTTTTCCATGATATAAAAGGCTTGTTACCTGGCTTCTCAGTAATGCTTTTCTCTGGTCAGAAGTTCTGCTTAATTTTCTATATTTTGCCATTTAATTTTCCTCCATCTGTGGGACAGCCGGGCACGCTTGTTCGGTCTTACTGTCCGACTGCTTAGGCATCCCCACCGTATAATATCTCTTTGTTAACTGGTTATTGTTCCCTTAGAGAACCAATAACCTGATCAATTCTTACTCTTCTGCAGGCTGAAGCTGTAAGCCCAGCTCTTTCAGTTTCGCAAGAACTTCTTCTAATGATTTACGTCCAAGGTTACGAACCTTCATCATATCGTCAGAAGTCTTGTTGCATAATTCTTCAACTGTATTAATTCCGGCTCTCTTCAAGCAGTTATAGGAACGAACAGATAACTCAAGTTCATCAATGCTCATTTCAAGAACTTTCTCTTTCTCATTGTCTTCTTTTCTCGATCATAACCTCAGCGGTCTTTGCATTCTCGGAAAGGTCAATGAAAAGGCTCAAGTGCTCGCTTAATACTTTTGCTGCAAGGCTTACCGCCTCATCCGGATCAAGTGTACCGTTTGTATACACATCCAGTGTCAGCTTATCATAATCGGTTACCTGACCAACACGTGTATTCTCTACAGTCATGTTGACTCTGTCTACCGGTGTATAGATAGCATCAACTGCAAGTACACCGATCGGCATATCATCAGATTTACCTTTATCAGCACTGATATATCCGCGGCCTTTTGTAATAGTAAGCTCCATAGCAAGTCTGCAGTCCTTGCCACCGTTTAAAGTAGCAATCACCTGATCCGGATTCATAATCTCGATATCCTGATCAGCCTGGATATCAGCTGCAGTTACAACACCTTTTCCTTCACATTCGATGTATGCTGTTTTCGGCTCATTGTCTGTGCTGTGGTTCTTAATAGCAAGGCTCTTCAGATTCATGATAATATCGCTCACGTCTTCTTTTACGCCCGGAATGGAGCTGAATTCGTGAAGCACACCATCAATTTTAACCTGGCTTACAGCTGCACCCGGCAGGGAAGACAGCATAATTCTTCTTAAAGAATTTCCAAGTGTAGTTCCATATCCTCTTTCCAGAGGCTCAACTACGAATCTGCCAAATTTTTTATCTTCAGATAATTCGGTAATCTCGATCTTAGGTTTATTAAAATCAAACACTATAGGGTTCCCTCCTTCTGGGTTAATAAAAGTTTGAGGGGTATTCATTCAAATACTACAATTCAGCGGAAGATAATAATCAACCACTGAATCGTATAAATAATAGAAATATTACCAGGTAATTTTCTATGATATAATCCTATGGATTATTTGGAGTACAACTCGACGATAAGCATCTCGTTTACAGGAACATCAATTGCTTCTCTGTTAGGAAGTTCTTTTACAGTTCCTTTTAAGTTCTCCTGATCTACATCGATCCATTCCGGAACAAGACGTCCGCCAGTTACTTCAAGGATACCTTTGTATCTTTCAGAACCTTTGGATTTTTCTCTGATCTCGATCTGATCACCGGCTTTTACAAGGTAGGAAGGAATGTTTACACATTTTCCGTTTACAAGTACATGCTTGTGGTCAACAATCTGACGAGCTTCTTTTCTTGTTCTTGCAAATCCCATACGGAATACTACATTGTCAAGTCTGCTCTCAAGAAGGATCATAAGGTTTGCACCAGTCTGTCCAGGCATTCTGTCAGCTTTGTCGTAGTAGTTGTGGAAAGGTTTTTCCAGAACTCCGTAGATGAATTTTGCTTTCTGTTTTTCTCTTAACTGTAAACCATACTCAGACATTTTACGATTTGCACGTTTTAACTGTCTTGTAGATTTTTTATCAATTCCTAAATACATCGGATCCAGGCCAAGGGATCTGCATCTTTTCAGAACAGGCACTCTATTTACTGCCATTTCTCAAATACCTCCTAATATTCTAAATCAATTAGACTCTTCTGCGTTTTGGTGGGCGGCAACCGTTGTGTGGTACCGGAGTTACGTCGCGGATGCTTGTTACTTCCAGTCCGCAATCCT
>ENA-OQAJ01000226-OQAJ01000226.1-human-gut-metagenome-genome-assembly--contig:-NODE-226-length-17799-cov-2.962540_pt1 | contig 17799 bp, 16 predicted proteins | sample MGYA00242736_ERZ504529 | MGnify/ENA primary metagenome ERZ504529 (study PRJEB26092, sample SAMD00036275) | human gut metagenome | host: Homo sapiens | study: EMG produced TPA metagenomics assembly of...
AGAAGCTCCACTACATTATCTTCATTGGTCAGATCCTTTTTCTGCGGATTCTCACCACCACAACTCACTAGTTCTGGCCAGATAACACACAGATTTTTATCCAGCATTTTAGCTTTAAAATAACCTTTCGAACGATTCTGTGCTTTTGTCAAAAGTTCTTTCATCTGTTCGCTGAGCAGGCTCTGCGCATCTTCTAACTTCCATTCCTCAAAAGTCTCCCCATCAGAAGTGCCATCGGACGAGCTATGCTGGAAATGAGATGTTCTTGCAGTGCCTCCCGCAATGCATTTGTTACAAATCCGGTATCATCATCCACTCCTTCTATGGCATAACTTGTTTTATCAAGCGTGTCTATGACAAGGGCAATAAACCTAAGTAGTGCCTTATAGGATTTTTTTACAAATAAGATTGCAATTACTCGTTCCCAGAGTGTATAATTTTCAATTATTGTTTAGGCGTAAATATTTTATGGATGTCACGGACAAAATTATACTCTTCTCCTTTCGTCTTCTCCGAAATCAGTCCATTTATCCTTTGTAACTTCCCCAGATATTTCGAAAGTGCGTATTTATCAACAGCTATATCGTCCACTTCACGAAGTTTATTCACTCCATGGTGGCTTAGTTCAAAAACCTCCGAATAATCGTCCTCCTGAAACACAGCGTCATCTTCCGGCATCCAGCGAAATTCCGATTTGTTTTTTTCAATGCTATTCTTAAAACAAGTGATCAATGCATCCGATTGTCCACGCTGAAAGTAGAACAACTTAATTTTGCTTGCCTGTAATTGGATTTTCGTGGCGCTTCCCAATGGTTTTGTAAACTCTGGCAAAATACAGTAAGTTCCACATTCGTCTTCTTCTTTTTTGAAAACAGCCCTCGCATTCCGGTTTTCTTTACCCGTCCAGCGTGAATTATTTACCGTATAATATTCAAAGGCCTCATAGAATTCCAGTTTACCATCCTGCGCTTTTTGAGCGATTCGGCTTCCCTTTTCCACCTTTTCCACAAGCAATATATCATCTACATACCGTCCATAGTAAAGTGGATTCCATCCGTCCAAAATTGCTGTATCAAATTTTTTTCAGACACTCGTTTGCTAAAACCCCCGATGGCAGAAACCCAATTGGTAATATACGGCGAATCCGCTCTTCTCCGCTATGCTCTCTGTAGATTTGTGAATATCTTTTGATCACACAGTACACAAAGTCATTTATCCTACTCAGATATTCTTCATTGTAGTCAGATTTTCCTTTTACCCTAGTAAGAATCTCCTTCATGAATTTCTCTGATACATCCACGGAGTAGTAGTAGCGCTTAAAGTCTAGCGTAAAAATCAGAACATCATCTTGTTGCATACACTTCTGTGCCAAAGTTAATGCCTGATCTCGCCAACTCTCATAATTCTGAAAATACGGCTCAAACAGCGCTGGAGAAAAGGTCGGTTCTTTAGAAAATTCATTATATAGCGTCTTTCGTATACGATTTCCATAGCAATTGGTATAGGATTTATCTAACTGCCATCCTATCATCATAATCCATAGAACGCCAAGAATCATTCCCTCAATCTTCATGTCAATGAAATATTGTATCTCATCAACTTTGACTTGTTTTGCTGGCACTCCACTAATCAAAACGCCTTTTGTTCCGTCCGAACAATTCTTTTCTTCCTTTGTATCCATAATCTTTTTCGGAAGCAGACGACAGGAAATGCTTTCCAAAATATCTTCTTTTTTCTCTTCCCACTTCGTGCTATCTGACGCTACAAAACGCTTGGTGCAAATCCTTCAAGCGTTCCTCTATCGTTATATTGAGAGTGTTTTCCGCTTCCGCAATCCGATCTCTCAAATGGAGGTTTGTCTTGTCATAATACGCAGTTGATTTCAATTTTTTATATGCTTTTTGAAACAAATCATACTTTGGAACGCTATCTTCCATAGATACCTCCTCATTTTTACATCAAAACATTAATTTGTATTTCATGTCGACCATGTTAGCAAGGAATCCAGCTTAAAAATATTACAGTATAATCTTTTAGACGAGTATCCCATAAGCACCAAATTGTGCCATATAAACTTTCCCCTTTATTCAACACCCAATGCTTTGAACACCGCATCCTCTGCGCTACTATAGAAGATCAAATTAAAACTTCCTACCAATTCGGGTGGCACCGTTCCAAGATCAGCGGCGCTTGTAATCGGCAGCAGGACTTTCTTTGCTCCGCTGTCAAGACATACCTGCAAGCTGTTTGCAAGCTCGTCTACCTTTAGAATTGTACCACTGATACTAATTTCGCCCAGAACTGCAAGGGTACTGACCGTGGGACGACCAAGGGCAATGCCGCACAATGCAATCAAGGTGGGCAGTGCCAACTTTCCTGTCATACCGATGCCCTGAAGATCCTGATAGTTGATGATGTAGTCCTTAGATGCCGTGCTGATGCCACCGCTGATGCGGTTTCCATTTGCTTTCAGGAAGTTGAAGGCTGTGTTGGTGGATTCTCTGCAGTCACGGTCACTACCAAGACCTGTGCGCTCAAACTTTCCGCTGCCCGGCAACATCTGGCTTTCCAACCGGAACACACCGATCATGCCGCTTTTTCCACGCGAAACAGTGTAGATCTGTCCCGGATTGCACATTCCATCCGGGATCAGCTTACCGCCACCCTGTTCGGGAACCGACACAAACTTTTCTTCAAAGGTATCCAGATCAATGTAGCTGAAATTCACATCATAGAACTCCATGCCACCCAGCTTTTTCAGTTGCTCTTTCACACGACGGCGCATTTCCAGTGCAAAGATAAGGATCTCCTCCAGTTGCTCTTTGGTAAACTCACCGTCCGGATACAGCAGCTTTACATAGCCGCCTACGATCTTACGCACTGCGATCGTATCACGCTGATTCAGATTTTTACCAAGCGGAAATACTTATCCAGTGCATCGCCATACTGCTCCTTACGCAGTTCCCGGATAAACTCAGCAAGATAATCCGTGATGAAGCCGTAGTCGTTGGTGAAATGCTCCGGGCGGAATTTAGGGATTTCCCAGCCAGGAATGTAACAATGCAAGCGATCCAAAAATGCAGTGTCTGTTCCCATTTCAGGCGGGAACGGATCAAACAGGCTAGAGGTTTTCAGCAGTACATCTACGCTCTGGTTGATGTTGCCCACAAAGACCATCGAGGCCGAGGCTGCTTTTTCCTCCTTGCCACGGGCAAAAGACCCAGATGCCATATAATCCTTCATGATCTGGATGCCGTCTTTATCCTTGAACTTGATACCAGCAACCTCATCAAAAGCCACACAGTCCCACAGACCCACCAGACCAACGGTCTTTCGTCCCATGTTGTAGAACAGGTTTGCCACAGTCGTTTGTCCACCGGACACCAGAATGCTGTTAGGGCTGATTTCCTTATAGATATGGGACTTACCGGTACTGCGAGGTCCAAGCTCGCAGAGGTTGAAGTTGTTCTCCACCAGCGGCAACATACGTGCCAACAAGAGCCATTTCTCCCGCTGGTTCAACTGCTCCGGCTCATAACCGCAAGAACGCAGCATTACATCCATCCACTCGTCCTGCGTGAAGGCTTTACGCCCGGTGCGTACTTCCTCAATATCGATATGAGGCATCTGGATCGGTGTTAGTTTACGGATGCTGATTGGAGTAAGGTCCTTCTGCTTTTTCTGGCTGGACTGCAACGGTTCACCGCCCAGATCAACAAGGCCAAAATTATTGTCACCCTCTACTTCATAATCCAGCTGTACAATGCACCAGATGCCTCCGCAGAGCAGCCGATCATATTTTTCCGGATATTCATCCGCAATGGGCACCTTGTCCAATCCCAAATTAGAGAAACTGGCAAAGAAGCAGTTCTTCTTAATGTCAAGATTGACCGTGATCATATCAATAACAGTATGGCTTCCCTTTTTTCGCAGCTGTGACAGAATTTTCTGTGCCTCATCCGGTCGGACAAAGTTGTCCGCCAGAATGTGCTTTACATTCTGCACGCCTTTTTCAATAATAGCTTCGTCATCCGAACTACAGTACTGGCCTAATAAAAAACTCCAGCACATAAACCGGGACATTCGCACCTTCCTTGATCTTTTTAGTCAGATCCTTGCGAACGATCTTTCCATCAAAATTCTGCCGTAATTTTTCCTTGATTGCGTCTCGACGGCAGCTATTTTCCGCATTCGGCTCCATTTATAGTCCTCCTGCTCCCATCAGTAAAAAAATCGAATTCATCAATCGCAAATGCAATATCGATCTGGAACTGTTCCCGCTGCTGCATCTGCTGACCCTGCTCATCCGCAATCACCAGATAATAGGTTGCTGTATTGCTGAACTTCATCGATTTGAGGTTGAAGTTGCAATGGAACGTACGATCTGCGCCGTTCTCACTGGTTTTGTCCGCAATGATCTTCTGGGTATCGCTGATAGGCTTTCCGTATTCATCCGTAAACCACACCAGATAAGTAGCAGCCTCACGGTTTGCACTTACCGCATCTTTCTGGTAGAAATCCAGTGAAAAGATCATATTGCTGATCTTCCGACTGGAAGAAAGCAAACTCACTGTTACGGGGAGTGTATCATACTTCTGCTTATTGCGCCGATATTCCATAGAGCCGTTGCGCAGATAATGATATTCGATCACCGGAACCGTCATTTCCTGCAGGCTGATACCGCCATGCACAAAATTCAGCCCGCCACCATTCATCTTGATGCGAATACCTTCCCGTGGAGCAAATCCAGTGTATTCCGTTTTTCCGTCCAGGATTTTACAGGAAGCAAATACTGCGGATCCGCCTCCTTCTGCATGATTGCATAGCGTCTGCCATATTCCACTTCCATATCATGGAAGCTGGTTTTATCCACTTTGTCATCTTCGGTCAGCGGACTGTAAGTGTACAGGAAGCCATGATCTGCCGTAATCAGAATATTCGCCCCGCCGAAGTCATTGACGATAATGCGCACCATATTCTTCAGCTCACTGATAGCCCTATCGCATGCCGGGAACACAGAGGTGTCCGAAGTATGGCTTGCTTCGTCAATGGTATCATGGTAGATATAGACTACATCCATACCCTTGACCAGTGCCGCACGCTCTGCACGTTTCATCCCGATGATGTTCTTATACTGCAACGCCACGCTGGCCGGATTTACACCTTTCAGGACCTTATCCCGGTTCGTGCTTGCGGTAGACTGCCCATCGGCCAGAACATTCAGTACCTCATTTTTCAGTTCAGCCGTCACGCCTTATGTGGGAGCAGTGCCGCCATGCCAAATTTCGTGATAGACGGGAAGATGCTCTGCATACTGCCGAGTTTCACATTGCTCTGCGTTTCTCTGCGCAGTTCATCTGCCAGTGATGCCGCCACCTCGTAACGCATAGCATCCGAGATGATCACGAACACGCGGCTGTCTGCCGGACGGATGTGCTCATTGTAGAAATCCGACTGCTGCGGAATTTCCAATACGCGGCCATGCTCTGCCATCTCATCAGCACATACATCCGACCAGTTTTTGCCGAGGCCTCCCAGAAACCAGTAGGAGTACAGCCCCTCTACCTTATCTACAACATGCTTGAACAGGTCGTCCAGTTTGATATTGGAGGTTTCCAGACTTCTCTGGAAACTCAGATGGAACAGTCGATAATAGGTGTCCATCCTGTAATAGTCCTCCGCATATTCTTTCCAGACCTGCTTTGCGTCCGGGGTATGGAACCCTGCGGAGTGCTCTTTGAAGAACTCCTGCATGTTGGCCACTTGCAGCAGACCCTCGTAGAAGTTGCGGAAGTACTCGTACCAGACACAGGTGCGGCGTTTTTCCACCGTCTTTGTGATCACATCCACATCAATAATATGGTCACTGATCTCCGTCATCAGCTTGCTCAGGATAATCTCGTTGATGCACGGGAAACACTCCGTTGTCGCCAGATCATCAACCGTCAGTTTTTCCAGCCTCTGCGGCAGATGTGCTTCATCTTCCACATAGCGGGCCACGTCATAAAGCTGCTGCAAATCATCACTGTGCAGCCACTCCGACACCAGCTCGTAGCAGTACGCCTGATGCGGAATGGAAAGGAACTTTTCCAACCCTGCCAGAAATTCCGGGCGCAGTGTGCGCGTAGAAGCTGTCAACAGAAGATGAATTGCCAGCTGCCCAAGATCCGGCTCTTCCTCTGCATAGCCACAGCCCTGCCGAACCATTGCCCAGAAAGCTTCTTCTGCACTATAATCCACAAAACTCTGATAGATTGGATTCTGCGCTTTATCCAACCCGCCACGAAGTACGTTCAGCAAAATTTCATTGGGCTGTGCTTTTTTTATACCGCAGAGCGCCGCCATCACGGCCATGTGCAGCTGTGCCGGAGTGGCAGGTATCTTATCCTGTGCCATGATTTTTGGCAGACGAGCCTGTGCACCAAAAAAACTTCCGGTAGTGCTTCACCAGCTTGCGCATAGAGGGATTGTCCAAGATATCCAGTTCCTGCATCCAGTTGGAAACAGCATCCGTCCGGTAGCTTTCGCTGTATAGTTCAATATCCAACAGCCCAGTCATCCTCCTGCCGCTCGTAGGAAATGGGGCAGTAGACAACATAGTTGCTCGTCAGGTCATCCACCGACAGCATTTTTTTTGACCGCAAAGGTATTGCGCCAGTCAGTGCAACCAGCTTAGCATTTTCAAGCCGGATCTCATCCAGCTTGTCCGCATACTCCTTTCTTCATCGTGCCAGAAGATGATCCGGCGCTCATAAAATTCCGGCAGCGGTACCGCAAACCGGCGGTTGAGGTCTAGTACGATTTTATCTGTTTCCATTGTTATAATCCTGTAATTTGTTAATAGCGAACTGGGATTTTCGACTTGTTAATTTGAAAGTTTTCAACTCGATATGGAAGAGATTTCACAAATTGTATAACACCGTTTTTCTTTAGTTCAAAGTTCAAACATGGGGCAATTCCAATGGATGCTACATTCCAAAAAGTTGCTTTCAAGTCTAAGTCGTCAGTTCCCCAAATTGGAACTTTTATATATGGTGTCAATACGCCATCTACTGCCCGAAAATTATACATTTGCACATTTGATCCATTTTCCGTTGTATAGGAAAGAATCTTTATATTTTCTGTAGGGACAACTGCGACATATCGATATTCTTCTTCGGTTGAAAAACTTTCGTGTTTAAAGAACAGTGAATTTAACGAAACCCATGTTTCAAATTCGCCTCGAATCTTTTCATCCAACTTGTCAGAGTATTCATATTGTATCCACGACTCATAAATGTGATTAACGGCTTCTTTAATTTGATAATATTTTTCATCATCTTCGTAAATCACAGAGCCATACTCTATCGCAATTCCCTGTTCTCTATTTATCCAAGTGTCTTGAAGCGCCAGAGTATCAAGTCCAATATTATAGCCATTATAGCTTCCGTTTTTAGCATAGTATTTCCACATACTGAGACTATCAGAATCTTTCGATGCCGACAAGACAAAATACCGACAGGCCTTTCCTTTATAGGCTTTGTCAATTGTGCCAAATCGGTAGTCCTCATATGCATTCACTCGAATATCAGAAAGGACTCTAATGAATCTTTCTTCGTAATCTTTTTTGCATCGTGCCCAGAAACGATTCAAGTCTTCGTTTATATTTTTCCGTTCACTTGCGTCATTTAGAAACTCAGCATCCGTAAAAAAGATTTCACGATTTTTCAGGATTCCCATAAGCCCTTCTGGTGAAGTGTAATGATACGCAGCACATGTATCGCCAATAAAAGCACGCTTATAAGAAATTCTATTTGACAAAACGGTTTTTGTAACATGTTTGGTATGTAGGGAAAGGCTTATTTCTTCTGTTTTCTCATTTTATTTTCGCCAGCACATCCTTAAAGATCTCATAGTTATGCTTCACACCATCGTCCAGATCAATCTTAATCATCTGATCCGCCAGCGCGTGAACTTTTTCCTCATACTGATGCAGCTCGGCGTCCTGCGCCTGCACTTTGTTCAGTTGCTTAGTCAGCTTGACACGCTCGCTGGTACTGGTGGCAGCGGCCACCTGTTTTTCCAAACCTTCGATGGCAGTACGGTAGCGCGCCTGCTGCTCGTGGACATAATCGGTACGGATGCGCGCAATGGTATCCGGCTGGTAGCGGTGCAGGTAAATCAGGCACTTAAAGCCGTTCTTCTTACCGCTGTCAAACAGCCAATAGATGGGGCGCTTCTGGTAAATCTTGCAGTGGTCGGTATAGAAATCGTTCAGGAAGTAGTTGCGGATGACCTCTTTCGGCTGACCCTTGCCGCCCAGTGCGTTTGCAATAAAGCGCAGATTATCCTCCAGCGAGCTATCACCGTATACCACCCGCACAAACTCCACAAAACGGCCCACCATGTCATCTTCAAAGTATTCGTCGTCACAGATGGGAATAATACCGTCTGCATCCGGCTTATAGATATTGTATTTGCCATCATCCCATGTACCGCCTGCATACGCAAGACCATCATAGGTGGGAGAGTAGCGGCCAAACATACAGCCCACAGCGTAGGAGATAAAGGAGCGCACATCCCGGCCAAGGTCCGCTTTGCGCACGGTCACATCCTTATCTTCTACTTCCGGGGTCAATTCATCCTGCAAGCCGTAAATATCAATAAAAATGCGGTTCAGTTCTTCCTCGTTGGCTTTCAGCTTCTCAAAGCGTTCTTCACATTCGCCAGCCCAAATGTCATAGCACTCGGAGAGGTAGATATTGCCAACATCCATCATATTGGGGTATTTGGTAATGGCTTTGATAAAGGGGTGGCGGGTAAAGTCCCAAGAGGTTTCAAAGGAGTCCCAGTCTATTCTGCATAGATCAACAGAACTCTTGGATATTTCAGTTGTATCTGTATTTTCAATTTTATCCGGAAGCTGCAAAATATTTCCGACCAATGTATGAATCGTTGGATTCGTTATTTGATTCATCCATGAACAGACCACCGAATTTAAGAATCCAAGCATAGTGTAATCATACCGATAATCCTTACTAATTAACGTTGGTGAAACCGAACTAAATTTACTCTTTTCTGGCTTTATTCGATAACTTGATGCACCAGACGTAATGTCATTCCACGTTATGGCAGGAACATTCCAATACTTGCTTTGAAGTAATCCTCCATGTATTTCATAGTTTTCTCGTGCACTTTCAGACCAATCTACAACATCGATATTGTTTCCATACCATTTTCTGTACTCACCACCATTAGAATATCCCTGCCATCTATTGGTGTCCGAAATCTCCCACCATGCTCGAACATATTTCTCGTTATTGTGAGTCTTGTTTCGTCCGCCAGAGATGAAGCGCTCAGAGAATGGCTTGGCGCAAAATGCTTTCAATCCATCAGTACTTACCCAATACGCCACAGGACTTCCCGGAATTTTCGCAAAGTTATCTGTACTTACTTGAGCAAATCTATTTTCTGCGATTGGAAATGTTTTGGGAATATCATTTTCGATATCCTCATATTTAATATGATTATAAGTTCCCTTATAGTCACTGAGGTGTCCATTTCGGAACACGGTGACAGCCGTGCCAAATGCGATACCCATGACCATGTTTTCCATGTGCATCAAGTTGGTAATCGTTTTAGTTTGCAGAAGATTTACACGCATTTTTTCAAAGCTGGAAAGGAACATCCAGCTTTGCATAGTAACCATGCTGTTCATACCGTTTGGCTTGACCATCTGATTTCCATGTTCAATGAAAATAGCAAACAGATCGCTCTTGCTGTCGGGATAATTCTTCTTCACATACTCAGCCAACTTTGCGCCCATGCCGGAACTGCCCATATAGGGCGGATTGGTGACGACCACATCGTATTTTTGTGCCAGCGTCTGCGCTACCCGCACCAATGGGAGTAATTTTTGCGAATACTCTCTCGATGGAACGAGGACTCGTCTGCCACCTCGTCAAACCGGGCATAGAGGGCATCCCAGTCCTGCGGGGGGATGGTAAGGATGGAGCCGTACTCCTTGGCATCGTAAAGCTGGGTGAGGATAGTGTGCATAGCATCTTTCAGTTCCGGCTTGCTGTTGCAGAAATACTCCACATCTGGCTTTTCGATGCGGTTGCTCTCCTCAATGGCATACACATGAGGCTGGGTGGTGTGGCTGAAAAAGCGGCGGTCGTACCGGCGGGCCTTCATCATCACCGCAAAATAGGCCAGCTGGGCGGCGCGGTCGTCAATATCCAGACCATAGAGGTTGTTCTGCAAAATGCTGGTCACGGCATCGCGGGGCGTGTAGCCGTAGTTCTCGTAGATCTGCATCAGTACATCGAATAGGTAAGCAAGGATATGACCGCTGCCGCAGCAGGGGTCGATGACCTTGATCTGTTCCGGGGTCAGGTCGGCATACTGTTTGCTGATCTCGGACAGTTGGGCCTGTACCTGCGGCTCCTGCTGGGCTTCCTCCAGATAATAGTGCCACTTGGTGTCCTCCGGGTCACGGTTTCCGGCAGTATAAGCAGCCTGTTCCTCCGGTGTGGGCAGCAGCTGTGTTTTGGTGTCCGGGTGACCCTCCACCCACAGGCGTCCAAGGCTGTTTTCCACCATGTACCGCACGATCCAGTCCGGGGTAAAAAGCTGGGTCGCCGCCGGGATGTTGTCCTTGCTGATCTTGACGTTTTTCTTGAGGGCAGCAAACACCTCGTCCTTTTTCTCGCTGTTGTAGTACTGATACAGCCAGCCAATAATCTGGACGGCATCCTGCCAGTTGTCCTCCGGGACCTGGGAGATCATCTGCTCAATGACGCTGCCCTCCCGGAGCAGGTTGTCCGGCAGAAGCAGTTCCGTGTAGTCCGCAATGGTCTGGAACATTCCGGGCAGAATGCTGTTCAGCGCGTTGCATTGCACGATGAGCAGGTATTTGTACAGTTCTTCGGTCTGCTCGGTCTCTTTCAGGGCGTAGACTTTGTCCTTATCCAGCTTATCCAATTCCAGATGCAGGGCTTCGGCCAGAATCTGGGGCTTGAACGCATTGTTTTCATCCGTAAACACGCGCACATGGCTGGGCAAATAGCCGTTGACCTCCATGAACCGCAGTGCCGAGAAGCGGTTGAACCATGTATACGCCACCTCTTCCATAACCTGCTGGTAGCCTTTTTCGTTGATCTGTGCAATCAGTGCCCTGCGCTGCTGCATCTCTTCTGCAGACAACACTTTGCCGTTGATGCTATCAGCACCGGCGTCCACCATTTCCGTTTCCGTAATGCCGTACTGTTGGGCTTTCTGCGCCACGCGGGAGAGCAGTTCTTTCCGTGCCCAGACCGCATATTTCTTGATGGCGTTTTTTTTATCCATGATGGTTCTCCTTATTCCCATTCCGCTTTTGCTTCGTCACAATGCTTTGCGTAATCCAAAAGGCGATCATACGTTATAATTTCATACGATACTTGATAGCGTTTTCTATTGCTTTCTGCATCCAGTCCATTACGCCTTCCAAGGATTGCACGATAATCGTATTCAATCACAGTCATCGGGTCCCGAATTTCTGTCTCGGCCCATGTATGAACTGCCGCGTTACTGCAAAACGCCGGTTTCCCCTTTACCAGTTCTGCAAGCTGACTTCGGAATGCCGGTTCATTCATACCAATATAGCTTTCCAGTCTTCTAATTGATTATAGGCTTCATTCATTCCTTGGCTGAACCGTCTTTTTTTATTATAAATTGTATCTGTTGGGCTCTGAAGCTCGATCAAAACGCACTTCCAGCACCCTGAACACGCACACAAAATGATAAAATCCGCACGATATTTTGTTCCAATCTGAAATTCAGGCTGAATCACCATGCAGTTCCAGTACAATCCACCGATTCCGCGCAATAATTCCCTATGACTTTTCAAATATGTATCTATGTCGTGTTCATTTCTTGCGTTGTCCAATACTGCCTTGAATTCTTCATATTGTCCCATTTTGATTCCTCAGTTCAGCTTGATTTCATCGCAGTTGTCCAGCAGATTGCGCAGCTGTTCCCGGATTTTCTCTACATAGGCATCAATATCCGCATCATCCCGCAGGGTCTTGGCAGGGAAGAGAATCTGGCGGCTATAAGATTTCACCTTTTTCTGCCTTGGTGCCGGAGTAACAACATCCTTCTTTTCTGCGGCCGGCTTTGGTGCTGGTGGCATCAGTGCAATCTCAATGCTGCTAACAGCATCATCCTTGTACTTGCTCAGCGGGATAATCATACCGTCCAGCAGTGCAATGCTCTTGCACTCGTTGATCTTCGTCTTGTACCCGTCAAAGTAGGTGTCAGATTTGCGGATAATGTCCATCGCCTTGGGATCGCCGTCGGCGGCGGTATGGGTCGCTTCCATGCACTGACGTACAGTTTCTAGGATCTCAGAGCGTTTTTCATCCAGCATCTGGTCATGGGCTGTACGCACCGTTTGCATCAACCCATTCAGCTCCGGAATGCGCTTGTAGTTGAACTTCTGCCCAAAAGATGGCATTGTGATGATAAGCCGAATCTTGTTCAGGGCATCGTATGCCGCTGCATCCTGCGCAATGCGGTCCAGATCCGCCTGCATCTCGTGTTCCAGCCGTGCAGCATCATCAAAGGTGCCGACCTGACTCTTGAAGAAGGTCTCTACATTGCCCATGGCATCCTTCTGATCAAAGAGGTCGTTCTCTTTCTTGAGCAGATAGTCGATCAGCGCGATGTTATCCTTCTTCTGGTTCAGCACTTCCTGCGTTGCAGCAATGGCGTTGCGTACCATTGTTTGATCTGGGTACTTGTGGGCATCATCGTACCGCTTGTTCAGTTCGTTATAATGCTCCAGCTGGTTTCCGAACGCTTCAGCAATAAACTTGACCAAACCATCTTCGTCCGTTGGAACATCCATGACATCGAAGTAATCCCGCAGAAGGTCCCGCACAGCCTTCATTTTGGTTGCCGATACCACCACGCGCTTGCTGATGGATGTTTTACCCACCTCACTCTTTTTGCGGAGCATGTCAGGTAATTTGGCGTTGTCCGGCTGGATGGTAGTGCCTGCATATTTGATGGTTACCTTCTGATTCACGATCAAACGCGCCACCACATAAGCAATGTCGATTTCCTTCCAGCCATAGGGTATACTGCTGAACTTGCTCTGTATATCCGCCATCGAGGTAGGCAAATGCTTCATTGCCTGCATTTCAAGATATTCTTCCACAGCTGCTTCCGCATCTCGGTTGGGGTCAGCTTCTGCAAAAACGACATCTGCACCAGAAAGCACCGCCATAATTTCGGCATCGGTATCTGCGTTTTTCCCAATCAGGTCCAACTTGCTGTAAACATGCGAGACCAGATACTCCATCGTCTGGTCAATTTTGGCCTTAGCATTGCCGCTCTTAATGTCCAGATGTTCACCATCGGCGTAAAATTGTGCGTTTTCAATAGCCTCTACCAGAGCTTGCTGGCTTCAGCTTCATACTTGGTTGCTTCTTCCTGTTGGCCGCGGATAATATCCTGAGCACTCTTGGGCATCTGGCTGACATTCCGCTGTTTGACATATTTGCGGATCTTCATGGATGCTTCCAGTGATTCATAATACGGTGTATCGCCCAAAACCACAATGGCTTCACTGCCCTTGGAGCTGTTCATCAGGCGGAATTCCGTTTTTTCCGTTGCATCCGAAGCTGCTGTCAAAAAGCGCAGGCGCATGCCGCCTGTGGCGATGCCGTACATAGTGTTATCCACCATTTGGTCAAACGGGAAGTCGCACTTGCCATAGCGGAACTTTTTGCATCATAGATCATACCAAAAATAATCTTTGCAATGTCCCCAACAATAGCACCCGTATCCACCTGTGTAAGGTTGATTTCTTTTTGGATGTCCTGTTCTTCATCCGTCAGGAAGTTGTAGGTGTCACCAGTACGGCCGATGTAGTTCTGTCCCATCAACCGGTCCAAGCTGCCGCGCAGCTTTTCGCGCATAGCAACCTTTTCCAGACGAATGTCGTCCGCCATCAAGATCACAAGGTTGTCCAAGTTGGCCGGAATATCCTCATTGACATACCGGATCAGATAGAGAAGTTTCAGAACATCCACGTCCATTGGCTCCAGACCATCGTGATTTTCTACAGCTTTGCTGCAGCGGTCAATCACGTTGCGAATAGAACTGTCCAGAAAAAGAATGTACAGTATCATAGAAGCGGAACAGTGGCACCAATGCAAACTCGTTCTGTTTTTCCACTTTCTGGGCTGCTTCCTGGAAACCGCTCAGCATGGAACGCTCGCCGCCAGAGAAGTGCTTACCCGCATTGCCGTGTTTGCGGATCTCCACAAAAAATTTTCTGCATGATAAGGAACTGGTACGGAACAAACGGAAAATCCTCTGCAAATTGTGCAGGGCCAGAGAATCCTTTGATGTCCGGCATTGCGTTGGTAAAGCTAAACAAGTTGCGCATCCCAGAGTTTTCTTGCTCATAGACTGCATCCAGCGTTTTTTCTGCTTCTGGAGTTTTTTTCAGAATGCGCTTCTGGATTACTTCGTCTACGGAAGAGGAAGAAAGGCTCAGACGAGTTTTGAAACGAGCCTGGATCCGAGAGAATTCATCTGCGCGTACCTTGATGATCTCATCAATAGCTTCCTGTCCGGTACAGACCACCCAGACTTTTCCTCTGCATTCACTGCCGATTTTTTCCACCAAAGACTGCAGATTCAGCAGCATATCCGTGTCCGTGCCAACATACTGACCCGCTTCGTCCACCATAAACAGAAGGCGGAAGTTTGCAGGTTTTGTGCTGACGTATGCATTGATGTCGTCTACAAGCTGTGAAACAGAGAGTTCCGTTGCGCTCTTATCGTTAAACCAGTTATTTGCATCTTCTTCACTGATGTCCAATGCTTCCGCCAATGCAGGTTTAATGACCTTTCCATTGAATGCAAACGCCTTGCGCACTTCTGCCCAGGGCTTGCCCTTCTTTTCTTCAACCAGACGGCAAAATTCATCCATCTTGCCCTGCTGCGTAATGTACTGCTCCAGCATAGCAACTTTAAGATTGCTGCCAAAGAATCCCAGATGATTATAGAACACCTTAGCAAAAACACGTAAAACGGCTGTTTTGTCCTTATTGATAGAGCCTTCATAATCGATATTAAACAGAATCGTCTCGGTTTCACCTTTGGTTGCACGATCCACCTGCATAAAGGTACCAGGGTCATCCTCAAATTTCTTGCGGAAGCGCTCCACAGTACGGATACCATTAACCTCTTTGTTTTCCAACAAGTATGACAACATTTTCAAGAAGTGAGATTTACCGCTGCCAAAAAAACCGGAGATCCAGACTCCTGTATCTGCCGTTGGTTCGTCAAATGCTTCTGCATAGGTATTGAAAAAGTCTGCAAAATGCCGCTTCAGTTCTCGTGTAATAACGTACTCGTTCAGTTCTTGTTCCAGGACCTTGTTCTCGTCCTCGTCAACCTTGACAACACCGTTAATTTTACGGTTGATGTCTTCTACAAACATATTCTGTATAACCAAAGCTCTATTTCCCCCTTCACACAACGTTAAATGCACGATAGTAATTGTTCGGCTTCAGACAGTTGAACAGCCGCAGCTGCTGGTCGTTAAATGTTCCCGGGTAAAACACAAGCACCGGCCTCTCTGCAAACAATGATGCCTCCAGTAACGTATGAATTCGCATAAATGGAAACGCTTCTCCAACGCCAGTCAAAACCAGTACTTCTCCCGGCTGGAACGGCTCGCTCTGAATTTTCTGTACAATTTCATCGACTCCAATTGTCGATTGAAGCTGTTCCAACAGATAATCATGGCCGTCCTCTTCTTCCATATCGGGGATTGCATCTAAAATATCCATGCCTTCCACAAATCCCTAGGAAGATTTGATATAAATTACAGATCCGCAACTGACAGCCCAGTGTCATATCTGTAGATAGCTGTTCAATGAAATGTCGAACCGCCATTTCATCTCTCGGTTCATAGCAGAAGATACGAATATTCACTTCATTGCTAAGACCTTTTCCTTCTAGGAAATCTTGACTCTGAATCATCTGCCGAACGTTATCAAGGCGTTTTTTTGTATGTCACCCATTAAATTTTCCTCACTCAAAACGGTTAAATGCGGGCAATACCGCCTGATCCCCATTTGTACGAATCACATTTTCCAATTCCGGATAAAGCCAAACCGGGTTCAAATGGCCTGCTTTTATACTATCCAGATAATCATTTTCTCTTAAAATTCGGTTCAGAACCGATTTTAACTTTTTAACTGTAGATTCACTCCAACCCGCGATAGCTTCATTCTGTTCCTGTAGTCTTGTGAAAAAGCTTGTCAAATCAAGTTTTCCATAGCTGAAATCCTGGTTTCGATATTTTTCTCCAATAACTGTTACCATAAAATCCCAGACAAGTCTATTATCCTTCATAATCGCGTAAAGACAAATTTGTTTTGCCTCTTCCACGGAATGCTCTGCAATATTCCGAAGCAGTTGTTCACTATTCAAAAGATTTAGCCGCCGATAACACGCCCGAACCATACCAGCTGTCATGCGTTCAGTTGGATACTGGAAGAGATTATTGGCGGCAATTATTTGTATCATTGATGCAAGATCCTCTCCTTGCACCATTTGCTTCGCTACAATTCGCATTTCGTGGAATAAAAACTGTTCTCTTGTCAGAGAAGCTTTATATCCACTTTCTTGTGCTCTGTTTGTATTCTGCATTGCTTATGCAACTCCCATTTATAACTTTTGATACGCCCAATAGCGACCATCTCTCACTCTCTCTAGTTTACCTTCTTTTACAAAAGAAACTAGAATTCGATTTGCCGTTGCTGAAGAGACTTCCAGCAACTGTTGCACATCACTGTTATGAATAATCTTCTCTTTTTTCAAGTATTTTTCAAGAATATTCCATCGATTTTTCTTTTTCCACTTGTAGGCATCATGCTCTTTTCGAAGTTTTTCTGGGATTACACTCAAAAAGTGCTTCTTCAATCACACTTAGCATAAATTCAATAAATGCAGTTCCTTCACCTTGGGCATTGGATGTATTGATAGCCTCATAATACTCCTGCTGATGATCATGAACAATAGACTCCACCGGAAGCCATGCAAACAGCGGATTCCATCTGGAGAGCAGTAGCGTATGCCAAAGCCTTCCGATTCTTCCATTTCCATCTGCAAACGGATGGATTACTTCAAATTCATAGCGAAACACGCAACTTTTGATCAGCATCGGAAGCGGGCTGTCCTCTGTCCATTTGAGCAGTTCTTCCACCAGAGGAGGCACATACTGCGGTAGTGTTCCAAAATGAAGTACATTTCCATGACTGTCAACCACACCTACTGGCTTTGAGCGAAACACACCATCTTCTTGAACCAGCCCTCGCATCATCACATGATGAGCCAACAGTAAGTCTTCCACTGAGTATGGATTCAATTCATTCAAATGGTCGTAAATTTCATACGCATTCTTCACCTCCGCAATGTCTTTTGGCGGTGCAAGGACACGTTTTTCCTGATAGTACAGCCGTTACCTGCTCCAAGGATAGTGTATTTTGTTCAATTGCAAGAGAGGAATAAATTGTTTTAATCCGATTCTGCCTACGCAGAACAGGGTCAGATGAAAGATGTTGTGTTGAGCTCACTTTTCCAACAAGTTCACAAATCTCCATTACATCTGTGAGAATTTTTTCTGTAATTGTAAATGGCGGTTTTATTCTGCATCTGTTTTTCCTCCCCTCCATTCTAATTAATTATATCATTCATCGCTCATTCATCAATCACACTTACACAAGTGATTGATAATTTTTTCAGCGA
>ENA-OQAJ01000227-OQAJ01000227.1-human-gut-metagenome-genome-assembly--contig:-NODE-227-length-17787-cov-1.716138_pt1 | contig 17787 bp, 29 predicted proteins | sample MGYA00242736_ERZ504529 | MGnify/ENA primary metagenome ERZ504529 (study PRJEB26092, sample SAMD00036275) | human gut metagenome | host: Homo sapiens | study: EMG produced TPA metagenomics assembly of...
TCTTGGCAACCTTCGGAGCAGCGACTTTCTTCGCACCGGCCGCAGCCTTGGAAGCAGCCGGCTTCGCAGCCGCAGCTTCTTGGCAGCCGGTTTCGCAGCTTTCTTCTCCTCGCCGCCTTCAGTGGCCGGAGCTGCTTCGGCAGCAGCATCGGCAGCCTTCTTACCGCGCGAGCGACGGGTCTTGGGTTTCGCCTCGGCAGCCGTCGGAAGAATACCCAACGTGTAAGCCTCGTTGAAATCGACAAATTCGATGATGCACATATCGGCGGCATCGCCCAACCGGAATCCGGTCTTCAGGATGCGGGTGTAACCGCCCGGACGATCGGCGATTTTCGGAGCGATCGTGCGGAACAACTCCGTCACGGCCTCCTTCTGCTTCAGATACGAGAATACGATACGACGCGAATGGGTCGTGTCCTCTTTCGACTTGGTCACCAGCGGCTCCACGAACTGCTTCACAGCCTTCGCCTTGGCAACGGGTGTCTCGATACGCTTGTGCAGAATCAGCGACGACGCCATATTCGACAACATAGCCTTGCGATGGCCGGCTGTCTGCCAGGTGATTGAAATTCTTATTGTGTCTCATTTAAGTTAGTCTTTATCAAGTTTGTAGATAGATACATCCATGCCGAACTTCAGATTGAGCGACGCGAGCAGCTCGTCGAGCTCCGTCAGCGACTTCTTACCGAAGTTGCGGAATTTGAGCAGATCGTTGCGATTGAGTTTCACCAGGTCACCCACCGTATCCACATCGGCGGCTTTCAGACAGTTCAAAGCACGAACGCTCAGATCCTGATCCGAAAGTTTCGTCTTGAGGAGTTGGCGCATGTGCAGGATATCCTCGTCGAACTCCTCCGCACCGTTCGTATCCTCCATATTCACGGTGATCTTCTCGTCGGAGAAGAGCATGAAATGTTGGATGAGAATCTTGGCTGCTTCCTTCAAAGCATCCGTCGGGTGAATTGATCCGTCGGTAGTAATCTCCAAATTCAACTTCTCGTAGTCGGTTTTCTGTTCGACACGGTAGTTCTCGATCGAATATTTCACGTTCTTGATGGGCGTGAAAATCGAGTCGATCGGAAGCGTACCGAACTCACAATCGGCGGGAGTATTCTCCTCGCAGGCACGTAACCGCGTCCTTTGCCGATGGTGAGCGTGAGTTGCATTTTAGTACCGGGTGCCAGATGACAGATAACCAATTCGGGATTCAATACCTTGAAGAACGAGAGGTAGTTCGAAATATATCCTGCCGTCAGCTCCGTTACACCCGCCACATTGACCGATACCTTCTCGGCATCCTGGTTGTCAACCGTGCGGATAAAACGAACTTGCTTGAGATTCAGGATGATGTCGATCATACCTTCCATCACTCCAGGGATAGCGGCAAACTCATGGTCCACGCCGGCAACCTTGACGGTCGTAATCGCATACCCCTCCAGCGAGGAGAGCAGGATACGGCGCAAAGCGTTACCGACGGTCATACCAAACCCAGGCTCCAGCGGTCGGAATTCGAACTTTCCGAACGACGAAGTGGATTCGAGCATGATAACCTTTTCAGGTTTCTGAAATGCTAATATTGCCATAATATTGAATTGGTTGTTTAATTACTACTTGGAATACAACTCGACGATAAGCTGCTCCTTGATGTTTTCGGGAATCTCCTCGCGCTCGGGACGCTGCAGGAACTTGCCGGCCATAGCCGCACCGTCCCACTCGAGCCAAGCGTAGCGGCTCTTCGAACCGCCGGCCAGAGATCCGACAATGACTTCCAAACTTTTCGACTTTTCACGTACCGACACGATGTCGCCCACTTTGAGCGAGTAGGACGGAATATTCACCACGTTGCCGTTTACGCAGATGTGGCAGTGCGACACCAACTGGCGGGCAGCGGCGCGCGTCGGAGCGATGCCCAGACGATATACCACATTGTCCAGACGGCATTCGAGCAGCTTCAGCAGGTTCTCACCCGTGATACCGCCCATACGGGCAGCCTGCTCGTACGTACGGGAGAACTGTTTCTCCAGAAGACCGTACGTAGCCTTCGCCTTCTGCTTCTCGCTGAGCTGCTGGCCGTACTCCGATACTTTTTTTGCGCTTGCGTGCAAGACCGTGCTGTCCGGGAGGGAAATTCCGCTTCTCGAGAACTCTGTCCGCACCGAAAATAGCTTCGCCGAACTTTCTGGCGATCTTGGATTTAGGTCCTATATATCTTCCCATTGTATTAACTTTTTAAAATCAGATAAAATAGTTTTTACGTAACACCTGCCGGCCGAATTATACACGACGGCGGTTAGGAGCACGGCAACCGTTGTGCGGCATCGGAGTAACGTCGATGATCTCCATTACCTCCAGACCGGCTCCGTGGATGGTACGCACGGCAGACTCACGGCCTGCACCCGGACCTTTCACGTAAACTTTCACCTTACGCAAACCCATGTCGTAAGCAACCTTCGCACAATCGGCAGAAGCCGTCTGCGCTGCATAGGGAGTATTTTTCTTCGAACCGCGGAAACCCATCTTACCTGCCGAAGACCAGCTGATTACGTCGCCGACCTCGTTGGTGATGGTGATGATCACGTTGTTGAAAGTAGAGTGTACGTAGGCCATACCCACGGCACCGACCTTAACAACCTTCTTCTTGACTGTTCCAGTTTTCTTTGCCATAACTCTCTAATTATTACTTCGTTGCCTTTTTCTTGTTTGCGACGGTCTTCTTCTTGCCCTTACGCGTGCGGGCATTGTTCTTGGTGCTCTGACCGCGAACCGGAAGACCCAGACGGTGGCGGATACCCCGGTAGCAGCCGATATCCATCAGACGTTTGATATTGAGCTGTACGACCGAACGGCATTCGCCCTCGACCTTGATACCCATATCCGCGATCTTCGAACGAATTGCGCCGACCTGTTCATCCGACCAATCCTGAACCTTGAGGTCGTAGCTGATACCGGCCTCGTCGAGAATTTTGCGGGCGGTCGAGCGACCGATGCCGTAGATATACGTCAGGCCGATCTCGCCGCGTTTGTTTTTTGGTAAATCTACACCTACTATACGTGCCATAAAATTTCTCTTTCTTTAATTAATCGTTTAAACATTACCCTTGGCGCATTTTAAACTTGGGATTCTTCTTGCAGATCACATAAAGTTTGCCTTTACGCTTCACGATCTTGCAATCCTCGCTTCTCTTTTTGATTGATGCTTTTACTTTCATGGTTTTCAAGCAATCTAATGGTTATTTGTACCTAAACGAGATACGCCCCTTACTCAAATCGTAAGGCGTCATCTCCACTTTCACTTTATCCCCGGGAAGAATCTTGATGTAGTGCATTCGCATCTTGCCGGAGATATGGGCCGTGATCACGTGGCCGTTATCCAACTCCACGCGGAACATCGCGTTGGACAACGCCTCGATGATCGTACCGTCCCGTTCGATCGCAGTTTGTTTTGCCATAGAGTCTTACTTATTTATTGCCTGTTCGATAATACTGAAATCCGTCAGAACGTCCGGTCCGTCCTTGCCCACCGCCACCGCGTACTCGAAGTGAGCCGCCGGCTTGCGGTCGCGGGTCGTAACCGTCCAACCGTCCCGTTCGAAAACCACCGCCTTGGTGCCCATGTTGATCATGGGTTCAATACAGATGACCATTCCCTGTTTGAGAAGCGGTCCTCTGCCGCGTGCGCCGTAGTTCGGAACACCCGGGGCCTCGTGCATCTTACGCCCCAGACCGTGTCCCTCCAACTCCCGGACAACGCCGTAGCCGAAACTTTCGGCATACTCCTGCACAGCCGCGGAAATGTCGCCTACGCGATTTCCAGCCTTGGCCTGTGCCGTACCTTTGCGAAGAGCCTCTTTGGTGACTTCCATCAGTTGCCGTACTTCCTCGGCAACTTCTCCCACGGCGAACGTATAAGCCGAATCACCAACAAACCCCTTCATAAACGTACCGCAATCCACCGATACGATGTCTCCCTCACGGAGAACTCTCTTGGATGACGGAATACCGTGCACCACCTCTTCGTTGATCGAAATACACAGCGAAGCGGGGAATCCCTGGTATCCGAGAAAAGCAGGAACTGCTCCGTGCGAACGGATGAAATCCTCGGCGAGAGTATCCAACTCCTTGGTCGTAACGCCCGGTGCGATGTGGCGACCCACCTCGGCCAGCGTCCGGCTCACGAGAAGATTGTTCTCACGGAGCAGCTCTATCTCTTCTTCAGTTTTTAAGTATATCATTCTTTCAGAACTCTCTTGAACAACAATTAGTAGCGGCCCTGAATGCGTCCTGTCTTCATCAGACCGTCATAGTGACGCATCAGCAGGTAGCTCTCTATCTGCTTCAGAGTGTCGAGGATCACACCGACCATAATCAGCAGCGAAGTACCTCCGTAGAAATAGGCGAACGCCTGCTGAATGTTCAGGAACTTCATGGCCAGCGCCGGCAGAATCGCCACCAGAGCCAGGAAGATGGAACCGGGAAGAGTGATTCTCGTCATGATGGTATCGATATAGTTCACCGTCGCCTTGCCCGGCTTTACACCCGGGATGAAGCCGCCGTTGCGCTTCATATCGTCAGCCATCATTTGAGGATTGATAATAATCGCCGTGTAGAAATAAGTAAAGGCGACTACCAGGATGCCGAGCGTAAGGTTGTACCAGAAGCCGCGCATGTCGGAGAATGCCGCAGCAAAACCGGGCGCAACATTGGCGAACAACATCGGAATAAACATCAGCGCCTGTGCGAAGATGATAGGCATCACGTTCGCAGCATTCATCTTCAGGGGGATGTACTGGCGTACACCTCCGTACTGTTTGTTTCCGACAATACGCTTCGCATACTGAACGGGGATCTTACGAACGGCCTGTACCAGGGCAACCGTAGCCATGAAGACCAGGAACAGCAACACCAGTTCGAGGATCAGCATGATGGCGCTACCGTCGGAGGTCTGGAAGCGGGCGTTGATCTCGGCGAGCAACGCGTGCGGCAGACGGGCCACGATACCGATCATGATAATCAGCGAAATACCGTATCTCGATACCCTTGTCGGTGATCTTCTCGCCCAGCCACATGATGAACATGGTGCCGGCGATCAGGATGACCGTCGCATACGCAAGGAAAAGGAACGTGTTTCCGTAAACGAATGCCTCGGGTACTTGATGGTACAGGTTCGTAATATACGCAGGACCTTGGATCAACAGGACGATGATCGTCAGCATGCGCGTCCACTGATTCATTTTGCGGCGGCCGCTCTCACCCTCTTTCTGCATCTTCTGGAAGTAAGGAATCATGATGCCCATCAACTGAATGATGATCGAAGCGGTGATGTACGGCATCACTCCGAGTGCAAAAATCGCCGCATTGCCGAATGCACCGCCGGAGAATACGTTCAACAGGCCCAGAAGACCGTTGCCCTCCAACTGACTGGCAAGCGCCGACCCCTCGCCCAAGGCGTTGGGGTTGATGCCCGGAATGACCACAAAACAGCCCAAGCGATACACAAGCAGAAGACCCAGCGTATAGAGAATACGCTTGCGGAGCTCCTCGATCTTGTATATGTTCTTGAGGGTTTCTACGAATTTCTTGTTGGTCGCCAGCAGCGCGATGATCGCAACTACGACGATACCAACAATCAGATAACCATAACCATTCATAATATTGGGTTTGCGGGTTATTACAATTTTTCCACGTTCTCCGGCTGCCGTAGTCGCAGCTTCGGCACGTCTTCGAGAAAGCGTGAGCCTTCACCGTGAGGGCTTTCGTAATCGCACCGTTACCCAGGATCTTCACTTTGTCGTTCGAAGAGATGAAGCCGGCAGCTACCAGCGTGTCGATCGTCACCTCCGTCAGGTTTTTCTTGGCTGCGAGTTCTTCGAGCGTCGAAAGGTTGATCGGCTTGAATTCCACTCTCTTCAGATTGGTGAAGCCGAACTTCGGCAGGCGACGCTGCAACGGCATCTGACCGCCTTCGAAACCTAACTTACGCGAATAACCCGAACGCGACTGGGCACCCTTGTGACCGCGCGTTGCCGTACCACCGTGTCCCGAACCTGCACCGCGGCCGATTCGTTTATCGTGATGCGTTGATCCTTTGCGGGTTTGAGATTATTGAGTTCCATCGTTTATCAGTTCTTAAACATTTTCAATTATTTAACCTCCTCGATCGTTACGAGGTGCTTCACACGCTCCAGCATGCCCTTGATGATGACCGAATCTTCATGCTCGACGCTCTGACGGATCTTGCGAAGACCGAGTGCATCGAGATTTTTGCGCTGCTGTGCAGTGGCGCCGATGCGGCTCTTAACTTGAGTAATTTTCAATCTTGCCATAGTCTTCTTTCCAATTAACCGTTAAACACCTGATTCATCGAGATACCGCGCAACTGTGCCACGCTGTGAGCGTCGCGCAGCTCGCAGAGAGCGGCGATGGTAGCCTTCACCAGGTTGTGGGGGTTCGACGAACCCTTGCTCTTGGCAAGCACGTTCTTCACGCCTACCGACTCCAGCACGGCACGCATGGCACCGCCGGCGATAATACCGGTACCGGGAGCCGCCGGACGAACCATCACCAGCGAACCGCCGAAGCGCATCTCCTGCTTGTGGGGAATCGTACCGTTGATTACGGGAATCTTCACCAGGTTTTTCTTGGCATCCTCCACGCCTTTGGCAATAGCGAAGTAACCTCCGAAGCCTTACCCAGACCGTAGCCTACCACACCATTCTCGTTGCCGACGACCACGATGGCCGAGAAGCTGAACGTGCGACCGCCCTTCGTTACCTTGGTAACACGCTGAATGCTTACGAGCCGGTCTTTGAGCTCGAGGTCGCTTGTGCGTACTTTCTTCATATTGGTATTTGCCATATCGCTTTAGAATTTAAGACCGCCTTCACGAGCGGCGTCTGCTAACATTTTTACTCGTCCGTGATACAGGTAACCGTTGCGATCGAACGAAACGGTCGAAATACCCTTCTCGATAGCGCGTTTCGCGGCCAGTTTTCCGACCAGGGCTGCCACGTCGATTTTGTTCTTGCCCGCAGCCTCGGCAGCTACTTCCTTGTCCAGCGAAGAAGCGGTCGCCAGGGTCACGCCGGCCAGGTCGTCAATAAACTGCACGTAGATCTGCTTGTTGCTACGGAATACAGTCATACGGGGATGCTCGGCCGTACCGCTCACGATTTTGCGGATACGCATCTTGATCCTCTCTCTTCTTTCTATTTTAGTCAATGCCATAATTTACTCAATGTTTATTATTTAGCACCTGCAGACTTACCTGCCTTACGACGGAGTTGTTCACCTACGAACTTGATACCCTTGCCCTTGTACGGCTCCGGCTTACGCAGCGAGCGGAGCTTCGCAGCGACCTGGCCTACGAGCTGCTTGTCGATGCTCTTCAGCGTTACGATCGGGTTGCCCTTTTCTCCGTAACGGCCGTAGCGGTCACTCGGGAGGAAGCATCAGGTATGTATCGTGCGAATAGCCGAGGCTCATTTCCAGGATATTGCCCTTGACTTCAGCCTTGAAGCCGACGCCGACGAGCTCCTGCTTGATTTCATAACCTTTCGAAACGCCGATCACCATATTGTTGATCAGGGCGCGGTACAGACCGTGCAGCGAACGGTGACGGGGTTGGTTGGTCGGACGCAACACCAGCACGGCAGGAATCTCTTTTCTGCGTATGAACGTCGGTGTGCGTACCCACCTCTACTTTAATGTCTGAATCAACCTTCTGACTCAGTGTCCCAAGTGGTCCTTTCACGCTTACCACGTTATCCGGCGATACCGTAACGGTAACTCCGGCAGGCAAGTTTACAGGTAATCTACCAATTCTTGACATTTGTGTTGTTGTTATTTGATGTTAGTAAATATAGCACAGTACTTCGCCGCCGACGTTCTCTTTACGAGCTTGGCATCGGTCATAATACCTTTCGAAGTCGAAAGGATGGCGATTCCCAAACCGTTCATCATACGGGGCATCTTCTCCACGGAAGCGTACTGGCGCAGACCGGGGCGGCTCACGCGGTGCAGATTCTTGATGGCGTTGGATTTGGTCGCCGCATCCCACTTGAGCGCGATCTTGATGGTCGGGTGGCCCTGTTCGTTGGTGTCGAACTTGTAAGCCAGGATGTAACCCTGCTCGTAGAGAATTTTAGTGATTTCCTGCTTAATTTTTGAGCCAGGAGCTTCAACCACTTTGTGGTTGGCTTTCACTGCGTTTCTAATTCGGGTCAGAAAGTCCGCAATAGGATCTGTCATAATGAAATTAAAAGTTAAAAATTAATAAAAAAATATGTTACTCTTTGGTTTTCAGCCGTTTGAATTATTTCCAAAATACGTTCAACCCTCTTTGCATCCCCTTATGCCCTGATTTCCGACGCCTGCAAAAGGCACTTTTTCACGGACATACGCGGGTACAAAGCATGCAAATATAGGAATAATTTCTCAATAATTCACAATTAAGCCCTAATTTTTAGCGAATTAAGACCTCTTCCGGAAAACAGAGCATGTCAGCATCCACTGGAGCCAACATGTATTCTGCGCAAAATCCCCCGGAAAAGTCCTCTCCGCACGTCGTCGAAACGGACCGAAAAACCGCTTTACAGCCAATCGCTCCCCCTCGTCTTCGTCACAGGACTCAACGGTTGAAAATTTGCATCCAAGTACCGAACCGTTCGAAAGTCCCTCCGCCGAGAAGTTACCACCTGCACGGTGGCACTTTCCTCGACTTTGCGACAATTCTACTTGGGTTCCGCACCCGTATAGGATTCACCTCTTTCGTAGTTCCCAGACCGAAAATCGGTCCTCAAACGGGACCCTGCGCACGCACATCTGGCGTACCGGCCCCTGACTACAACGGGCATAACACCCTCAGTAGATGAATCTCTCAGTGTGCCTGCTTCCGACGCACCTTTCGGAGCATCTTCCGCCGGCGGAATACGCTTTCTTGCTACCTGTCCGGAAAACCTCACGGCTTCCATCCCCGGTCGCTGCGGACAGGGAATCCCTCCGCAGCGGCGGTCGAGACAGGCAAGAACACTACCAGCTCGCCTTCTTAACGCCCGGGATCAGACCGTTCGACGCCATCTCGCGGAACTGGATACGGCTGATGCCGAACTGACGAATATATCCCTTCGGACGACCCGTCAGTTTGCAACGGTTGTGCTGGCGGATCGGATTCGAGTTGCGGGGCAGCTTCGACAGGGCGATCCATGCCTCCTCGTGATCCATTTCACCGCTCTTCACCTTGGCAGCGATCTCATCGCGTTTGTGCTGATAGCGCTTTGCGAGTTTCGCACGCTTCACTTCGCGTGCCTTCATTGACTCTTTTGCCATAGCTTATTGGTTGTTCTTTTTAGCATTTTTGAAAGGAAGACCGAACTCACGCAACAGGGCATAAGCCTCCTCGTCAGTCGCAGCCGTCGTAACGAACGTAATCTCCATACCGAAGATCTTGGTGATCTTGTCGATATCGATCTCCGGGAAGATGATCTGCTCGGTGATGCCGAGGGTGTAGTTGCCCTGACCGTCGAACTTCTCGTTGATACCCTTGAAGTCGCGGATACGCGGCAGAGCCACGGCAATCAGGCGCTCCAGGAACTCGTACATCTTGCTTGCACGCAGCGTCACACGAACGCCGATGGGCATGCCCTTACGCAATTTGAAGTTCGAGATATCCTTTCTCGACTTGGTCTGCACGGCCTTCTGACCTGCGATGAGCGAAAGCTCCTGCTGAGCCACGTCGATAAGTTTCTTATCGGCGACGGCCTGGCCCATACCCTGGTTAATAACGATCTTCTCGAGTTTCGGACACTGCATGATGCTCGTGTAGCCGAACTCCTTCATAAGGGCAGGTACGATCTGCTCCTTATACTGTGTCTTGAGTGTAGGTACGTATGCCATTATTTGATCTCCTCCCCTGACTTTTTAGCGAAACGGACTAATTTACCTGCCGCATTCTGCTTGCGACCGATACGAGTGGGTTTGCCGCTCTTCGGATCCAGAACCTGCAGATTCGAAATGTGGATCGCCGACTCCTGTTCGATGATACCACCCTGAGGATTCTTCGCATTGGGCTTGGTAGCCTTCTTGCTGATGTTCACGCCCTCGACAATGGCACGCTGCTTCTGGGCATCGACCTTCAGGACTTTGCCCTGCTGGCCTTTGCTGTCGCCCGCGTTGACGTAAACCATATCCCCTTTCTTAATATGTAATTTAACTGACATATCTGAATGTGTGTTTTTAAGATTACAATACTTCGGGAGCGAGGGAGATGATCTTCATATACTGATCGCGAAGCTCACGAGCGACGGGACCGAAAATACGAGTACCGCGCATTTCACCCTGGTTGTTCAGAAGCACCACGGCGTTATCGTCGAAACGGATGTACGATCCGTTGGCACGTCTGATCTCCTTGGTCGTTCTAACTACGACTGCCTTCGATACAGCACCCTTCTTGACATCGCCCGAAGGAGAAGCGCTCTTGACAGCCACTACGATTTTATCGCCGATCGACGCGTAGCGACGCTTCGTGCCGCCAAGCACACGGATACAAAGCACTTCCTTTGCACCGCTGTTATCAGCTACTGTGAGTCTACTTTCTTGTTGTATCATAACTACTTCGCTCTTTCAATGATTTGTACTAATCTCCAACGCTTCGTCTTGCTCAACGGGCGGGTCTCCATGATACGTACGGTATCGCCTTCCTTGCAGGTTTCGTCCAGGCACTCGGCAACGAACTTCGTCGTCTTGTTCACGAACTTGCCGTAGATCGGATGCTTTACCTTACGGGCCACTGCAACCACGATGGTTTTCTCCATTTGTTGCTGACAACCACCCCAATACGCTCTTTTCTAAGATTTCTTTCCATAACGGTAATTAACATTTAGGGTTTTTCTGACGCAGAATTGTCAGCATGCGCGCGATGTCTCTGCGGGATTTTTGATTAGTAGACGGGTTCTCGATCGGCGAAACTCCGTGCTGCAACTTGAGTTTCGAAAGCTGCGCCTTCTCCACGTCGATGCGCTCCTGAAGCTCCTTGACCGACAGGTCCTTTATTTCTGCACTTTTCATCTTGATAGCTTAGATTGATGTTTCAACGAAATCTCGTCTTACAATGAACTTGGTAGTGATAGGCAGCTTCTGGGCTCCCAGACGAAGCGCTTCCTGAGCCACTGCCAGGGGCACGCCTTCTGCCTCGAAGAGAATACGACCGGGCGTAACAGGCGCAACGAACCCTTCCGGATTACCCTTACCCTTACCCATACGCACCTCGGCCGGTTTCTTGGTGATCGGTTTGTCGGGGAAGATGCGGATCCAGAGCTGACCCTCACGTTTCATATAACGGGTGATAGCCTGACGCGCAGCCTCGATCTGCGACCGGTAATCCAAGCGGAATCAAGTGCTTTGATTGCGAACGATCCGTATGCAAGTTGGTTACCTCTTTGAGCGATACCCTTCATACGACCTTTCTGCATTCTTCTAAATTTGGTCTTTTTTGGCTGTAACATGGTGTTCTTGCTTTAAAAGGTCCTACTTACTGTTTATTATTACGTTTCGGAGCACCGCCACGACGCTCTCCGCGATCGCCTCTGGGACCACGACGGTCGCCACGGTCGCCGCGAGGACCGCGACGATCGCCCGAAGCTGGCCCGCGCTGTGCCGAAGCCGAAGCGCCGGCGATCTCGAACAGATCGCGCTTGCCGTAAACCGTACCCTGGCAGATCCATACCTTGACACCCAGGATACCTACCTTCGTAAGCGCCTCGGTCAGGCAGTAATCGATGTCGGCACGGAATGTATGCAGCGGAATACGTCCCTCTTTCATCGTTTCGCTGCGGGCCATCTCGGCACCGCCTACACGTCCGGAAACCTGGACCTTGATACCTTCGGCGCCCATACGCATCGTCGATGCGATAGCGGTTTTCACGGCGCGGCGGAACGATACGCGGCCCTCCAACTGGCGGGCGATGTTCTGTCCCACGATCACGGCGTCAACCTCCGGACGCTTCACTTCGAAGATATTGATCTGGACCTCCTTACCGGTGAGTTTCTTCAACTCCTCCTTGAGTTTATCGACCTCCTGGCCGCCCTTGCCGATGATGATACCGGGGCGGGCCGTCGCGATCGTGACCGTAACAAGCTTCAGCGTGCGCTCGATGATGATCTTCGAGATGCTCGCCTTCGCCAAACGGACATTTCAGATACTTGCGGATCTTGGCGTCTCGACCAATTTCTCTGAGAAATCCTTACCTCCGAACCAGTTGGAGTCCCAACCGCGGATGATGCCAAGACGATTTGCTATCGGATTAACTTTCTGTCCCATTTGATTACTTGTTTTCTACGGTTACCATTTTGTCAACTACGATCGTTACGTGGTTCGAACGCTTGCGGATACGGTGTGCACGACCTTGAGGCGCGGGCTGAATACGCTTCAGCATGCGACCGCCGTCAACAAATATCTCCTTTACACAAAGTTTGGTATCTTCCAGACGTTCTCCCTCGTTCTTGGCCTCCCAGTTGGCGATGGCGACTTGAGGAGCTTCTCCAGACGGATCGACGCCTCTTTTCTTCGAGTAGCGGAGGATACCCAGTGCCTTGTTGATCTCCACACCGCGGATGATGTCGGCCACCAAACGCATCTTACGCGGAGACGTCGGGCAATCCCGCAGAACGGCGATAGCCTTCTGCTTCTTTTCAGCCTTCATTTTTTCGGCTCTTATTGCTTTTCTTGCACCCATTTTCTACCTATTTTTTCTTGTTTACCCGCATGACCACGGAAGTTACGCGTCGGAGCGAACTCGCCGAGTTTGTGTCCGACCATGTTTTCAGTTTACGTAAACGGGAATAAACTTAATTTCCGTTTGTGGACAGCGATCGTCTGACCAACGAAGTCAGGCGAAATCATACTTGCTCGCGACCAGGTCTTGATGACCGCCTTCCTTATTGCCCTCGGCTTGAGCGACTACTTTCGCCTCGAGTTTCGGGTCAATGAATTGGTCCTTTTTTCAGTGAACGGCTCATTATGTTACTCTTTTTAATTATTTTTTCTTTCTTGAAATAATAAACTTCGAGGTCGTCTTCTTCGGATTACGAGTCTTGTAACCCTTAGCCAACAGACCCTTGCGCGAACGCGGGTGACCACCCGACGCACGACCTTCGCCACCACCCATCGGGTGATCCACCGGGTTCATCACGACACCACGGTTTCTGGGACGACGGCCGAGCCAACGCTCACGACCTGCCTTACCCGAACTCTCGAGCTGTGGTCCACGTTGGTACACAACGCCGACAGTTGCACGGCAAGTTACGAGTACCATACGAGTCTCACCTGAAGGCAATTTGATAACGGCGAACTTGCCTTCACGTGCCAAAAGCTGAGCATAGGAACCGGCCGAACGAGCCATCGCGGCGCTGACCGGGGTAGAGTTCGATGTTGTGGATGACCGTACCCAGCGGAATCTCGCTCAGGAAGAGCGTATTTCCGACTTCGGGAGCGACACCTGCGCCGCTCATGACGGTCTGGCCGACCTGAAGGCCGTTCGGAGCCAGGATATAGCTCTTCTCGCCGTCGGCATACACAACCAATGCGATGCGTGCCGTACGATTCGGATCGTACTCGATCGTTTTCACAGTTGCAGCAACGCCATCCTTCACACGCTTGAAGTCCACATGACGATACATACGTTTGTGACCGCCGCCGATGTAGCGAACCGTCATCTTACCCGTATTGTTACGTCCGCCTGAACTTTTCTTGACGCTGACGAGCGATTTCTCCGGTACGTTCGTCGTGATCTCGTCGAACGTGCCGATAATCTTATGTCTTGTACCGGGTGTTACCGGTTTAAACTTTCTTACTGCCATCTCTTTTAGATATTACTGTAAAAATCGATCTTGTCTCCATCCTTCAAGGTGACGATCGCCTTCTTGAAGTTATTAGCACGGCCTTCCAGAAGACCCGCCTTGGTGTAGCGGCTCTTGAGTTTGCCCATGTAGTTCACCGTATTCACATCCGTTACAACCACGTTGTAAAGCTGCTCTACGGCGTTACGGATCTGCAGCTTATTAGCTCTAACGTCAACGATAAAACCGTAACGGTTCAGCTTCTCGCCCTGAATCGTCATTTTCTCGGTCAGTATTGGCTTAATGATAATTTCCATTTTTCTTGCGCGTGTTTAGGCTAACATTGTATTCAAAATATTCTCGGCACCCTCTACCATCACCAGCGCCGAAGCGTTCATCACTTCGTACGTATTGACGTTCGAAGCCAGAATGGCTTTCACGTAGGGGAGGTTGCGGCACGAGAGCTGAAGATTGACGTTCGAATCCGGCAAAACCAGCAGGACTTTCTTGTCGGCAACCTTCAGAGCCTCGGCCATCGCTACGATCGACTTAGTCTTGGGAGCGTCCATCGAAATAGGCTCCACCACGCAGATCGCACCTGCCTGTGCCTTGTAAGTAAGAGCGCTGCGGCGAGCCAGCTGCTTGAGCTTCTTGTTGAGCTTGAAGCTGTAGTCGCGGGGAACGGGACCGAACACGCGGCCGCCGCCTACGAACAGAGGCGATTTGATGCTGCCGCAACGAGCACCGCCCGTACCTTTCTGACGCTTGAGCTTGCGGGTCGAACCGGCCACCTCGTTGCGCTGCTTGGATTTATGGGTACCCTGGCGCTGATCGGCAAGATACTGCTTCACGTCCAGGTAGATAGCGTGGTCATTAGCCTCCACGCCAAAACAGCGTCCGAAAGGACCACTTTTACGGCCTGTCTCTTTTTCCTTGTGTGTTTAATACAGCTAATTCCATACTATTTCTCAATTGTTAAATAAGCACCCTTTGCCCCCGGAATCGAACCTTTCACCAGAATCAAGTTGTTCTCGGGAATAATTTTCAAAACTTTCAGGTTCAAAACTTTCACCTGCTCACCGCCCATACGGCCCGGCAGACGTTTGCCCGGGAATACGCGCGAAGGATAGGACGATGCACCGAGCGAACCCGGCTTGCGCTGACGGTTGTGCTGACCGTGAGTCTGACCGCCCACGCCGCCGAAACCGTGGCGCTTCACAACGCCCTGGAAGCCTTTACCCTTGGAGATCCCCGTCACATCGACCCAGTCCTCTTCCGAGAACATATCGACGGTCAGCGTATCGCCCAGGTTCACTTCAGGCATATCCTTAAACTCAGCCATCTTGCGTTTAGGGGTAGTGCCGGCTTTCTTGAAGTGTCCTAACAAACTGCCGGTGGTGTGCTTTTCACTTTTGTCGTCATAGGCAATCTGAACCGCTTCGTAGGAGTCCTTCTCCACGGTTCTGATTTGCGTAACTACGCACGGACCAGCCTCAATGACAGTGCATGGTATGTTCTTACCCTCGGCACTGTAAACGGAAGTCATTCCGATTTTCTTTCCAATAAGTCCTGACATTTTTGTCAAATTACGTTTGTTAATATAAAGTATAAAGTGATCTTCTTAGAACTGTCGGGAACATTTGCGATCCCGTAGCGGCAAAACGTGCCGGAAAGGGCTGCCGCACCGGCTCGACACCGGGCGGCGGCACGATCCGAAACAGGTTTCGATCAGTCTATCAGACCTTGATCTCCACTTCGACACCCGAAGGAAGCTCCAGTTTCATCAGAGCGTCGATGGTCTTGGGAGTCGATGAATAGATATCGAGGATCCGCTTGAACGTGCAGAGCTGGAACTGCTCGCGCGCCTTTTTATTGACGAAGGTCGAGCGGTTCACGGTGAAAATCTGCTTGTGCGTCGGAAGGGGCACCGGACCGCTGACTACGGCTCCCGTGCTCTTCACGGTCTTCACGATCTTCTCGGCCGACTTATCGACGAGGTTGTGGTCGAAAGACTTCAGTTTGATTCTAATTTTCTGGTTCATATGTTTTTCTTATTCTAATTCCTTACGTTTACCACTTGCCTTCTCGATCACCTCCTTGGCAATGTTCGCCGGAACTTCCTCGAAGTGCGAGAACTCCATCGAAGAGGTGGCACGACCCGACGAGATCGTACGGAGCACGGTCACATAACCGAACATCTCCGACAGGGGCACTTTGGCCTTCACTACGCGGGCATTACCCTTCGACTCCATACCCGTCACCTGACCGCGGCGCTGTTCAGTCGCCGATGATGTCGCCCATGTTCTCCTCGGGCGCACCACCTCGACGGACATGATCGGCTCCTTGATGACCGAACCGGCCTTGGGAGCGGCGTTGCGGTAACCGTTACGGGCGCAGATTTCGAAAGACAACTGGTCGGAATCGACCGGGTGGAACGAACCGTCCTTCAGGGTAACCTTCATCGAGTCCATCGTGTAGCCGGCCAGTGCACCGTTCGCCATCGCTGCGGCAAAACCTTTCTGCACGGCGGGAATGAACTCTTTCGGAATGTTACCGCCCTTGACTTCATCCACGAAGGTAAGACCCATCGTGCCTTCGTCGGCAGGACCGATTTCGAAAATGATGTCGGCGAACTTACCGCGACCGCCCGTCTGCTTCTTGAACACCTCGCGGTGCTGAACGGTCTTGGTCAGCGCCTCCTTGTAGTTCACCTGCGGAGCACCCTGGTTGATCTCCACGCCGAACTCACGGCGCAGACGGTCCACGATGATGTCGAGGTGCAACTCACCCATACCGCTGATCACGGTCTGGCCGCTGTCCTCGTCGGTATGTACGGTAAAGGTAGGATCCTCCTCGGCCAGCTTGCCCAGGGCAATACCCAGCTTATCGAGGTCTTTCTGCGTCTTGGGCTCCACAGCCAAACCGATCACCGGCTCGGGGAAGGTCATCTGCTCCAATACGATGGGTGCATCTTCCGCACAAAGCGTATCGCCCGTGCGAATCTCCTTGAAACCTACGGCTGCGCAGATGTCACCGGCAGCGACCTGCTCCATCGGATTCTGCTTGTTGGCGTGCATCTGATACAGACGGCTGATACGCTCACGCTTGCCGCTGCGGGAATTAAGCACGTAAGAACCTGCATCGAGCTTACCCGAATAAACGCGCACGAAGCACAGACGACCTACGAACGGATCGGTAGCGATCTTGAAGGCCAGACCGCAGAACGGCTCGTCCTCCGACGGCTTGCGAATCTCCCTCCTGCTCCGGTCTTGGGGTTGATACCGTGAATAGCGGGTACCGTCCAGCGGAGAGGGCAGGAACGCCATCACGCAGTCGAGCAACATCTGAACACCCTTGTTGTGGAACGAAGAGCCGCACAACATAGGAACCAGTTTCATCTGAATGGTAGCCGTTCGGATCGCAGCGATCAACTCGTCGGGCTGAATCGAAGCGGGATCGTCGAAGAATTTCTCCATCAGCGCATCGTCCACCGAAGCGACTTCTTCGATGAGCTTGTTGCGCCACTCCTCGGCTTCGGCCTTCATGGAGTCGGGAATCTCGCGGATCTCATAGTTATCACGAACGGTCTTGTCATCGAAATAGTAGTAAGCCTTATTATAAATAAGGTCCACGATACCTTCGAACTTGTCTTCGGCTCCGATCGGGAGAACGATCGGGAGCGCCGTAGCGCCGAAATGCTCCTTGATCTGGGCACAAACGGCCAGGAAGTCGGCACCCGTACGGTCCATCTTATTGACGTAACCGATACGCGGCACGTTGTATTTGTCGGCCTGACGCCAAACGGTCTCCGACTGGGGCTCCACACCGCCTACGGCACAGAACGTGGCGATAGCGCCGTCCAGCACGCGGAGCGAACGCTCCACCTCGACCGTAAAATCGACGTGTCCCGGGGTATCGATCAGGTTGATCTGATACTGGTGGCCCTTGTACTGCCAG
>ENA-OQAJ01000228-OQAJ01000228.1-human-gut-metagenome-genome-assembly--contig:-NODE-228-length-17715-cov-3.860530_pt1 | contig 17715 bp, 18 predicted proteins | sample MGYA00242736_ERZ504529 | MGnify/ENA primary metagenome ERZ504529 (study PRJEB26092, sample SAMD00036275) | human gut metagenome | host: Homo sapiens | study: EMG produced TPA metagenomics assembly of...
AAAGCCCGAGGGGTGTGCAGAGGGGCCGTGGCTTTACGGCCCCTTTGCGGTTTTCATTTTTCCCCAAAAAAGAAATATCGTCTAATAAACAAATAATTCTTTTCCGTCTTTTTTTGAACACATTTATTCAAACTTTGCAAAAATTTAACAACTTTTTAGTTGTTTTTACCATAAAAAAGGTGTATCATATAAAAATCAATTATAAACAATAACCAAACAAGGAGGGCACTATGGAACAAATCCTAAATAAGCTTTCGGAAATCGAAGCCACAGCCAATGCCATCATGCAGGACGCTGCGCGACAGAAACAGGCTCTCTCGGAAGAAGCAGAAAAACAGACGAAGGAATTCGACGCTTCACTTGAAAAAAGAAACCAGCGACGAGATCCGGAAGATCCGTGAAGATCTGGCACGCGAGAAAGCGCCCGGATCAATGAGCTTCGCACAGAAACCGAAGACCAGCTGTCCAGGCTGGACGCCTATTACGAAGCCAATCACGAAAGTCTTTGCAGTGAGCTGTTTCAGAAAATAACAGGCATCACCGAAACCTGAAGGGAAAGGAAGTGATTCAATGGGCACTGTCCTCTCATACAGCGGACTCTCCACTAAGATCCGAGCCATGCAGAGCCGTCTTGTGACAGCTGAGCAGCTGGAAGAAATCGTTCAGCTTCCCAATGTCCCACAGGTAACAGCCTACCTGAAGCGCACCCCGGAATATCAGGACATCTGGGGCGGTCTCGATGAAAATACTCTTCACCGAGGGCAGGTCGAAAAACTTCTGAAGAAATCTATCTTCCAGAATTTTTCAAGGCTTTACCACTTTGCAAATCAGGAACAGCGAACGTTCCTCGCACTTTATTCGAAGCGCTATGAAATCCGCGTCCTGAAAGAAATCATGACGAATCTCTTTGATCACCGGGACACCGATCCCGTAGACCTCTCTCCTTACCGTGATTTTTTCAGACATCACTCCAGGCTAGACATTGACAGGCTCGCTGCCTGTACCAACATGGACGAATTTGTCGCGGCATTAAAGGGAAACGATTTTTTTATTCCGCTGTCTCAGGTCAACGAACGTGGAAATGCTACGCTTTTTGACTTCGGCATGGCACTTGACCTTTCGTATTTTTCACATATCTGGAACGTGCGGAAGAAACTTTTTAAAGGCAACGATCTTAATCAAATCACCAGGTCCTACGGCGAAAAATTCGACATGCTGAACCTGCAGTTCATCCAGCGTTCCAAACGCTGTTTTCAGATGGAACCGGCCGCCATATATGCATTGCTGATCCCTATGAACTACAAGCTCCGCAAAGAAGAACTCACCGCCCTTGTGGAAGCCCCCACACCCGAAGAATTCCGTCGCATCTTCAACGGAACCTATTATGGTAAAAAATACGAACAGCTGACTGCTGCCAATCTGGAAGAATTTTATAACTACATCCTCCGGAGTGTGTTGGAACAGGAAGCACGCAAAGATCCTTATTCCGTAGCTGTCATCTATTCTTATTTATATCATAAAGAACATGAAGTCAACCGTCTGACCATTGCCCTTGAATGCGTGCGCTATGGCGTGGATCCAGAACAATCCCTGCGTTATATACGCAACGGTTAATAACCAGGAGGTAGCAACGTGATTGAAAAAATGAATTTTCTAAGCATCACCGGTCCGAAGGCAGATATCGACCGGGTTGTAAACACCTACCTGTGCAAGTACGAAATTCATCTGGAGAACGCACTCTCTGAACTGACCACAGTAGAAAACCTGACACCTTTTCTTGAGGTCAACCCTTACAGAGATGCGCTGAATTCCATCAATGCCATTTATGAAGAGCTGAAAAGCCCTCCTGCCGCTTCCGGCGAAAGTCCTGGTATTGAAAAAGCACTTTCCACAGTAAAGGAGATCCGCTCTCAGGCGGATCAGCTCCAGCAAGAACAGGCAGAATTGGAAGAGAAATGTTCTTCACTGGAAGAATCTCTGCGTATCATACGTCCATTCCGAAATATCAATTATGATATTTCCTCTATCCTGCATCTGAAATATATTCATTTTCATTTCGGACGTATCGAAAAACAGTATTATGAGAAATTCAAGAAATATATTTACGACAATCTGAACACCATCTTCCTCAAATGCGATGAAGACGATCAGTATGTCTGGGGCGCTACTTTGTGCCGAAGCATGAGGCTCGTAAGATCGATGCAGCTTACGCTTCCATGCATTTTGAGAAGATTTTTGTGCCGGATAATTACACCGGAACAGCGCATCAGGCTTTTTCCACCGTGAGCAGCCAATACGAAGAAGCCATGAAACACCTGGAAACACAGAAGCAAAAATACCAGCGATTTCTCTCAGATAAAGCTGAAACCATTGTTTCTGTCAGAAATACACTTCGACAGTTTTCCAGAAACTTCGATGTACGAAAAGCTGCTGCATGTACCGGAAAACATGAGAATTTTTACATTCTCTGCGGTTGGATGACAGAAGCCGACACGAGGGCTTTTCAGGCGGACATCGCTTCTGATGAGAGGATCTTCTGTCTGGTTGACGGAGAAGATACCTCCACACTGGAACATGACCCAAGCCATCAGCCGCCAACCAAACTGAAAAATCCAAAACTTTTCAAACCATTTGAAATGTACGTAAAAATGTACGGACTTCCTGCTTACGGTGAAATGGACCCCACCTGGTTCGTTGCCATCACCTACTCCTTTATCTTCGGAGCCATGTTCGGTGATGCAGGCCAGGGGCTCCTGCTCTTTATCGGAGGATTGTTCCTGTATAAACGGAAACATATCGATCTTGCCGGAATCATCAGCTGCGCCGGAGTCTTTTCCACATTCTTCGGCCTGATGTTCGGAAGTGTCTTTGGATTTGAGGATCTCATACCTGCTTTGTGGCTGCGGCCCGTAGACAGTATGACGACCATACCTTTTATCGGAAAACTGAATACCGTATTTATCGTTGCCATCGGCTTCGGCATGGGAATCATCCTCCTGTGCATGATTTTCAACATCATCAATTCCTTTAAGATGCACGATGTTGAAAAAACCTGGTTCGACACCAACGCAGTGGCAGGACTTGTATTTTATGGTTCCGCAGTTCTCTGCATCGGACTTTTTGTATCCGGGCATGCAGTTCCTGGCGGTGCAGTTCTTGCCATTATGTTCGGTTTACCGCTGCTTCTTATTTTCTTCAAGGAGCCACTCACAAACCTGGTAGAGAAAAAAGCCGAGGTTATGCCAAAAGAAAAAGGCATGTTTATCGTACAGGGTATCTTTGAACTGTTTGAGGTTATCCTGAGCTACTTTTCCAATACACTCTCCTTCGTGCGTATCGGCGCTTTTGCAGTCAGCCACGCAGCCATGATGGAAGTTGTACTTATGCTTGCGGGTGCGGAGAACGGCAGTCCAAACTGGATCGTCATCATTCTCGGAAACCTGTTTGTATGCGCCATGGAGGGCCTGATCGTAGGTATCCAGGTACTCCGTCTGGAATATTACGAAATGTTCAGCCGTTTTTACAAAGGCAGCGGCCGGAAATTCGAGCCGTTCTGCTCCAAAAACAAATAAAATGCCAGAGTCAGAACTCCTTCTGATCCAGGCAGCCAATTAAACGAATATTAAGGAGGTCATCATCATGACAGTCATTACACAGATCACAATCGCAGTTGCACTTGTACTCAGCATCATTCTTCCATTTGGTTATTATCTTCTCGGCGAAAAAAGCGTGGCCGCTACAAAACAGCACTTGGTGTCAATGCCTTTTTTCTTCTTCGGTATCATGCTTGTCGCCATTGCCGTAACATTTGCAGGCGGAGCTTCCGTACAGGCTGCTACAGGCGCTGACGCAGGCCTTGCAACAGGTATGGGTTACATCGCAGCAGCACTCGTTACCGTACTTTCCTGTATCGGTGGTGGTATTGCCGTTGCCAGTGCGGCAAGCGCAGCCCTTGGAGCAATCAGTGAGGATCAGAGCATCCTTGGTAAATCTCTTATCTTCGTAGGTCTTGCCGAAGGTGTTGCTCTTTATGGACTGATCATCTCCTTCATGATCCTGGGTAAACTTTGATATGAAAATGTATCTGATCAGTGACAATATTGATACTCTGACAGGAATGAGACTGGCCGGTGTAGAAGGTGTGATCGTCCATGAACACGACGAGCTGAAAGAAGCCCTGGAACGCACCATCGCAGACAAAGAGATTGGAATCATACTCCTGACCGAAAAATTCGGCCGGGAGTTCCTGAGATCATCGATGATATCAAACTTCATCATAAAACACCTCTCATCATTGAAATTCCTGACAGACATGGTACCGGCCGCAGGCCCGATTTCATTACTTCTTATGTAAACGAGGCCATCGGATTAAAATTATAGGCAGGTGATATTATGACAATTGAAGAGAAGCTTACGCACTTCTATGACACCTCCGTGGAAGAAGCCCGCCGTCAGGCGGAAAAAGATGTACAGGAGCACAAAGACTCCCTGGATGCCGCACTGGAGGAACATAAAAAAATGTCTCTGGAAAACGCCGCCAGCTCCCGCAAAGCCGAGATTGCAAACGCAAAGCGCGAGATCAACAAGGCACTTTCCGCAGAGCAGCTTCACATCCGGCGTGACTGGACTGCCAGACAGAGCCGCTTAAAAGAAAAACTTTTTGCTGAAGTCCGGGAACAGATCCTGAAATTCATGGAATCTTCCCGTTATGAAGAATATCTTTGTACAAAAATTGAAGAAGCTGTCTGCTTCGCGGAACACGATGAGATCCAGATCTATCTTTCAAAAGAAGATGAACCTCGTCTGAAATCTCTCACTGTAAAACCGGCTTTCCGCTGAAGCTTTCCGACGAGTCCTTTATCGGCGGAATCAAGGCGATCATCCCTGAAAAAAACATCCTCATAGACAATTCCTTTGAGGAAGGTTACCAGGCAGCTTACAGAGAATTCAAATTTGACGGAGGTCCAGCACATGAGTAAAACAGGTATTATCTACGGTGTTAACGGTCCTGTTATCTACTTAAAGGGCGACACCGGATTCAAGATCTCCGAGATGGTCTATGTAGGCCCTGAAAAACTGGTAGGCGAAGTCATCGGTCTTAAGAAACATATGACCACCGTACAGGTTTTTGAGGAAACTACCGGACTGAAACCCGGAGAAACCGTGATCGGAACAGGAGACGCCATTTCCGTTCTCCTTGGTCCGGGAATCATCCACAATATTTTTGATGGTATCCAGAGACCTCTGGCAGAGATTGCACAGGCCTCTGGAAAATATATTTCCCGTGGTGTCAGCGTTGACTCTCTTGACACCGAAAAATGGGAAACACACATTACAGTAAAAGAAGGCGATGTCATCGGCGCAGGTACGGTTATCGCCGAGACACAGGAAACCGCTTCTATCCTTCACAAGTCCATGGTTCCGCCGACGATCACACACGGAACTGTTATCCATGCCGTTCCTGACGGAGCTTATACGGTTCTGGAACCCATCGTTACCGTTCGTCTTGATGACGGAACTGAAAAAGAACTGGCACTTGCACAGAAATGGCCGATCCGTGTGCCGAGACCGACCTACAAACGTTTCCCGGCAAGCGTTCCGCTTCTTACCGGCCAGCGTATCCTGGATACTCTTTTCCCGATTGCCAAGGGCGGCACTGCTGCTGTTCCGGGAGGATTCGGAACCGGAAAAACCATGACCCAGCACCAGATCGCCAAGTGGTCTGACGCAGATATCATCATCTACATCGGCTGTGGTGAGCGTGGAAACGAGATGACACAGGTTCTTGAGGATTTCAGCAAACTGATCGACCCGAAATCCGGAAACCTGATGATGGACAGAACCACCCTGATCGCCAACACTTCCAACATGCCGGTTGCAGCCCGTGAGGCTTCCATCTACACCGGCGTTACCCTCGCAGAATATTACCGTGATATGGGTTACGACGTAGCGATCATGGCAGACTCCACATCCCGATGGGCTGAGGCTCTCCGTGAGCTTTCTGGACGTCTGGAGGAAATGCCTGCAGAGGAAGGTTTCCCTGCATATCTGGCAAGCAAACTTTCCGCCTTCTATGAGCGTGCGGGAATGATGCAGAACCTGAACGGAACAGAAGGTTCCGTCTCCATTATCGGTGCGGTTTCCCCTCAGGGCGGTGACTTCTCCGAACCTGTCACTCAGAATACCAAGCGTTTTGTCCGCTGCTTCTGGGGACTGGACAAGGCCCTCGCCTATGCCCGTCACTTCCCTGCGATCCAGTGGCTGACCAGTTACAGCGAATATCTGGAGGATCTGACTCCCTGGTACAGAGAGCATGTTTCCCCGAAATTTGTCTACGACAGAAACCAGATCATGGCGATCCTCAATCAGGAAAGTTCTCTTATGGAAATCGTAAAACTGATCGGAAGCGACGTTCTTCCGGATGACCAGAAACTGACACTGGAGATTGCCAGAGTCATCCGTCTGGGCTTCCTGCAGCAGAACGCTTTTCACCAGGAGGACACCAGTGTCCCAATGGAAAAACAGTTCCTGATGATGGAAACCATCCTTTATCTCTACGAGAAATGCCGTGCCCTTGTAAACCGTGGCATGCCGGTTTCCGTACTGAAAGAAGATAATATCTTCGAACGTATCATCGCCATCAAATACGAAGTTCCAAACAAAGAACTGGAACGTTTTGATGAGTATCATAAAGATATCGACCGCTTCTACGACAACGTACTGGAAAGAAACGGTTAAAGGAGGGATCAGTTTATGGCAATCGAATATCTTGGCCTGAGTGAAATAAACGGCCCTCTTGTTGTCCTTGAGGGTGTCAAAAACGCATCTTACGAGGAGATCGTGGAATTCCACATGGAAGACGGCACACAGAAGATCGGCCGTATCGTGGAAATCTATGAAGACAAGGCTGTTATCCAGGTTTTTGAGGGAACTGATAATATGTCCCTCGGCAATACACACACACGTCTTACCGGACATCCTATGGAGATCGGGCTTTCCCCGGAGATCCTGGGACGTACCTTTAACGGTATCGGCCAGCCCATTGACGGACTTGGCGAGATCACACCGGAAGTCAGCCTGAATATCAACGGACTTCCGCTGAACCCGGTAACCCGTGAATATCCGCGAAACTATATCAACACCGGCATCTCCGCCATCGACGGACTGACCACCCTGATCCGCGGCCAGAAGCTGCCGATCTTTTCCGGAAACGGTCTTCCTCATGACAAGCTGGCTGCACAGATCGTTCAGCAGGCTTCCCTTGGCGCAGACTCCGATGAGAAATTCGCTATTGTTTTTGCAGCAATGGGCGTTAAATACGACGTAGCCGAATTCTTCCGCAGGACCTTCGAGGAAAGCGGTGCTTCCGACCACGTTGTAATGTTTCTGAACCTTGCCAACGACCCGGTTGTAGAGCGTCTTCTGACACCGAAGATTGCCCTCACTGCTGCTGAATATCTTGCTTTTGAAAAAGGCATGCACATCCTAGTTATCCTGACTGACATCACCTCCTTCTGCGAGGCTATGCGAGAGGTTTCCTCCTCCAAAGGTGAGATTCCTTCCCGAAAAGGTTATCCGGGATATCTGTACAGTGAACTGGCAACTCTTTACGAGCGTGCGGGAATCGTCCGTGGAGGCACCGGTTCTGTAACCCAGATCCCGATCCTGACCATGCCAAACGACGACATCACCCACCCGATTCCTGACCTTACCGGATATATCACCGAGGGCCAGATCGTACTGGACCGTCAGCTTCATGGACAGGCGATCTACCCGCCGATCAACGTTCTGCCGTCCCTGTCCCGTCTGATGAAGGACGGTATCGGTGAAGGCTTCACACGTGCCGACCATCAGGATGTTGCCAACCAGCTCTTCTCCTGCTACGCAAAAGTAGGCGATGCAAGAGCCCTGGCATCGGTTATCGGCGAAGACGAGCTTTCTCCGCTGGATAAGCAGTACCTTGTATTTGGAAAAGCTTTTGAGGCAGAGTTTGTGGGACAGTCTGAGACAGAAAACCGAAGCATCATTGAAACTCTGGATAAAGGCTGGGAACTTCTGGGACTTCTCCCAAGAGAAGAACTCGACCGTATCGATACCAAAGTTCTGGATCAGTATTACAGAGAAACCGTCCGTTAGTGAGGTGATTTTATGGATCCGAATACCTTTCCCACCAAGGGAAATCTCATACTTGCAAAAAATTCTCTGGCCCTTTCCAGACAGGGCTATGGAGTTTATGGACAAAAAGCGTAATATCCTGATCCGTGAAATGATGGAGCTGATCGACCAGGCAAAGGATATCCAGACCCAGATCGATGAGACTTTCCGCACTGCCTACGCTGCTTTGCAGAAAGCAAACATGGAGATCGGAATCGCTTTTGTAGATCAGATCTCCCATACCGTTCCTGTAGAAAATTCCATCCGGATCAAGACCAGGAGTGTCATGGGAACTGAGATCCCGCTTGTGGAATACGATAAAAAAAAGCCGGCAATACTCCTACCTACGCCTACTACAGCACCAAGCTGTCCCTGGACGAGGCCAAAGCCGCCTTCGAGCGTGTAAAAGAGCTGTCCATCCAGCTCTCCATGATCGAAAATGCAGCAATCCGTCTTGCCACCAACATCAAGAAAACACAGAAGCGTGCCAACGCCCTGAAAAACATCACCATCCCCAGATATGAAACTCTCACCAGGGACATTACCAACGCCCTGGAAGAAAAAGAACGTGAAGAGTTTACCCGTCTGAAGGTGATCAAACGTATGAAACAGGGAGGATAAGCAGATTTATCCACACTTATCCACACCTGAAAATGACTTTTCAACATCTTACAGTGCCGTTTTATCCGGGCACTGTTCTTATTTCACCCTCATTTCCATACATCTGATAGTGTCTCCTTTAAATAGATTAGTTCCGCGAGAATTTATCTGTTATTTTCTGATTATTTATTTTTATCCTTTTAAATTATGTCTTTTTCGCAAAACATTCTATGATATTTAGAATTTAAAAATGTCAATAGTTTTAAAAATATTTTTAACGTTTTTTACAGATTTATCATTTTACACAAAACATACGTTTCATTTTATTTATGTAAATCAGGTCATCCACATTGTTATCCTTGTGGATAATGTGGATAATTTTGTGTATAACTTGATTATTAGCGGATTTGCGGATTTTTGTCATGTGGAAAACTTTTTGGAAAGTTTTTCACTTATCCACCATGATTCGACAGGTTTTGTGCACTTTGCCAGAATTGTATTTTTCAACCCCATTATGCCCGCAATTGCCCGCAGTCAGGCAGATATTCGTCAAGCGGATATTCGCAATCCGCTTCGCTACGTAGCTCTACACCAAATAACTGCTCCGCAGTTTATCAGGAGGAGCTTGCACTCCTCCTGATACAAGCAAGTCCCCACCCACTGCTTATTGCTTTTCGCAATTGAAGCAGGGGACTTACTTGATTTGGTTAAGCCATGCCTATTGACATACAGCCCATTTTTTGTTAAGGTGAAAGCACTAAAACAACGTGTGGATTTTTCAGTTCCGACTTTTTTTTCGCCACACAACCCGCCCCATTCAGAAGGGACAGGTTGTGTGGCTTTATTGTGTAAAAAAAAGCACGCTCTGTTTCCCACACCTGATATCCATACGATTCTGATATAAAGGAGGATTATTCATGAATGATACTTTTATGAAGGAAAAGCCTGTAGGCCCGCTACTGGCATCCATGGCACTGCCTATGGTCTTTTCCATGCTTGTAAACTCGCTGTACAACATTGTGGACAGTTTCTTTGTAGCGCAGATCAGCGAACAGGCCATGACCGCTCTTTCTCTTGTCTATCCGGTTCAGAACATGATCAATGCCGTTGCCATCGGTTTTGGAATCGGTATCAACGCCAGAGTTTCCTATCATCTTGGCGCCGGCGACAAGAAAATGGCAGACACCGCAGCAACCCACGGCTTTCTCCTGTCTGTGATCCACGGTATCCTGATGACCGTGATCAGTATTGCTGTTATGCCTGCATTCCTTCGAATGTACACGCAGGATGAAACCGTGATCCGGATGGGCCTGGAGTATTCCACCATCGTTTTTCTGTTTTCCACAGTGATCGCCATCAGCCTGTTCTTCGAAAAACTTTTCCAGGCTGTAGGACGGATGAAAGTGTCTATGATCGCCCTGCTGGTGGGATGTATCAGTAACATTATCCTGGACCCGTTCCTGATCTGGGGAATCGGCTTTTTCCCGAAACTGGGGATCCGTGGTGCGGCTCTGGCCACCGGTATCGGCCAGGCGCTCACCATTGTAGTGTATATGGCCTTTTATATCCTGAAACCGATTCCGGTACGCGTGACACCAAAAGCCCTGAGAGCAAGCAAAGAAACGGATCTGAGCCTGTATGCCATTGGTGTTCCCGCAATCCTGAACCTGGCACTGCCATCGTTCCTGATCTCTTTTCTGAACTCCGTGCTGGCCGCCTACTCAGACAGCTACGTAGTGATCCTTGGCATTTATTACAAGCTGCAGACTTTCCTGTATCTGCCGGCTAACGGCATCATCCAGGGCATGCGCCCGCTGATCGGCTACAACTTCGGAGCCCGGGAGATGAAGCGCGTGAAAAAGATCTTCCGGCTTACCCTGGAGTCCAGCTGTGTGATCATGCTCCTTGGTACTGTTATCTGCCTTCTGGCATCCGGACAGCTTATGGGACTTTTCACCACCATCCCGGAAACCATTGCCGCCGGTTCCAAAGCCCTTAAGATCATCAGTGCCGGTTTTCTGGTCTCCGCAATATCCGTCACCACTTCCGGAGCTATGGAAGGACTCGGAAAAGGCACGCAGTCCCTTGTAATTTCCCTTTTCCGCTATGTGATCGTTATCATGCCCACCGCCTATCTTCTGTCCCATTTTATGGGGCCTGAAGGCGTCTGGAACGCATTCTGGATCACGGAGGTGTTTACTGCTATCGTTTCTGTTATGGTTTATCGCAAAACGCTGAAAAAGGCCTGATACTGCAAATGCAAACATCCAGCCTGCTGGCCCGTTTGCAGTCACTTGTAAAAACATAAAAGCACGACCGGAAAGCACAAAAGAAGCTTCAATCCACTCTCTGAGCATATCGCTCACAAACGAGAGTTAGATCGAAGCTTCTTTTTATTCACAATTGTTTACAACATTTTTATCTGATCAGATCAGGCATTTTTTTTACAGCAGGCCTTTCTCACGGATCAGCTTTAAAGCATCCTCATCAGCCACTACCGTCACATCCGGATGAAGTTGCAGGATGGATGCCGGTACATTTGGAGTGATCGGTCCGTAGAGAGATTTGTAAAGGGCATCTGCTTTGGCCTCTCCTGTCGCGATCAGAAGGATTTTTTTAGCCGCCATGATGTTCTTGATTCCCATGGTATACGCCTGCTTCGGCACATCATCCATGCTTTCAAAAAATCTTGCGTTTGCCTTGATGGTGCTCTCTGTAAGATCCACACAGTGAGTTTCCTTTTCAAAAGCCGCTCCCGGCTCATTGAAGCCGATATGCCCGTTTCCGCCGATTCCCAGCAGCTGCATGTCGATACCGCCTACGCTGCGGATGATTTCATTATAATCCGCGCAGGCTTTTTCACTGTCTTCTTCCAGGCCGTTTGGTACGTAGGTTTTTGTTTTATCGATGTTTACGTGGTCAAACAGATTGGTGTTCATGAAATAGCGATAGCTCTGATCATTGTCTCCGGAAAGTCCTTTATACTCATCAAGGTTTACGGATGTGATCTGAGAAAAATCCAGATCTCCTTTTTTGTACCACTCGATCAGCTGTTTGTACATTCCAACCGGTGTGGAACCTGTAGCCAGACCAAGAACCGCTCTTGGCTTCATGATGATCTGGGCAGACATGATATTTGCTGCTTTTCTGCTTACGTCGTAATAATCTTTTCCTGTATAAATGATCATAATCTTTTTCCTTCTCCTTATGGTAAAAAAGAACAACCGGATAACTGGGATTCACATATCTCCTGCTTTTCCTGTTGTTCTTTTTTTATTGTTGATTCGTTTTTTACTCAGCCATCTCTACTTCGAGAACATAGTCTACCGGGTCCGGAAGTACAGGGTCCGGTCCCAGGTCAACGAATGCGATATCCGGATAATCGCTGTGCATCCATGCGTTGGAAAGCGGAATTTCATGTCCGTCATCCAGTGCACGTACTTTCACGATCTTATCTTTGTCAAATCCGATCAGTGGAAGTGGTCCTAATGTATTCTCATAGATATGTACATAGTATTTGTTTCCGTTTCTGGTGATGCGTCCGTAGTCCGGTTTCGGGATATCCAGAGCCGGTGAGCATCCGTAGATACTGTCGTGGTTCTTGTCCATCCAGCGTCCGATCTCAGCCAGGATCGCAGAAGATTCTTTCGGGAATTTACCCTTGGCATCCGGTCCTACGTTCAGGATCATATTTCCACCCTTGGAAACGCACTCTACCAACTTCTTGATCAGCATGGAAGCCGGTTTGTAATAATGGTCGTTTGCACAGTATCCCCAGTTGTTGTTCATGGTGAAGCATGCTTCCCAGACCATCGGGTTGCCTTCCTTATCGCAGATCCTTCCGGCGGGGATGATCTGCTCAGGGCTTACGAAATCGCCATGGTACGGTGTCGGATCACACTCATACAGGGATCCTCTTCCCTCTCCGCTGGCTTCCAGACGGTTATCGATGATAACCTGCGGCTGTAAGCTGCGCACCATGTTGATCAGCTTGGTTGCGCCCCATTTTTCCCCTCTCATATCGTCGTAGGAGAAATCAAACCAGATGATATCGATCTGTCCGTAGTTTGTACAGATCTCTTCTACCTGATTATACAGATATTCTGTATAACGTGAGAAATCACGATTCTCATTTCCGCACTCTTTGTGGTTTCTCATCGGATGGATACGATCTCCGTAATGCGGATAATCCGGATGATGCCAGTCAAGCAGTGTGAAATAGATTCCAACCTTAAGGCCTTCCTCACGAAGTGCCTCTACATACTCCTTGATCAGGTCTCTTCCTGCCGGTGTATTTGTTACCTTGTAATCTGTGTATTTACTGTCAAATAAGCAGAAGCCGTCGTGATGCTTCGCTGTCAGGACTACATATTTCATACCTGCAGCCTTGGCCTCTTTTGCCACTGCTTCGGATTGTAGTCTCTTGCATCAAATTCTTTCATAAACGGAAGATATTCTTCCTCAGGTATTTCCTCTACGCTTCGTACCCACTCGCCTCTTGCAGGGATAGATATAATCCCCAGTGGATAAACATTCCAAAACGAGCATCCTGGTACCACTCCATACGTTTTTCATATTCTTTTCTGTCAAACTGATACATGATTTTTTCCTCCTGTTTAGATTAAAAGCATCAGCCTTTGATAGCTCCGGAAAGCATACCTTTTTCAATCTGTTTATGGAACACGATGTAAATGATAAGCATCGGAATTACGGACATTACTACATATGCAAACTGACTTCCGATCTCCTGTGTATGTGCGGAAGAGAAGTTCAGCATCGCACGTGAAACTGTGAAATATTTGGTATCTGTCATCAGGATCATGGAGAATACAAGTTCACTGTATCCATAGATGAATACGAAGATCGCCTCTGTTGCGATGATCGGCTTGCAGACAGGGAAAAGGATCTTCCACAGCAGCTGCCAGTTGTTACATCCATCAATGATCGCCGCCTCATCCAGGTTCCTGGAGATTCCATCCATGAATCCTGTATAAAGGAATATCGCCTGGGACATACCAAACGCAACATAGATCAGGATCAGGAAGAACAGGTTGTTCTTTGCATTTAATGCTGTTGCAATGTTGTTGATCGGGATCAGTGTACAGTGAACCGGAACCATTACTCCGATCATGAAGAATACATATACCCATTTCAGGAATTTGTAATCTTTTCTTGATAAGATGTATGCTGCCATCATTCCGACTACAGTATTAAATACAGTTGTCAGAGTCGCTACAACCAGGGAGTTCTTGATGGTATTCAATGCATCCGCTGTTTTGTTTGCGCTGATATAGTTCTGGAACATAATCTTCTTAGGGAAGCTTAACAGGTTCAGGTAAATCTCTGAGTTTGTTTTGAAGGAAGCCATTACGGTCACTACTACCGGAAACAGTGTAACAACTGTCCACAGGATCGCGATAACGTACAGCGCTATCTTTCCTCCGTGCATTTTCTGTTTATTAGCTGTTTTTTCCATATCGTCTCTTCTCCTTCCGCCTACATTGCAAGATCTTTATCTTCACGGAACAAATGATTGGTTATAAGACTCAGTGCAACACCCAGCACTAACAGAATAACACCGTATGCACTGCTTCGTCCGAACAGCTTATAGGAGAATCCCTGTGTATAAAGCATGATTGAAGGTGTGGAGCTGATATCGTTCGGGCCTCCTCTTGTCATCGCCCAGATAATATCGAATACTTTCAGACATCCTGTGATACACAAAATAGAGAATACCTTGAAGGAGTTTTTCATCAGAGGCAGGGTAATGTAACGAACTCTCTGCCATCCGGTAGCTCCATCCAGTGCTGCTGCCTCATTTAACTCATCAGGGATCGCCACCAGACCAGCTGCAAAGATCAGCATGTTATATCCGGCATACATCCATTCATTTACCAGAACAACGATCCAGACGTTTACAGTCTTTATCGTCAGCACATCAGGGATCGCACCATGAAGGCCGAAAATATTTTCAATGGTATTAAAGATACCAAAGTTCGGATTTAACATAAATGTCCACATCAGGGCTACTGCTGTTGTTCCTAACATATTCGGAAGGAAGTAGCAGGTTCTGAAGAATCCGGTTCCCTTGATCTTTGTAGTTACCAGCATTGCGAGACCAAATGAAAGCGGCATCAGGATAACGAAACCACCGATCATAAAGTACACACTGTTGAGCATTGCATTCCAGAACAGATTATCTGAAAAAATCTTCTGATAGTTCTCAAGTCCTACCCATTGCTTTGCCGCACCAAACATACCGTTCCATTTACGGAATGATAAGCCTACGGTATCAAAAACAGGGTAGATGACAAAAATAACAGTTATTAAAATTGCCGGAAGAAGGAACGCTAAAGAAAGCGCAAGATCTTTTTTGTCCAGCTTCTGTTTTACCTTTGGTACAGATTTACCTGCCATATGTATACCTCCGTAATAAACAAGGGGAAGCAGATGATGCTCCCCCCCTGTTTCTCTTATCCACACATCATGCGTTCAGTCAAAATTCTCTTTATTCGTAAGCAGACATTTTGTCAACGATATCGTCTCCAACTTCCTGTGCACTTGCGCCTGTCGCTAATGCCTGAAGAGAATTACGGATTGTATCCATAGCTGCTGTGTTGCTGTCATATGTAGGAATCTCAAGTTTAGACTCTGTATTCTCAGCCATGATCGCATTTACATCGTCAAGCAGATAGTTACCTGTATCGATCGTAACCTTCTCAGCATATGTTGTCGGGCTGGATTTGCACATTTCGTTGATGGAATCTACACTTGTAAGATACTTGATGAATTTAACAGTTGCTGCGATTTCCTCATCGCTCTTGTTTAATGTGGTGATGTAGTATGTATCAGAACCGCCGCCCATCTCTACAGTCTTGTTTGCTTCGTCGATATAAGGAATTCTTGTAACACCGATCTTCTGAGCATCGAAGAGAGTTGTATCGGAGTCATTCTGGAAGTTACCGCAGTTCCATGTTCCGTCAACTGTGAATGCAGCTTTTCCTGCCTCAAACATATTTCTCTCTGTGTTGAAGTCTGTGCTGAGGATTCCGTCTCCCCAGTATCCTGCATCGATCATATCTTTCATCTTCTGATAGATTGCAACCATCTTCTCGCCGTTGTAAGCTTCTTTGTCGCTTGCAAGATCATCTGCGATGCTTGTTCCGTAAGCTTTCAGAGCAAGAGCACTCATCAGATGCTCGAAGTGATAGTTATCTTTGTCAGAGTAGTTGAATGGCTGGATTCCTGCATCTTTTAATTTCGCGCAGGCATCAACAAGATCATCCCAGGACTCCGGAACATCTACGCCAACCTGATCAAGGTAATCTTTGTTGTAGTAGAGGCAGAGCTGATAAGCGGACCACGGAATACCATAGGTTCCTTCAATGCCGTCAAACTGTGTTGTCTCCCATGCAAAATCCTGAACTCCCTCTTTCCATTCCGGATACTGCTCGAAGTATGGTGTCAGATCCAGTATATATCCTGCATCTACATACTCTCTTGTACGGCTTCCGCCATACTGAAGGAATGCGTTCGGTACATTACCGGAAGCGAAATCTGTTGTAAGCTTCTCTTCATAATCAGACTCCGTAGAAATACTCTCATCTGTTACATGGATCTTTCCTTCGTTCTCTTTGTTGAACTCATCAAGTGCTTTGTAATACCATTTAGCCTGTCCGTCTGTATCAGATCCGTTGTTAAATCTGAATGCTACACGAAGCTCAACGTTTTCAAAATCCATATTATCTACATCGTAGTTTGTGTCACCTTTTGCAAATACGGCGCTTCCTGTTACGCCTACTGTTGACATTGCTGTTACACCGGCGAGACACAGTGTTGCAACTTTTTTTCATTCGTTTCTTCATGAATAAATCCTCCCTTAATATGATTTTTTATTATATAGTTTTCCCATTGATGTTCATAAATTGATCAATCGATGATCGCCTCAAAGATTGGCTCTTCTTCCTCAAGCTCCAGGCATACACAGTAGTTCTTTGCCCCCTGAAGCTTCTCCGGAAGCTCTACCTCTATCATCGAGTTTCCTTCGCAGCACTTTAATGCGCGGCACGGAAGCTTTTCTCCTGTGCTTACCACATATGCACCCTTTAACTGATTACCGATGTTCAGCAGTTCAACTCGATATCTCGGTGCAAGGACGTGTACGTAAAGCTTATGTGGTCTCTTTGTAAATTCAATGCTCGGGATCTCATACGGATAGATACCAACATTCTTGGTTCCGTAAATTGCTTCCGCATTCTCAGTCACGTATTTACCAACCTCATTCATAACCTCGACACAAGCTTCCGGAACAGTTCCGTCTGCCATTGGTCCTACGTTCAGCAGGTAATTTCCGCCTCTGCCGACGATCTTGAGAAGAAGGTTCAGGATATCATCCGGATTCTTCCAGTTTGTATCGTATTTATTGTAACCCCATGTATCATTTACAGTTGCCGGCACTTCCCAGTCACCGTCGTATGGAAGACGTGGGATAAAGTTATCACCGGTGGTCATGTAATCACCCTTCTGATGTCCGATACGTCCGCTGATGATGCAGTCAGGCTTAATGCCCTTAACCCAGTCTCTTAATTCCTGAGCTTCGTCTGCGGTCATTCCCATCGGAGTATCAAACCAGATCAGGGAAATGTTATCGTAGTTCTCAAGAAGCTCTTTTAACTGAGGTTTACATTTTTCATCGAAGTATGTACGGAACTCAGGTTTCCACTCATTCTTGTCTTCGAAATCTTTCTTGTAGGCATTGTCATCATCCCAGTCCTGAGCCTGTGAATAATAGATACCCATTGTCATGTCATATTTCTTACAAGCATCAGAAAGCTCTCTTAAGATATCTCTTCCTGCAGCCTTCACTACATTAAAATCACTGACTTTGGAATCGTACATTGCGAATCCCTCGTGATGCTTGGAAGTAAGAACGATATATTTAACACCCCCACTGTTCTTTCG
>ENA-OQAJ01000229-OQAJ01000229.1-human-gut-metagenome-genome-assembly--contig:-NODE-229-length-17671-cov-2.491564_pt1 | contig 17671 bp, 26 predicted proteins | sample MGYA00242736_ERZ504529 | MGnify/ENA primary metagenome ERZ504529 (study PRJEB26092, sample SAMD00036275) | human gut metagenome | host: Homo sapiens | study: EMG produced TPA metagenomics assembly of...
GCAGTTCCTCGGCCAGAACTTCTATGTGGCTGAGAAGTTCACCGGTCGCCCCGGCTCCTACGTGCCGGCCGACGAGACCATCGAACCTTCACCCGCATCTGCGACGGCGTGTACGACGACGTCCCGGAGCAGGCGTTCTCCGGCATCGGCGGCATCGACGACCTCGAAGAGAAGTGGCACAACATGCAGAAGGAACTGGGTGCGTGATGGCTGCGGAAAAAACCACGATGAAGGTCAACATCGTCGCCGCTGACCACCCTGTGTGGCACGGCGAGGCGACGAGCGTGACCATTCCCGCCTCTGAGGGCGGCATGGGCATCCTGCCCGACCATGAGCCTGTGCTCACGGTGATCAAGCAGGGTACGCTCACCGTGGTTGAGCCCGATGGCGATCGCCACATGTTCGAGGTGACCGACGGATTCATTTCCTTCGACTCGAACAAACTCACCGTGGCGGTCGAGCGCGGCCACGACGCCAGTACTCCGGCACCGCCGAGTGACCTGAACCAACTCCTTAAGGGGCTCTCTGGTTTTCCAGAGAGCCCCTTTTTGCTATGTATGCCATGTGTTGCGCTACAGTGGTGGCCTATGCGAGTTATTGTTGCCGACTGTTCGGCCGAGTATTCGGGCCGCCTCAACGCCTCACTGCCCCTGGCCAAGCGCGTATTGCTGATCAAGGCCGATTCCAGCCTGTTGATTTTCTCCGAATTGGGCTCCTACAAGCCGCTGAACTGGATGACCGCGCCCTGCACGATTCGTGAGATCGACCCAGCCGCCAAATCCGCGCAACATTCCCGGGAAAGTGTCGCTGGTGGGGCTGTGATGGTGATTCCGCGACGCATTCCCCGGAAAGTGTCGCCGCTGGTGAGCCGGAAAAGGTGCTACGTGTCAGCGCCGACAAGGGTTCGGACATTCTTGAAGTGACGCTGCAGCATATCTATTCCGACCAAACCTATGATCTGGGCGAAGATCCGGGTCTCATCAAGGATGGCGTGGAAGACCATCTGCAGCGCTATCTGGCCGAGCAAATCGAGCGTATCGGCAAGGGAGCCAAGCTGGTGCGTCGCGAATACCCGACCGCCATTGGCCCAGTGGATATTATGGCCGTGAATGCCGAGGGCGAGCATGTGGCTGTGGAAATCAAACGCACGGCGGCATTGATGGCGTCGAGCAGCTGACTCGCTACTGCGAACTGCTCAATCGAGATCCCGCTGCTGGCCCCGGTGCACGGCATCTTCGCCGCACAAACCATCATGCCGCAAGCCCAGGTCTTGGCCAAAGACCGCGGCTTCACCTGCCTCATCCTCGATTACGACGATATGAAAGGCACCGAGGACGACAGTCTCAGGCTGTTCTAGATATAGCAGGGCTCCTCATCAGAGGGAGCCCCTGCTATATCTTTTAGTACGCGGCGAGAATATCGATTACGAAGACCAACGTGGAGTTGGCGGGAATCGGACCTTGCTCCTTATCTCCATAGGCCTGATCCGGCGGAATCACCAGCAGAACCTGAGAGCCGACGGTCTGGCCGACCAGACCCTTCTGCCAGCCCTCGATAACCTGATGCTGGCCGCTGGAATCGCTGAACAGATCGGCGTCGATTGTGGAATCGCGATCCCAGGACGAATCGAACTGCTTGCCATTCGTAAGCCAACCGGTGTACTTGACCACCACGGTGTTCTTGTCGGTCAGCTTGGCGCCGTTACCCTTGATCAGCGTCTGCGAGATCAGCGAATCAACCGAACCCTGACCGTTCATGTCGATGGACGCTCGCCGTTTTTGGCTCGCGTCACCTTCGGCAGATTGGCCGGCACATCCTTGACTTCCTCGCCAGTGGCCTTCTCCAAGTCCTTGGACTTGGACACAAACGTCATCGCCAGAATGTAAGAGTACCCGGACGAATCCTGAGCGTTGACGCCAAAGCCAATCGTGGTGTTGATCTTGGCACCCTTGATCTGGTTGTAGTAGGTCGAGGAGAGGGTCTTGGAATCCACCTTCAGCGAGCAATCCGGCGTGTTCTTGGTCCAGGTGTCCATGAGCTCGGTGCCGTCTTTAACGTTGAGCGCGATGCCTTGGGCGCAGACGCGGTCGCCCTCCTCGATCACGTCGCCATCGCCCTTCTGCAGCACCACATAAGAGCCGTCGGACACGGTCATCGGCGTATTAAAGGAGATGGTCGGCTTCTCGCCGAGCTTGCCCTTGGCGGTCACGCCGGCAATTTGGCCCTTCTTGTCAGAAGAGTCGGAAGATGAAGAGGAATCGGAAGAAGAGGATTTCGAGTCCGAGCTCGAACTGGAGCAGGCAGCCAGCGACACGCACATCGCCAGCGAGCAGGCAAGGGCAACGGCCTTGCCGAGGGGAGATAACATAGACTTAACAGACTTACGCATGACACATCACCCTACTGGTAAACCTTGATTTTCTGCGCTCCTAGGTAATAAACAGGTGAAGATTGTAGAATGGTTGAGTTATGAGTGCTGAAGAACAGACTACAAGACCGGATAAGGGCGCCAAGCGTCCATCCCGTCATGCCAAGATCATGCGTGGAGTGGTGACGCCTATCTTCGGTCTATTGGCCGTGGCGGCTGTGGTGTTGGGGTACATGAATGCCACGATATGGAAGCCCTCCACTGAAATCACCGCTTCCGCAACCATGAGCGGCTCCCGGTATGCCGTCACTGATCCGAATGTACTGACCTTGTTGGATCAGAACGCCACGATAACCGTGGACTCGGGATCCTCTCAGGACGAGGCGTGCGTGGCGTTGGGTTCGTCCAAGGATGTTGCCGGATGGGTCGCGTCCGAGAAGTCCTATACCCGCATCACCGGATTGGCATCATGGAGCGAGCTGAGCACCCAGAAGGGAAGCAGCACGAGTCAGGGAGCGCCTACCAGTGCCGATGACGCGGTGTCGTTCAAGGATTCCGATATGTGGACTGCCGTGAAATGCGGCACTGGGTCCGTTTCGCTGAAGAGCAAGAGACCGGCGCCTCGACGGTAGCCATTGTGGATTTGGGCGAAAATGTCACCAACGCCAAGGTGCAGCTGCACTGGGTGCGCTCCGAAGTGCCGGACTTTGCGATGCCGTTCTATCTGTCCGGCGGATTGCTGGCCGTGCTGGCCGTACTGTGCGCCTCCGTGTTCGCCATGCCGCCGCATAAGCGCCGCAAGCGCATGGTGGAAGGCATGGCAAGCGCCGTAATCGAGGAAGAGGCACCCGCCAGCATCGCAGTGTCCGGGAAGCCGGATGGTGCAAGTCGACGTAATCGTCGCCGTCACGCCACACATCGGCGTTCGGGCCGTGCGTCCTCGCAATCCTCGCAATCTGAAGCCACCGAAACACCGGTTATCATCGACCCAAGTTCGCGTAACCTGGTCGCCGACCAGCAGACCGGTGCCGAAAGCGGCGCTGAGCCCGGCCTCAGCGCGGCGATAACGAATCGACTTCGGTAATCACCCCTGACGAACTGCAGGCCTACTTCTCCCGCTTGGCCCAAGAGGTCAATACCGGAGACGACTCGGCCGATGACGGACAGGAGGAAAGCTGATGAACAAGCGATGGAACAAACTGTGTGTGTCCGCCCTCGCCTGCATGGCGTTGGTCGTGCCGTTGACCGCCTGTGAAGGCCAACTGCCGACGCCGGCTGCTGATACCTCCACCAAGGTTGCGCCGGATTTGACCGAGGCGCAGGAGAAGAAGATTCGTCTGAAGATTCTCAAGACGATCGATGAAGCCGATCAGGCCAAGAATCCCGATGGGTATGCGACCGTTATGGGCGGGCCCCAGCTGGACATTCGCATCAGCCAGACCACGATCAATCAGCGTGGCGGCGGTATGTCCGAATATGCGACCATTCCCAAGGACATCGCCCAGACGGTGATCCTACGGACGACGGATGGCCTCGCTCGGTGTTCACCATCACGACCACCACCGAAGATCAGCAGTCCAAGCGTTTGCTGGTCTTCGATCAGGAATCCGCCCAGCAGAATTACAAGCTGATGGCTATGGCTCGACTGTTTGAGGGCGCCAAGCTGCCGAAGTTCGAGATTCCGACTATTGGCTCGCAGATGGGCACCGCAAAGGATGAGAAGCTGGTGGCCGCTCCCGCCGATGCCTTGGCCCAATACGCCGATGTGCTGCAGAACGGCTCCAAGAGCCAATACGCTTCCAAGTTCGCAGACGATTTGCTGCGCCAGGAACTGGCCAATACCACGGCCAAGGTGCAGGAAGGTATGCAACGCAACAACGGTACGCAGGAGCAAAAATTCACCGCTGTGCCTGAACAGATGTGGGTGATGCGTGCTGCAGACGGTGCCGGTGATCTGGTGGTTGGCCGTATTAACGGCGAATGGACTCGCAAGGCAGGGGATGGCCGCGAATCGCAGCCGGCTTCCGACGACGAGAAGGCGCTGTTCAATAGCGACAAGTACACCAGCACCATGAAGGTCACGTATGTGAACGTGGTGGCCTTGTACATTCCGTTGGCAAGCTCCGGTGAGCAAATCACCGCCGTGGGTGCCGACCGTCAGCCGGTAAAGGTCGAAGCGCTGTAGTTGTTGCCGCCGCCCACCGCGCGGTTAACGCCCCACCACGATATGATTCATCCACCACGATGTCGGTAAGTTTTACCTTTCGCACAATGGTGCCGTTTTGAGTCACATCGTGGTGGGCGTTTTGCTACGTGGTGGGAATTTCACCGCGTAGTGGAAGAATCCCTACGTGGTGGGAATCGGCATTACAATCAATGTCAGCAAATGTGATTGTTGTTGTACGCGAATCGCGTGGAATCGGGAGGCATTATGGCAGAGCAGCAGTTCAATCCGGGAGTCTCATTGGCGGGCGCCGTCGATTTGGAGGCGCTGAAGCATCAGGTCAAGGCCAAGCCCGGCCAGGCGGGTGGCGCTCCTGCCGCTGGTGGGTACGTGATCGACACCACCGAAAACACCTTCCAGGCAATGGTGCAGACTTCTGCGACCTTCCCGATCCTGCTGCTCCTGTGGATACCGACCGATGACCGCCTGTTCCCGATGGCCCGTGCGTTGGGCGACGCGGTGAACGCCCTGAACGGCCAGGTTCAGCTCTCCCGTATCGATATCTCGTCCAATCCTTCGATTGCCCAGCGTTGCAGGTGCAGGGCGCGCCCGCACTGTTCGCGTTGATTGCCGGCCGTCCGATGCCACTGTTGCAGGGCCTTCCGGGTGACGACGAGCTCAAGCAACTTACCGACGAGGTGATTCCGAAGATCATTCAGGCCGCCGCGCAGTCTGGTGTGAACGGTACCGCGCCGTACTCGGGTGATCCTGATTCCGATGCCGCCAAGAGCGCTGGTGCACCGGTGCCGGCGTGGGTGCTGAGCAGGTGCCGCCGGAGCATGCCGAAGCCCATCGTTTGGCCGAGGAGGGCGATTACGCCGGTGCCGCCGCCGAATACGAGCGCGTGCTCGGATCCGACCCGTCCGATGCACTGGCCGCCCGCGAACGTGCGAAGGCGCTGTTGCTGGCCCGCTCCGGGGCCGCTGATGTACGTGACGTACGTGCCGCTGCCGCCGCAGCGCCGGACGATGTGGAAGCGCAGTTGGCCGTGGCTGATATCGACATGATTGGTGGCCAGATTCAAGACGCTTTCGACCGTTTGCTGGACTTTTTGGCCGCCGGGCACAAGGCCGATATCGAGCAGGTTCGCAAGCGTCTGCTCGAATACTTCGCCATCCCCGAACCCACCGACCCGCGTCTGACCCGCGCCCGTCGTCGCCTAGCCACCCTCATGTACTAAGTGGTTTTGGCTCCCCTCTTTGAGAGGGGCTGTCGTCGTAGATGACTGAGGGGAGCTCACGAGCGTACTCGATTGCTCCCCCCCTAAACCATCCGATTCTTCCCGAAATACTGCTGGAACCTTGGCCCCTCCAGCGCCAGCTCCTCCTCGAAATCATCCGCCCACTTACAGAACGGACGGTTGGCGAGACCATCGTTATTGAATCGCGCCTGATCGGTGATTTCGGTGATGCAGAATTTCGGAATCGTCAGATTGGTAACCGGCCCGGATCGTTCGGCCTCGGCTACGATGAGCGGCGCATTCGGCCCGCCGAACACATCCACGCTCCAGCCGTCTTCCTCAATCCACACGGAATACCGGTTCTTGATGATTACCGAGCCGCCGCGCTTGATGAGTTCGGCCGCGATACGCGTATCGATTTCGCGCTCGACTTCGTAGCGCGTGCCGCCCACGGACGGACCTTTGACGGTGACATATGCTTCCGAGAACCGGTCGCGGTATTCGTCCAGCACGGCCACCGGATTTACGTCGGGCGTCATGTCGACGTGAACCTTGCGCGAGACCAGCCGCACGCGCAAGGCGTAATTGTCGGCATGCACGTAGTAGCTCTGAATGATGAGGGTCGGGGCGTCGCCGTCGTCGTATTCCGCCGGCAGTTCGCGGCAGAAGAAGCGGCGTTCGTATTCGAAGTCATCTGTAGGTTCCGACATAACCCCATTGTAGAGCCGATAATGGCGATTTTCTCGTTATTTTGGCGACGTATGTGCCGCATGCAACGTGATGTGGTGTACAGTAAAGAAGTTGCTCGGGTTTGTAGCTCAGTGGATAGAGCGTCTGTCTCCGGAACAGAAGGTCGTGGGTTCGATCCCCATCAAGCCCACCAGCATGGCTTTCGGCTAACCGCCGGAAGCCTTTTGCATATTCGGCGCGTGCAAGGCTGGTGCTGGTGTCGGCAATGGCAAGGCCGGTGATGCCGGCTCGCTTGGGTCGTGGAAAACCGTCCGGTTTGGCGAGAACGGTAGCCGAATCGTCTGGAATCGTCTGGAATCGTCTGGAATAGCAAGGAATAGTCTGTTGATGGCCGTATGCCGGGCATCATGCGCGCTAAACGCGACTTTGCTCAGTAGACTGCTACGTAATCGGCATTGCCAATCGTTGCTGATCGTGCGATTGGTCGTAGCCGGTGGTGATGTGTACCGGCGCCGGCCGCAGCAGGTGGGCGCCCCCAAGATGAGAAGGAGCACAATATGAGCGAAAAGATGGAAGCCGTAGCCACTTCCGAGGCGCCGGCCGCGCTGGGCGCATACAGCCAGGCGGTGAAGGCCAATGGCTTCGTGTTCGTATCCGGCCAGCTGGGCATTGATCCGGCCACCGGCGAACTGGCGGGCGAGACCGCTGGAGAGCAGGCTGCACAGGCGCTGAAGAATATTAAGCACATTCTCGACACTGCCGGTACCGGCATTGAGCATGTGTGCCGCGCCACCATCTACCTGAAGAACGTCGAGGACTTCAAGGAAGTGGACGCACGTTACGCTGAGGCGTTCATCGGCTCCGTCAAGCCCGCCCGCGTGGCCTTTGGCAACAACATGATTCCCAAGGGCGCGCTCGTGGAGATTGACGCCATCGCGGTGGAGTGATTCGACGTTTCCCGGCGGCCCGTCTGCGCGCATGGTGTGTGCAGACGCGCGCGTATTGTGCGACGCATTCCCGGGAATGTTGCGCTGGAATCGTTGGGCGGTGGTCCGTGCCACAATAGAGACCATGGCATCCAAAGGAAAACCGTCGCCGCGTTCGGCCGTAAGCCCGCTGAGTGATGAGCAGGTCAAGCGTCTGGCCGCCCGCCACACGCTTGTGGACTCGACACAGTATTACCCGACCGGCCCCCGCACGCCCAATCAGCCGGAAATCAACGCCCAGAATCCCAAGGCCACCAAACGACTGCTGGGAGGGGTGTCCATTGTGTTCCGCGCCAGCTGCAAGACCAAGGCCTGGGGCTTGGAACAGGTGCCGGAAACCGGACCGTTCATCACCGCCGCCAGTCATGTCACCATGTTTGATGTGTTCGTGCCAATGATGAGCCTGTTCCACATGGGCCGCCGCCCCCGTTACATGGCCAAGGCCGAGATGGCGAAGTGGCCATTGATCGGCAAGTGGTTCCAGTTGGTCGGCATGCAGCCGGTGCAGCGTCATTCGGGCAAGGCCAAGCAGATCGAAGAGACCTCGATTGATATTCTGACGTCCGGCCGCCCGCTGACGGTCTGGCCGGAAGGCACCGTGACCCGCGACCCGAAAAAGTGGGTGATGAGCATTAAGGAGGGCGTGGGATATATCGCCCTTGAATCCTCGCGCAGACTGGGGCATCAGGTGCCGCTGTACCCGGCGGTGACGTGGGGTGCCGCCTCCATCAACCACTGGTGGCCATGGCCGCGCAAAAAACGTGGTGATGTGCTATGACCATGCGCTCGATTACTCCGATCTGCTTGCCGACATGGACTCATGGGGTGAAGAGCCGCCTGCCGAGGCCGTGAACGAGCTGATGTGGCGCGTGCTCAAACGCATGAACACAGTACTGGAGGAAATTCGTGGCGAGCAGTTCCCCGCTGAAGGCTACTGGGACTACCGCAGTATGAGTCGTAACCTTGGCCTGAACCGGCGGCCCGTTCCCGGCTGAGAAGTAGCCGCACCGGTTCCGTACGGGGAGCCTAGGCGAGTAGCATGGCACAAGATTGTGCCGATGAAGTTGCGCGACAAGCGAAGGTAGGAATTTGATATGGGTAAAAATATAACGGTTCTCGGTGCAGGAGCATGGGGTACTGCTTTCGGCCAAGTGCTGGCGGACGCAGGCAACACGGTGACCATGTGGGCCAAGGAGCAGCAGATTGTCGAGGGCATTCGCGATCACCACCACAACGCCGTGCGCCTGCCGTCCGTCGAAAAGTTGCCGGACAACATGACCGCCACTGGGGATCGCGCCGAAGCCGTCAAGAACGCGGACATCGTAGTCGTGGCCATCGCCGCGCAGTTCGCGCGAGTGGCACTCGTCGAATTCAAGGGACTGATTCCCGATCACGCCATCGTCGTCAGCCTGATGAAGGGCATCGAGCGTGGCACCAACAAGCGTATGGACGAAGTCGTCCGCGAATCCCTTGACTTGCCGGCCGACCGGTTCGCCGCCATTTCCGGACCGAACCTGTCCAAGGAAATCGCCGATCGTCATCCCGCCGCCACCGTGGTGGCTTGCACGAACCTCGATAATGCCACGAAGGTGGCCGAGGCATGCACCACCTCCTATTTCAAGCCGTTCGTGACCACCGACGTCATCGGCCTGGAAATGTGCGGCAGCCTGAAGAACGTGACCGCGCTGGCCGTGGGCATGGCCCGTGGTGCCGGCTACGGTGAGAACACCGCAGCCATGATCGAAACTCGTGGACTGGCCGAACTGACCGCGCTGGGCGTAGCCGCTGGCGCCGATCCCAAGACCTTCTTCGGCTTGGCCGGTGTGGGCGATCTCATCGCCACCTGTGGCTCTTCGCTGTCTCGTAACTATACGTTCGGCGCGAATCTCGGCAAGGGATTGACGGTCGAAGAGGCCACCAAGGTCAGCAACGGTGTGGCCGAAGGCGTGCCCACCACGGATGCGGTGGTGGCTCTTGGCGATCAGCTTGATGTGCCGACCCCGTTGGCGTATCAGATGAGCCGCGTGCTGAACGAAGGCATTTCCTGCTCGGAGATGCTTGCCGGACTGTTCGGTCACGAGGTTACCGGCGAATAACGAGAGAAGCGACGTATACGTGGCGTATACGTTGTACGTGCAAAGTCGCGTGGCGTATACGTCGTTGACGTGCACGAGTAGACTGGTGTGCGTCTCTTGTGCGCGGCGTTCCGAGCGCGGTTCGGTCCGGTTGGCGGTGCAAAGCATAGGCTTGAAAACGGTTGTAGTTTCAACAAAAGGATGGTTATGGCCAAGAAGCGTGTTGTGGTGCTCTATGGTGGGCGTGCAGACGAGCATTCGATTTCCTGCATCTCCACTGCCGGTGTGCTGGGGGCCATGGACACTGAACGGTTCGAGCCGATTCCGGTCGGCATCACCAAGGACGGCAAGTGGATCATCAATGGCGAAGATCCGCGTGGCTGGAACTTGGACGGCGGCGAGCTGCCGACCGTAAAGATCACCCCGGAATCGCGCCCGGTGATGCTTGACCCCTCTCGCGGACAGGACGGTTTCTTCATCGGCGAGCCCAGCCACATCAATTCCGCCGATTCCGGCTTCGGCACCAGCTTCGTCAGCATGTCCGACCCGGAAATGCACCATGTGCTGACCTCCCTTGGCCATGTGGACGCGGTACTGCCGGTGCTGCACGGCCCCTATGGCGAGGATGGTACGGTTCAAGGCCTGCTGGAAATGATGGGTGTGCCGTACGTGGGGTGCGGAGTGTTTGCTTCCGCCGCCTGCATGGATAAGCATTACACCAAGGTGGTACTGGATGCCGCCGCATTCCCACCGCGCCGGTGTGACGGTCGATGCGCGCAACTTCACCGCCGCCGATGTGCTTGCCGAGATCGAGGACGCCGGTCTTACTTATCCGCTGTTTGTCAAGCCTTCGCGCGCAGGCTCCAGCTTCGGTGTGACCAAAGTCGAGAAAGCCGATGACCGCGAGACCCAGCAGGATCGTCTGGCCGCCGCCATCGCCACCGCCGGCGAGCACGACTGGAAGGTGCTCGTCGAACAGGGGATTGATGGTCGCGAAATCGAATGTGCCGTGCTGTGCCCGAGGCCGGTGACGAGCCCGAGGCCAGCTGGCCCGGCGAAATCGTGCTCGATCATCAGAACGACGACCAGTTCTACGATTTCGACTCCAAGTACATGGATGCCTCCGCCAGCCACGTGGAAGTGCCTGCCAATCTGCCGGTCAGCGTGCTTGAGGACGTGCGTGACGTGGCCCGTCGCGCGTTCAAGGCCGTGGATGGTGCCGGCTTGAGCCGTGTGGACACCTTCGTGACGCCTGATGGCACGGTGATGGTCAACGAAATCAACACCATGCCCGGCTTCACGCCGATTTCCATGTATCCCAAGGCTTGGGATGCCACCGGAGTGAGCTACACCGAACTCATCACGCGATTGATTGAGGGCGTGCTGAGGTAAGTGTGGTGCGGAATCGGCCGCAGGCCGGTTCCGCTATTGACACATCGCCCATACCTGTCAGTAATTCATGCCAAGTTTTCCTAAGTTCAACAGGCGTACAGCAAATGGCGAACGCAATTCACTTGCGCGCCAGTGTCAGGACAGATTAGGCGCATAGTTTCTTTTCTTGGATTCACGGGCCGCGCGAATGCCGCGCATACCAAGCCCGACTCCCCAGACTGTCGTCTGGATGATGTTGAGAAAAGGAACATTATGAACAACCTGCGTAAGATCGCGGCCGGCTCCCTCGCCGCCGTGCTCGCGTTCTCGATGGCCGCCTGCGGCTCGAGCAACGCCTCCTCCGATGGCACCGGCGAAAGCACCGGCAAGGCCGTCACCGTGAACGAAAGTCCGCCAAAGCCACCTCCCTCGCCGACTTCGGCACCATGGAAGACCTCGAGAAGGCCGCCAAGGAAGAGGGCGCGCTGAACGTCATCGCCCTTCCGCACGACTGGTCCAACTACGGCGAGGTCATCGAGAGCTTCAAGAAGAAGTACCCGGAGATCAAGGTCACCGAGCTCAACCCGACGCCTCATCCAAGGAAGAGCTCGACGCCGCCAAGACCAACAAGGGCACCGACCGCCGCCCCCGCGTCTTCGATGTCGGCCAGGCGTCGCCGCCACCTCCACCGACTACTTCGCCCCGTACAAGGTGCAGGCCTGGGACAAGATCCCGGACACCGCCAAGGACGCCGACGGCGCCTACTACGCCGACTACACCGGCATCATGTCCGTGGGCTGGAACGCCGACAAGTACGGCGACATCAGCTCCCTGGACGACCTGCTCGACCCGAAGTTCGCCGGCACCGTGGCCCTCAACGGCAAGCCCGCCGAGGCTGGCGCCGCTTCAACGGCTACCTGATGGCCAACCAGCTCGCCGGTGGCGACATCAACAACCTGCAGCCCGGCCTTGACTACTTCAAGAAGCTCAAGGAAGCCGGCAACCTGACCACCGTCGACGTGACCAACGGCACCATCGACTCCGGCCAGACCGGCGTGGTCTTCGACTGGACCTACAACCAGGCCTCCTACAAGAAGGAGCTCAAGGACAAGGGCGTGAACTGGAAGTACAAGACCTTCCCGAAGGCCCAGGTCGTCAGCTACTACAACCAGGCCATCAACAAGGACGCGCCGCACCCGGCCGCCGCCCGCCTGTGGGAGGAGTACCTGTACACCGCCGACGCCAGAACCTGTGGTTCAAGGGCGGCGCCAACCCGGTGCTGCTCGATTCCATGAAGGAAGACGGCACCGTCGACCAGGCCACTCTGAAGGACGCCATCACCATCGAAGGCGAGCCGGTCTCCTACACCAACGACGACTCCACCCGCATCACCGAGTGGCTCCAGAACAACTGGGACAAGACGATCGGCAACTGAGGCACAGACCGATGACCGCCGCAATCGCACCCATTGCATCGAACGGACCTGCTGCCGCCAAGGCTGCGGGTCCGTCCGCTACTCCCGCTTCTCCTCTCTCCTCGGCGATGGCCAAGCACCGCCAGGAGCTGGGCACGCTCGCCACCACGCTCCCGTTCTTCGCCTACACCGCCTGCTTCCTGCTCGCACCCACCGTCATCGTGATTGTCGGTGCATTCCAGGATCGCAGCGGCAACTTCACGCTCGCGAACTTCAATAAGATGTTCGAGGCCAACACCATCGCCGCATTCGGCACCTCGATTCTGGTGTCTTTAGCATCCTCTCTGATCGGCGCAGTGGTGGGCGCGCTCGCTTCCTACGCACTGGTCATTGGTGCCAAGCCGAACGGCCTGCTGCGTCGTATGGTCTCCGCCATCTCCTCCGTGCTTGCTCAGTTCGGCGGCGTGATGCTCGCGTTCGCGTTCATCGCCACCATCGGCATCAACGGTATCGGCACCATGCTTATCAAGACACTGACCGGCTACACCGTGAACCCGAACTGGCTCAGTTCGTTGCCGGGCCTGGTGACCATCTACTGCTACTTCCAGATTCCGCTGATGATCATCATCTTCCTGCCCGCGGTCGATTCGATCCGTCCACAGTGCGCGAGGCATGCGAATCCCTCGGTGGCAACACGTTCCAGTACTGACGCGCGTGGCCTGCCCGATTCTGGCACCCCGCTTCATCTCCGCGTTCCTGCTGCTGTTCGCCTCCGCGTTCTCCGCATACGCGACCGCTGCGGCCCTGTTCTCCCAGCGTTCGATTCTGGTGCCGCTTATGATCCAAGGTGCCATGCGCAACGAACTGGACCCCAACCAGCAGGGCTTTGCCCAGGTGCTGGCATTCGCAATGATCATCGTCGTGGCCATCGTCATGCTGTTGAGCCACGCCGTGGAAAAGAGGGCCGGACGTTGGCAATGACCGAAAACTTCCGCAACCAAGCCGCCGCAGCTGCGCGCCGCTCGTGCGCGTAAACAGAGCATCATCAATTCGTGATCCTGTTCGTCACCCTGGCGTTCCTGTTCGTGCCGCTGCTGGCCATGCTCATCTTCACCCTGCGTCACCCGCTGTCCGGCCGCTGGTCGGCCGCGCCGTGGATCGCGATTTTCACCGGCAACGGCGAGTCGCTGGGTGCCGACCTGACCGTGCTGTGGCAGGGCATCGGCACCTCGCTGGCCCTGAGCGCGGTCACCGTGGTGATCATGCTGGTGCTGCTGGTGCCCACCATGGTCATCGTGCATATTCGCTCCAAGGTTTTGGAGCGCGCGATCGAATGGGTGGCCACGCTGCCGCTGACCATCCCGGCCATCGTGCTGGTGGTGGGTTTGGGCCCGATCTACCGCTGGCTGTCCGCCGACGTGCTGAGCACCAACCCAATCTGGCTGTGCTTTGCCTACGTGATTCTCGTGATGCCGTTCGCCTTCCGCGCGATCGCCGTGGGGCTTAACTCCATCGACGTCAAGACGCTGGTCGAGGCATCCCGCTCGCTCGGTGCCTCCTGGCCCAAGGTGTTCTTCAAGGTGATCATCCCGAACCTATGGCAGTCGATTCTCTCGGCATCCTTTATCTCCATCGCCGTGGTGCTGGGCGAATACACCGTCGCCTCGCTGCTCGGCCGTATGAACCTGCAGGTCGCGCTCTACCAGCTCGGCCAGTCCAATTCTCAAATCTCCACCGCCATGTCGCTGCTGGCTCTGCTCTTCGGTGCGGTGCTCCTCGTTGCGCTCGACCTGATCTCCGACGCAATGCGCAAGTCAAGGGAAGGTAAGTAACCTGATGAACAGCAATTCGATTTTCACCCGTCGCCATGCCGGTGCCGATGCCGCGGCTTCTGTTTCGCACCCGCCACCACGTCCGCTGCCGCCGAGGACGCCTTCAAAGAACGATCCCACCGCTACCCTCGAGGGCGTGCGCGGCAAGGACGTGACCAAGGCCGCCAAGGCCCTGCTCAAAGACAGCGTCAAGCGCGGCGGCGGCTCCATCCAGATGCGCGACGTCGTCAAGATCTACCCCGGCTCCACCGTTCACGCGCTCGACGACTTCAACCTGGACATCAAGCCCGGCGAAATGGTCGTGCTGCTCGGCGGCTCCGGCTGCGGCAAGTCCACCGCGCTGCGCTCGCTCGCCGGCCTCGAAGACATCCAGGGCGGCCGCATCATGGTCGGCGGCCAAGACGTCACCGGCGTGCCGGTCAACAAGCGCGAGATGGCATGGTGTTCCAGGCCTACTCGCTTTTCCCGCACATGACCGCCCTGGAGAACGTGGAATTCGGCCTCGAAGTGCGCGGCATGGGCAAGGCAGAACGCCGCAAGATCGCCATGGAACAGCTGGAGCTCGTGGGACTTGCCGATCAGGCCAAGAAGTACACGCAGCAGATGTCCGGCGGCCAGCAACAGCGCGTGGCCCTGGCCCGCGCGCTGGCCGTCAAGCCGCGCGTGCTACTGCTCGACGAGCCGCTCTCCGCCCTCGACGCCAAGGTGCGCGTCCAGCTGCGCGACCAGATTCGCCGCATCCAACTCACCACCGGCACCACCACCGTCTTCGTGACCCACGATCAGGAAGAGGCGCTGGCCGTGGCCGACCGCATCGGCGTGATGAACAAGGGCAAGATCGAGCAGATCGCCGCCCCGCAGGACCTGTACCAGCGCCCCGCCACCGAGTACGTGGCCACGTTCATTGGACTCACCAACCGCCTGCCCGGCGCATCCAATGGCGACGAGGCCGTGGTCTTCGGCCAGCGCGTGCCGCTGCTCGCCGCTCCGCCAAGGGCGATTCCGTGGCCGTGCTCGTGCGCCCGGAGAACCTGATGCTGGCCTTGGCTGGCAGCAGCGATTCGCACGTCGGCGAACGCGCCCGCGTGGAGGTCATTCACTTCCTTGGCTCTTTGGTTCGTGTGGACACGGTCATCACCTCCGGCGAATACCAGCGCTGGAACAAGGGTGAACAGCTCAAGGCCACCGTGCAGCTGCCCGCCAGCGAGCTGCCGGCCGGTCTGGCGGTGGGCGATGACGTGATTGTCACCCCGCGTCCGGTCGCCGCGCTCGCCTGCTGAATGGCGTTGCGATGATCGTGCGGTTCTGTTCTGTTTTTGTGACTGTACGATCGTCGAATGGCTTATCGGCAATGATGTGTGTGGGACGGCGGCGATTTTTGGGCGATTATCGCGTGGCGTCCCACAGTAATCTTGCAGAGTAGGGGACTTTCTCGTCATTGGGAATGATTGACGTTGATCATTCCTTGCCCATTGATGATTTCCTCCCCCATTCCCAATGCAATCGAAACGCCGTGCCGTATTCTTGAAGAGTATTGCACGTGTGATCGGTCCGTTTGCGGCCAGTAACTATGGGGGATAAGTATGAGCAAACCAATGCCGCCGGCGCAGCAGCCGCAGGTACCTGAGCAACCACAGCAGCCGCAACAAACCCCACGCGATTGGTGGTTCACGGCCCATCGCCGGTTTTCGACAATCGGCTCGGCGCTCGCCATTATGATGGTGTTCTGGATCGGACTGAATATTCTGGCCACTGAAGCACTACGAACGCTGCTTGGCGCCGATGTGCCCGCTTGGGCTGTGTTGCTCGCCTCCTCCGGGCCGCTGTATGTGGTGGCCATGCCGCTGAGTATGTTGGCTTTCACTCGCGTACCGGTTATTCGCACCCGGCAGTACCCCATGAAGGCGGGGGAGTTCATTCAGATTTTCGTCATGTGCATTCCGGTAATGCTCTTGGGCAATATGATTGGCAATATATTGTCTGCCGGAGCCACTGATGGTCAGGCCACCAATCGCATCAACGACGTGATTCTTGGCAGCGACTGGCGGGTGAACGCATTGTTCATAGGCCTGTTGGCACCGGTTTGCGAAGAATGGATTTTTCGCAAGGAGATTATCTCCCGCCTGCGCCGGTACGGAGAGAAGACCGCAATCATATTCTCCGCATTGGCATTCGCGCTATTCCATATGAACGTGTTCCAGTTCTTCTACGCTTTTGGCCTAGGACTGATGTTCGGATATGTATACACACGCACCTCCCGACTGCGGTATTCAGTGGCTATGCACATGCTGATCAACCTGAACGGGTCAGTACTCGCCCCATTGGTGATACAACAGATCGATCCCCGCATCCTCGACGTCGCAATCAGCGAGGCCGAAATCATGCGTATGGCTGAAACCGGCAACATGGGCGGCATGGGCATCATGATGTTGTACGGCACAGTGATGTTGGGCCTCTGCATTGCCGGTATCGTGCTGCTTATCACCAAGCGCAAGAGCTGGGAGTTCTATCTTGCGCCAGAGGAGTTGCCTGCGGGGCTTAAAATCGCACCGCCTATGCCAATCCCGGCGTTATCGCGTACCTACTGTTGACTGTGATGCTTACCGGTTGGATGCTGTTCGCATGACTGTCATAGCCGGACCCAGAGGAGGCGAGCCGGGAGATATCACAGATTGCCTGACGAGCCGCCATCTTCAACAAGGTATTCGGTGCCCGAACCGGCGATGGCTCGCGCCGCCATATCTTTGATGGTGGAAGGCAGCACACCCTCGCGCGCGAACACAAGCACTTGGCCGGTCATGCCGTAAGGGGAGAAGCCGGTGAACTTGACCAATGGCGCTGACCCTCCAGCGCCACGTCGGCGGTGGCTTTGGTTACGCGGTCGAGAATATCCTGACTGATCGCAGACGGGTCGCCGGAGCTTGGCCGTGAACTCAAGCGTGGCCATCCTTCGCTGACCGGCGTGAGCTTGGTCAGGGCGGCGGTATTGAGTACCGAATTGGGGATGACCATCATGTCTCCGGAACGGGTGCGCACCACGGTCTGACGCCAGGTGATGTCGTGCACGGTGCCTGTGACGCCTTGAATGGTCACCAGATCGCCGGGTTGGATTACGCGGCCCAGCATCAGGCCGAAGCCGCCGATGATGTTGGCGATTGTATCCTTCAGACCCAGCGAGATCGCCACACCTCCAACACCAAGGGCGGTGATAAGTGTGGTCGGATTGATGCCGAATACGGGCTGCAGTACCATCGCTGCGCCGGTGACCCAGATGGTCACGCGCGTGAGGTTCACGAAAATCGAGGCGCTGGGAATCTGAGAATTGTCCAGAATCTTGCGCAACACGCGGCTGATGACGCGGTCGGCCACAAATACGATGGCCAATACAATGGTCAGCCAGATGAGTTTGCCCGGCGTTCACCTGAAACCAGCGTGCGATGTCTTCTGCATATTCAGTCATACGCCTACTGTATCGGTCGTTTCTGATGAAGTCGTGGAGACGGGGTGGCAGAAAGCGGAATCGGCCTACGG
>ENA-OQAJ01000230-OQAJ01000230.1-human-gut-metagenome-genome-assembly--contig:-NODE-230-length-17666-cov-2.666173_pt1 | contig 17666 bp, 29 predicted proteins | sample MGYA00242736_ERZ504529 | MGnify/ENA primary metagenome ERZ504529 (study PRJEB26092, sample SAMD00036275) | human gut metagenome | host: Homo sapiens | study: EMG produced TPA metagenomics assembly of...
CTTCTGCTCATCAGATGCATAATTACCAGAACCACGAACAGGAATATCACCTGATTCCCGGAAGTCTTTCAGCCATTTTGTTAATGTGCTGTATCCGATGCCAAGATTTTCTGCACATCCACGTACTCCGAGATCTTTGTGATCCTGATAGTACTGGACTGCATCAAGTTTAAATTGTTTGTCATGTTGCTTTGCCATATGAGATCCTCCTTCAGCATGCCTCTATTGTATCATGCTTATGTGTATTTGGAATTTCTCATTTTGGTTTGTACTATTTATATTCTAGCACCAGAGGTTGAAGCCAGAAAGCAGAAGGAAATGGAAGAATAATTGTGAAAAGAGAGTGTGAATTATTGACTAGAGCCTCTCCTGATGGTATATTTAGATTACCCAACGGGTAATTTGAAAAGGAGGACAAAACGTGCAGCTACTATACAATAACAGCAAAGTCAGAAACAATGTACCGATTTAAAGACTGCAAAAAAAAAATTGTTTGGCGGGAATGCTGCATTAGCAACCAGCCTATTTGCCCGAATAAATGCTATGCTGCAGGCGAGTGTAATTAAGGATATAGTAATGATGCAGACGTTTCATTTTCATAAGTTGAGTGGCAATATGGATGGATTTTTTGCTATAGATGTAAAAACGAGAAGAGATCCATGGCGTATTATTATTCAGCCATTAGATGAGAATGAAGAACCTTATGATCCTTGTAATATTGATGAAATTGCTGGTGTGGTTAGAATTGTTGAAGTAAAGGAGGTAAGTAAGCATTATGAGTAATTATATTGAATATAATGATAAGATTGCTTTTCATCCTGGATACTATATCAAAGAAATCATTGAAGAAAGTGGACTTTCTCAGAAAGATTTTGCAAAACGATTAGATACCACGCCAAAGAATTTAAGTATTCTGGTACGTGGGGAGCAAAGATTATCAATCGATATAGCCATGAAATTATCTCGAATGTTAGGGACTAGTGTTGACTACTGGCTGAATCTTCAGAAGAGCTATGACGCTTTGATTGCTGAGTTTGAATCATCCAAGGAATTAGAGCAGGAAAGAAGAATTTTCAAGTACTTTCAGTACACATATTTCAGAGAGAATTTTGGATTGCCTGATCTTCCGAGAAAAACAAATGAGCAGATTAAGTGCCTACGTGAATTTTTAAATGTTGCATCATTATCTGTTTTTACAAAGCAAAATATGACAGTTAGTTTCCGAAGTGCATCTGAGGATATGAAAGAGACTAATACTGCCAGAGCAAATGCAATGGTTCAGATCGCAATTAATCAGGCACTGAAGATAGAAGCACCTAAGTTTGACAAAAAGAAGTTTGAAAAAGCTGTTGATTATGCATTGACATTAACGACACAGCATGGTGATTTTTATCCACTGATTAGGAAGGCCTTTGAAGATGCGGGAGTAATATTCGTAATACTTCCAAATCTTCCGGGTTCAGGAATAATGGTGCAACCAAGAAGATTGGGCAGAATGTAATGCTGATGGTGAATGACAGACGTTTCTATTCAGATACATTTTGGTTTACTCTGTTCCATGAGATTGGCCATATTATTAATGGTGATTATGGAATTACGTTTGAAAATGAGCACGCTGGACAGGAGGATGCAGCAGATAAATATGCGGAAGACAAATTGATCCCTCCGGGAGAATATGAGGCTTTCGTTAGAATGAATGAGTTTAGCGAAAATGCTATCCGCAGATTTGCTGAAAGAATTGACAGAGATCCGGGTATTGTCCTTGGCCGCTTGCAAAATGATCAGATTGTTCCATTTACAAATGTTGCACTGTCAAAAGCATTAAAACACAAATACAAAGTAATAACATCATAAAGAAGTATATAACTTGAGGTCGTCTACCGTTATCCACGATAGATGGCCTTATTTTTTTATCCATTTGGGGAGAAAGGAGGTGAAAGCGATTGGAGGAATTTAAGGCGAAAAGACATGCGGTCAAAAAGATGACCCGAAAGGGACTTGTGGAAATAGATTCCAGAGAAGGGATAGTGAAGGAAACTGCGGAAGCAAAGTCCGATGGAAGGCGCATCAATGAGGCTGACTTTGTGTGCACCATCATTTGGTACCGCACGCAGTACATGAATTATATTATCCTGGGAATCGCTGAATTCATGTTAGTAGGCGTATTGGCTGCAGGAGCATTTGTCCTGGCATTGGAGTCAGAAGTGAGAAACTGGCAGTGCTGATGAGAGGATACCTGCAATCTATGAAGGTAAATCTGAGAGAAATTATTCACTATATTGACGAGTCAACACTTGAAAAAGCGAAGAACGAAAAAGTTCAAAAGCAAGAGTCTCCTTCAAAGATGTCAAAAGACGTAGAGGAGTCTGTTGATAAGATGATCTCCAATCGTATGAGCAAAGCATATTCTGAATGGAAATCAAATCAAGATACACAGCCATTTAATGAAAATATAGAGAAGGAATACCAGAAGCTTTTGGAAACACTGTCTCCGGAACAAGAGGAAGTGCTTACGAAGTATTGTGATGAAATATTTGCCAGCGGAGCAGAGACAGAAGAGTTTTTCTATCGCCTGGGTATAAAGGATGGACTGAGATTAAAAAGTACGGTAAAATCTGTATTAGAAATGATGTCGTGAAATCGGAATTTGGAGGGAACAAAAAATATGGAATTAAGACTATTGCGCTATTTTCTGACGGTGTCAAAAGAACAGAGCTTTACAAAAGCAGCAGAACAATTGCATATTACCCAGCCAACGCTATCCAGACAAATGGCGGCATTTGAAGAGGAGCTTGGAGTAACATTATTTATTCGAAGCGGGAAGAAAATTTCGCTTACTGAAGAGGGGATTTTATTAAAAAGGCGTGCCCTGGAGATCCTTAATCTTGAGGAAAAAACACTTGAGGAACTGAAAGGAAAAGAAGATGTTGTAGAGGGAAATATAACCATTGGATGCGGTGAATTTGCAGCGGTGGAGACATTGGCGGAGATATGTAAAACATATAAAGAAAAATACCCGCTGGTTCAGATTGTATTGCATACTGCAACAGCAGATGCAGTGTATGAGATGATGAACAAAGGACTTGTAGATATTGCATTATTCATGGAGCCGGTGGACACCGAAGGGTTGGATTATATCCGGATCACAGATTGCGATCACTGGTGTGTTGGAATGCGGCCGGATGATCCGCTGGCAGAAAAAGAGTTTATAAGAAAAGAAGATCTTATTGGAAAACCATTGATCCTGCCGGAAAGAGTAAATGTTCAAAGTGAACTTGCCAATTGGTTTGGAAAAAGACTTTTCGAAACTGCAGATTGCTTTTACAAGTAATCTTGGAACGAATGCCGGAGTTATGGCAGCAAATGGACTGGGCTATCCGGTATCCATCGAAGGTGCTGCAAAGTATTGGCGGGAGGATATTCTTGTACAGCGAAGAATTTCTCCTGAAATCACAACAAGTACTGTGATTGCCTGGAGGCGAAACATTCCATATTCTCTGGCGGTCAGTAAAATGATAGAAGAAATAAATGCTTTTCAGGCATAGAATGGAATTCAATATAAGCATTAGACATAAATAAAAAATATCAGGTATAAAAATAGATGTATAAGAGAAAATTCAAAATCTTTATACATCTATTTTTTTATACGAAAAAATTCGCAAAGAAAAGGGGGATTTTTTATTATGAGTTAAAAAATTTAGTCGCATTTTTTCAGTTGCAAGCGGGGACAACAAAAAAGTAGCAGAAAATGATTGCAGAGGAAGCAAAAAGCGGATTTATTTTGAGATTGAGCCAAAAAGTTCCATATACAAAGGCTGATCTTGACTGGATGAATAAAAAATCCCGCAGCAGTGTGGAAATGAGTGATAAGAAATACAGACCGGAGATTATGAAGAAAAAGATGGATATGAGTTCTTATGACGAGATCCTTCTGGGATTCCCAATCTGGTGGTATGTAGCTCCGACAATTGTCAATACATTTTTGGAAGCCTATGATTTCAGTGGCAAAAAGATTGTGCTCTTTGCAACATCCGGTGGAAGTGGATTCGGTAATACTGTAAAGGAATTACAGCCATCTGCACCGGATGCGGTTATCACAGAAGGCAGCCTGTTAAACCGTGGAACAAAACAGGAAATCAGTGAGTGGGTAAAATCTTTATAAATAACAGTGCTATGGAGGTATACAGAAAATGGGAAAAATAGTACAGACAGCAGGAAGAAATACACTTGGTGAATTCGCACCGGAATTTGCACATTTTAACGATGATGTACTTTTCGGCGAAAACTGGAATAACCAGGACATCGACGTAAAAACAAGAAGTATCATCACAGTGGTTGCTCTGATGGCTTCCGGAATTACAGATTCTTCTTTAAAATATCATCTTCAAAATGCAAAAAATCATGGTGTAACACAAAAAGAGATTGCTGCAGTGATCACACATGCCGCATTCTATGCAGGTTGGCCAAAAGCATGGGCTGTTTTCAATCTTGCAAAGGAAGTGTGGGAAACAGGCGAAGGAGATTTGCCATACGAAGAGGAAGCGATGCGGGCGCATGCAAAAGAGATGGTATTTCCAATTGGTGCACCAAACGATGGCTTTGCACAGTATTTTTCGGGCAGGAGTTTTCTTGCACCGATTTCTACTTCTCAGGTTGGAATTTTCAATGTGACATTCGAACCAGGATGCAGAAATAACTGGCATATCCATCATGCAAAAAGTGGAGGCGGACAGATTCTGGTATGCGTTGCCGGAAGAGGATATTATCAGGTAGAAGGTAAAGAAGCTGTAGAAATGAAGCCAGGCGACTGCATCAATATTCCGGCAGAAGTAAAACACTGGCATGGCGCAGCACCGGATGAATGGTTTTCACATCTGGCAATAGAAGTTCCGGGCGAAAATAGTTCCAATGAATGGCTTGAACCGGTAAGTGATGAAGAATATGGGAAATTACAATAGGAAGCTGAAGGAAATGTTTGATGACAGTATTGTATTGAATAATGGAGTGAAAATTCCACAGCTTGGTCTTGGAATCTGGTTTATTGATGAGGATAAGACTGCTGACGCTGTAAAAGCAGCCGTGGACAAAGGTTAATCAGTGCGAAGATAGATAATATAGAGGGAAATCGTGCGGCATCCCCGGTAATAACAACCGGGTACTATAATTACATTATAACAGTAAAAATGTTTTTATCAAGGAGAAATATATATGCTTTATAATCCTCAGCTTGAAACTTTTGTGTGTTGTAGAGTCAGGGAGCTTCAGTAAGGCAGCAGAAAAACTGTTTATTACAGCACCGGCAGTGATCAAACAGATTAATTCTCTGGAAAGCAGTCTGAATCTGCAGTTATTTGACCGTACCCATAGGGGACTTATTGTGACAGAAGCGGGAAAATCTATTTATAAAGATGCCAAGTATATTATTCAATACAGTAAAGAATCTCTGATCAGAGCCGAAAATACAATGCAAGGCGATAAAGAAGTCATTCGTGTAGGTATTTCACCAATGACACCTCCGCAGATTTTTGGCAGTTTATTTCCCAAAATACAGGACTTTATCCAGAGATAAAGTTTCAGTTGATCCCGTTTGAAAATACTCCGGAAAATGCCAGAGAAATCCTTGGCAATCTTGGACAGAATATTGATGTAGTTGCAGGGATTTTTGATGATACACTGCTGGATCTTCGTAAATGCAGAGGAATAGAGATCAGTAGAGAAGAATTCTGCTGTGCAGTATCTATCCATCACCGTCTTGCTAAGAAAGAATACCTGGAAATCCAGGATTTGTATGGAGAAAATCTTATGCTGATCCACAGGGGATGGAGTGAATATATAGATATTCTAAGAGATGATCTCTGGGAACATCACCCGGAAATACAGATTGTGGATTTTGACTTTTACAATATGGAAACTTTTAACCGCTGCGAAAACAGTAATGATGTTTTGCTTGCTGTAAAGAGTTGGGAGAGTATTCATCCCCTTATGAAGATTATTCCCGTAAACTGGAATTACGGAATTCCCTTCGGACTCTGTACTCCCAGGAACCCTCCAGAAAAAGTTAAAAAAAGTTCTGGATGCCATTGAAAGAACCAGAGACTTATAACCAAAAGTATATAGTGCATAACCAAATGAGACTTCTGCCGGAGTCTCATTTTATTTATAATAGAATAGTGAGAATGTTCATAAAGTATTGATTCATAATAAATGAACCAGGCAGTAAAAAGGAGGAAATTTGGAATTGAATAACTTTATTTTTGAAAACTCTACAAAAGTATTTTTTGGAAAAGGATGCGTGAAAGAATATCTTTCCTGTTGGGCGGTAAATTTGGAGAAAGAGTTCTGCTCGCGTATGGCGGCTGTTCCATTAAGAAAAATGGTATTTATGAAGAAGTGACGAGTATTCTTGAAAAAGCAGGAAAAACTGTGATCGAATTTTCCGGAATCATGGCAAATCCTACTTATGAAAAAGTCTTGGAAGGGGCAAAGATCGCCAGAGAGAATGAGGTAGACTGGATTCTTGGAATTGGCGGTGGTTCAGTTATGGACTGCTGCAAAGCAGTATCCCTTGCTGCTATCAGTAAGAAGGATATCTGGAAAGAATACTGGGCAAAGCCAGGAATTATTGATTTTGAACCGTTACCTCTCGGGGTGATCGTCACTGTCGCAGGAACAGGAAGCGAATGTAACGGCGGAGCGTGATTACAAACGAAGGACTGAAAGTAAAAACAGGTCGGGATTACCCGAAATGTAATCCGAAATTTGCTTTAATGGATCCGGAGTATACTTATACAGTTCCTGTCAGACAGATGGTTTCCGGAAGTTTTGATATCTTGTCGCATATCATGGAGACATATTTCAGTGAACCGGACGTAAGCAATGTATTCTGATGATATTTCCGAAGCATTGATGAGAAATGTAATCCAGAATCTTCGTGTGGCAATAAAAAATCCAGAAGACTATACAGCACGCAGTAATCTTATGTGGGACGCAACTATGGCAGAAAACCGTGTCATCAAAGCTTGGTAAAAAGTGTGATTTTGAATGTCATCAGATGGAACATCAGATTGGAGCTTTTACAAACTGTAATCATGGAGAGGGACTTGCAGTGTTGCATCCGGTTTATTATCGACATATTTATAAATATGGTCTGAAAAAATTCGTCCGTTTCGCAGAAAATGTCTGGCAAATCAGAAGAGGCGATATGACTGATGAAGCACTGGCAGAAGCAGGAGTAAATGCGCTGGCAGATTTTATCAGAGAGATTGGACTTCCGACCAGTCTGAAAGAACTTGGAGTTACGGAGGATATTGATCTGAGAGAAATTGCAGATTCCTGTAATCTGTCAGTTGGAAGTTATAAAAAAATGACACATGAAGAAATCCTGGAAATCTTCAGGGAATGTATATAAATCTGGGGTATCAGAAATGCACAGAAAAAAGAGATGTTATTTTGTGGAGATTTTAGTAATTTGTTTTTATGTTCTGTTTGCCTGCAGCGTTATCGTTGCAGGCAGTGAACAGGATTCGGCAGGGAAAGAGGACACTGGAAATAAGATGAACACGAAAAAAGAAAGAGAAGCTGTTTTATGACCGCCATACCAAAGTTCAGGATGTAATAAATGATCCGGCATTTGGAAGTTATGGACGCCTGATCTTTCCGGTAGATATACAGATTGACAATAGCCTGGAACTGGAAGATGTAGAGGAAATCCTTCATGGTACAGTGAAGTAAATCCGGACAAAACTGTGGAAATTGCAAATTATATGAAAAATCAGGCTGCCAGAGATGAACAGATTTTTTATGACATTTATACAGATGAAGAGAAGGCAGCAGACCCGGAAAAAGAGGAGACAGGACTGTTCTTTTTCCGTGGAAATCCCGGAGAGAAGTTTGCTGTTTTAAATGCAGGCGGAGGATTTATGTATGTTGCCGGAATACAGGATAGTTTTCCGCATGCACTAGAATTATCAAAAAAGGGATACAATGCGTTTGCTCTGATCTATCGTCCAGGAGCGCAGACTGCCTGTGAGGATCTTTCAAAGGCAATTGCCTTTATTTTCAAGATCATGCAGAAGAACTTCAGGTAGATCCGGATGATTATTCTCTGTGGGGTGGTTCTGCCGGAGCAAGAATGGCAGCATGGGTAGGCACTTATGGAACTTCTGCATTTGGTGAAAAAGAATATCCCGCACCAACAGCAGTGATCATGCAGTATACGGGACTTTCAGAAATTACAGGAGAAGAGCCGCCAACTTACGCATGTGTGGGAACAAGTGATGGCATTGCATCATACCAAACCATGTCTACGCGAATCAACAGGATAAAAGCCAACGGTACAAATGCAGAAATAGAAATCTTTAAAGGGCTTTCCCATGGTTTTGGACTGGGAGAAGGTACTGTCGCAGAAGGATGGCTGGATCATGCAGTTGAGTTCTGGGAAAACAATATGGAGTAAACCTGAAATGAAACCAAAATTAAAAATATGCATAGATATACTGATGACAGCGGCACTGCTTTTTCTGATGCCCTATGAACTGGTTGGAAGAGCAGCACATGAATGGATTGGAACAGAGATATTTTTACTCTTTATCCTGCATCATATATTAAACAGGAAATGGACTGCCCATATGTTCAAGGGAAAATATACAAAATTCCGTATCCTCCAGACGATATTAGTGGCAGCAATTTTTTATCAGTATGATCGGGAGCATGGTAAGCGGTATTCTGTTGTCAGAATATGTATTTGCAGCTATAAAAATCAAAGGCGTTGCAAATATGGCGAGAAATATTCATATGCTTTGTGCCTACTGGGGATTTATCCTGATGTCTCTGCATCTGGGACTGCACTGGAATATGTTTCTCAGGATGCTTGACAGGAAAATAAACCTCTCTGCCGGAAAGAAAAAATATATATTCCGGATTCTGGCAGGAGTAATTGCTGCCTACGGATGCCATGCATTTATAAAAACGCCAGATTGGAAGCTATATGTTCCTGAAAAAACACTTCGTTTTCTTTGATTATACAGAACCACTGGTATTTTTTATGTTAGATTATATTGCTGTTATGGGTCTTTTTATTGCAGTCGGATATTACCTTGGTCTGTTCCTGAGAAAAATCATTAGAGATCAAATCTGTTTTTTAACCGAGTCAAGCTGTGAAGCAGCTACTCGGTTATGGGCAAGTAGCGAAGCGAATTGCGAATATCCGCTTTGACTTAAAATAACCGGAACATATCAGGGAAATATGTTCGGTTATTTTATGAAAGCTATTGTTTGTGACTGATTACCAGTTTTTCTTTTCGGTTTCGCTTTTGTGGTTGTTTTTTCGCTCTTCTACCATTTTTGCGAACCATTCTACCATATTCGGATCATAGTGAGAGAAGAAAGAGCTTGTCTTTTTGTCTAACTGTGTGATCTTTTCCATATCTTCTGCTGAGAGGGTGAAGTCAAATACATTAAGATTCTCTACCATACGTTCATAATGTGTGGATTTCGGAATGACTACAACGCCTCTCTGGATATGCCAGCGCAGGATAACCTGAGCACTTGTTTTGCCATACTTTGCACCGATTTCCTTTAATACAGGTTCCTCAAAAAGACCGCCGCGCCCCTCTCCGAATGGAGCCCATGCTTCAATCTGAATGTTATATTTATCCATCCATTTCTTTGCTTCAATCTGCTGATTGTGAGGATGTGTTTCTACCTGATTGACCATTGGACGGATATTTGCAAATGAAGCAATATCTACAAGACGGTCAGGATAAAAAGTTTGATACACCGATCGCACGTACAGTACCCTCTTTATATAAGTCCTCTAATGCATGCCATGCTCCATAGTAATCAGAAAACGGCTGATGCAGAAGAAGCAGATCAAGATAATCTGTTTTCAGCTTTTTCAGAGATTCTTCCACGGATTTTCGGCAGGCATCATAACCATAATGTTCTACCCACACTTTTGTGGTAAGAAAGATTTCTTCTCTTTGAAGTCCTGATTTTTGAATTGCGTTGCCGACTTCCTCTTCATTAAAGTAGCTCTGGGCGGTATCCAGACTTCTGTATCCGGCTTTTAACGCATCCAGGACGCAACGCTCACATTCATCCTTTGTTACCTGATATACGCCATATCCCATGATCGGCATTTTGACGCCATTAGAAAGTGTTACATATTCCATTGTAGCTTACTCCTTTCGTGTTGTTTCTTAGTTCTCTTTTTATTATAGAAAATGTAAATCCCAAATTGAAGATTCTCTTTGTTTTGCAGTTTAAACCTTTTGGTAAAGTCTGGAGAAGTAATAAGACAGTATAAACCAAGAGGTATACACTACATAACTAATAGAAACTTCCAGTTAAAATGGAAAGATTATATAATATAGTCAGAAATAAAGTTGAAAAGGAGAGGCAAAAATGAAATATACAACATTAAATAATGGAATCAAAATGCCAATGGAAGGAATCGGAACTTTTTCTTCTTTCACCGGATGAAGCAGAGAACTCTGTTTTATCTGCACTGAAAGAAGGCTATCGTCTGATTGATACGGCCAATGCTTATATGAACGAGAAAGCCGTAGGACGTGCAATTAAGAAATCTGGTGTGCCAAGAGAAGATATCTTTCTTGAAACCAAGCTGTGGCCGTCTTTTTTATGAGAATGAAGATGCTGTAGAAAAAACTCTGGAAAGACTGGATACAGATTATATTGATCTGTTACTGATCCATCAGCTGCAGGAAATTATATTGCCGGTTATCGCCTGATGGAAAAAGCATACAAAGAGGGAAAGGTAAAAGCTATAGGGCTGTCAAACTTTACAAAAGAAGGTGTCCAGGAAATTTTAGGTATCTGTGAGGTAAAGCCAACTGTTTTACAGACAGAAGTTCATCCATATGATCAGAAAAAAAGAGCTGAAAGAATTTCTTGCAAAAGAGGGTATTAAGATTCAGGCATGGTATCCGCTTGGACATGGCGATGTAGGACTGATGAAAGAGCCGGCTTTTGTAGCTGATGGAAGTAAATATAAGAAAAGTACAGCGCAAGTCATTCTCCGCTGGCACATTCAGGATGGAAACATTGTAATCCCAGGTTCCAAAAATCCAGAGCATATCAAAGCCAATCTGGATCTGTTTGATTTCCAGCTTACAGAAGAAGAGATGAAAGAAATCGTAGCATTAAATAAAAATGAAACCTATTATCATCAGACACCGGAACTTCTGAAAAAATATGTAGAAATGGTTCCACCGGTAGATGAACAGAAATAGGAATGAAAGAGGAGAATAAATTTATGAGTATCTTATTTATCAATGGAAGTACCAAATAAAAATGGGAATACTGTCGCATTGGCACAGACTTTACTGAAAGGTAAGGAATACGAAACATTGAATCTGACAGAATATAAGGTTTACAGTTATGGTCACAAATTCAAGGATGACCAGCTTTCTGAAATTATTTCAAAGATGAAAGAAGCTGATACAATCGTGATCGGATCTCCATTATACTGGCACAATATCTGCGGTGCTGTACGAAATGTGCTTGACCGTTTCTATGGACTGGTACAGCAGAATGAACTTTCAGGCAAAAAAAATGTATTTTCTGTTTCAGGGTGCAGCTCCTGAAAAATGGATGATGGAAGCAGGAGAATATACGATGAGACGTTTTGCAGGACTTTATGGAATGACATACATAGGAATGGCAACAGACAGATCAGAAGCACAGAAAATGTCTGCAACACTGTAAGGAGAACTTATCTGAATGAAAGCAAACAGGATAGCAATGCTTGGTCTTGCAGTTCTGCTTGGAAGCACAGTATATGGAAACGTCAGTGTCATAAAGGCAGAAAATGATCAGCTGGAAGAAGGGCTTGATGCCATTGAGGATGCGATAGGCAAGGGTAAAGATTCTGACAGTGAAAATAATTCTCAAAGTGCATCAGAAGGAGAAACAGATATGCAGGAAGGAACTTCTGACAATACAATCGGAACTCCGGACGATTTCCCGGCAGCTTATGACTTTGGCAGTGGAAAGATCAGTGATTTTTCCAGAGACTATATGCTGAAAAAAAATGCTGGAACCAGAACAGAATGATACGGTTTTGAATACAGATGCAGATCCGGACAATATCCAGGTTCTCTATTTATGGGAAGAGGGAAATATCCCTGCGAAAACAAAGTTTACAAAAGACATGACGGGTTATTTTGATGACTGGGATTTCCGTCCTTATGTGACAGCAATTCCTGTCAGGAAAGGCGTAACGCCAAAAGGAGCTGTTGTACTGATGGCGGGAGGAGCTTATCAGTTCCGTGGTAATTATACAGATTCCCTGCCAACTGCAGCTGCTCTCCGTGAATATGGTTTCCAGACATTTATTGTAGACTACCGGCTTTCTCCTTATACTCAGGAAGAGGGTGCGCTTGATGTTGCCAGAGCCGTCCGGTTTATCCGAAAAAATGCAGATGTATATGGAATTGACCCAGATGATATTGCAGTCATGGGATTTTCTGCCGGAGGAATTCAGGCAGGTGAGTTTCTCATGCATTACGATGAGGATGTAAACGGAACAGCATTGGATTCTTCCTATGTCCCGGATGAATTAGACCAGATTCCGGCTCATGCTTCTGCAGACGGTATGATCTATTCTTTCTATGGAAGATTGAGTGTGGGAAACATGGATCCTGACTGGCTTTCAGAAGGAGATCTTCCGCCAACGTTCTATGTATATGGTACAGAAGATCCATTTTATGATCAGTTTTGAGGAACAGTATGATGTGCTCAAAAATATGGGCATCCAGACCAGCCGGATTGTCCTGAGTGGGTGGCCCCATGGTTTCGGCTCCGATGGAGGATGGGTAAAACAGTATGCGGAATGGCTGGAAGAGATTTTCAAACAGGAGTGATGAGAAACAGACATGAATAAAAAGAAATTAAAAAGACTGCTGATCATAATCTTGATCCTCATAATCATTCTTATCGGTGGAGGCGGATATTTATTTATGGGCAGTAAAGTTACCGATGCCAGTGATAATGTGACTGCAGGAGCAGATGGAACTAAATCCCTGATTGTATATTTTTCAAGGATGGGTGAAATACCAGGGGAACCGGATGCAGTTTCATCAGCAACGGTAAGTTCCAACTCTGAGATATCCGGCAGTGATACCGAAGCCGCAGCACAGATGATCCGGCAGATCACCGGAGCAGATATGTATCAGATAAAGACAAATCGATATTATCGAAAATCATTTATGGGTACAGCAGCAAGGGCGTGGATTGAGAACACTTTGAATATGCGTCCTGCACTGGCCGCAAAACCGGAAAATCTGGATCAGTATGACACGATTTATGTGGGTTACCCAATCTGGTGGTTTAATGCACCTATGGCGATTGGATCTTTTCTGGAAAGTTATGATCTTTCAGGAAAAACAATCGTACCATTCTGTACCAGTCAGGATAACGGAATTGATGTTAGCATGGACTATATAAGAAAGAATGCTAAAAATGCAGAAGTTCTGGACGGACATCGGATTCACAACTCTGACTCTGCGGAAATAAAACATGGTTAAAAGAAATTGGAATATCCATTTCAGATTAATCAGAAGGGGACTCTTTAAATGAAATTTATCATGAAAAATATTGCTTGTATGTTATCTTTTGTACTTGCTTTCATATTAGTTTTTTCTTTTGCAGATATTAATGTACAGGCAGCATCAGGTAAGAAGAAAAATGTTGTGGTTTTGTATTTCTCTGCAACAGGAACTACCAAAGGAGTAGCACAAAGAATTCAAAAGGCAACAAATGGAAAACTGATCGAAATCAAGGCTTCCAACCCTTATACAGACGCAGACTTAAATTATGGAAACCCGGACAGTCGTGTTGTAAAAGAACACGAGTCTGCCAGCAGTCCAGCTAAAAGTAAAGTGCGTCCAAAGATCTCCAATATTAAAACGATTCAGAATGCAGTAAAGAAAGCAGATGTCGTTTACATTGGTTATCCGATCTGGTGGGGAGAAGCACCTCATATTATGTACAGTATGGTCGAAAAAACAAACCTGAAAGGGAAAAAAAGTAGTACCATTCTGTACATCACTCAGCAGTGGTATTGGAAACAGCGGCAGCCATCTGCGTACACGTGCAAAAATATCTTCTAAAACGAAAATGGTTGAAAGGCCGTAATTTTTATCAGGTTCCGTCACAGAAGAATATCAATAAATGGGTAAAGACAATTTAATCGGTATATATTTACAGGGAGTCGGTAAAACGGCTCCCTTTTGTTATTTGATGAGTTTTAACCAAAAGGTTTAAACTGCAAAACAAAGCGGCTCTTCTTATTGAAAATAGCCTGAGTTACAATATAACTGTAAAAAAGATAACGAAAAGGAGATGCCAGAATGAATTCAAAAAAATACTTTCCATGCTGATGGTTGGTGCAACAGTAACAAGTCTGATGGCTGGAAGTGTCAGCGCATATGCCGCTGATAATACAGAAACAACAGAAGCTGCTTCTTCTGAAACAACAGAACCTCTCACAATTGCAGAACAGGGTATTTTCTCAGCAGGAGGAACTACTATTACTTCAGACGGTACATTTAATCCGGAAGATCAGTGGGAAGAAACCGGTGCCGGTCAGACCTCTCATGTAGATCATGCAAATGTTTTATACCAGATTCCAGAAGAAGAAACCGGTCTGCCAATGGTATTCCTGCATGGATATGGACAGTCACGTATGTGCTGGATGACAACTCCGGACGGAAGAGAAGGATGGGCAGAAATGTTTCTCAGAGATGGACATAGTGTCTATCTTGTAGATGAACCAAGACGAGGAGAAGCAGGACAGACATCTGTAAGCGGTACAATCAGTACAAAAACTCTGGATCAGCGCTGGTATACACAATTTCGTATCGGTCGTTGGGAAGATGGAAATCAGTACCAAACGAAGGCTCTCAGTTTCCTAATGACGATAATTCTGTAGATCAGTTTTTCCGTCAGATGACTCCGGATACAGGAATGACTTCTGATATGGGTGGAGATTTTGATAATGATGTAGTTGCCCAGGCACTGGCCTCCACAGTAGATGAAGTATATGAAAGATCAGGAAAAGACTCTATCCTTGTAACTCATTCACAGGGTGGCGGTCCAGGCTGGACAGCTGCTAAATATACAGATCATATTGCAGCGATTGTAGCAATCGAACCAGGCGGAGCACCATCATCAGATTCAGAAGATTACCAGACAGTCCTCGAAAAGAAAATACCAATTACTATGTATTTTGGGGGATTATATTGATAATGGTGATACTGCAATCCAGGCAACAGGTATGTGGCAGGGAATGCGCCAGGCATGTTACGATTTTGCAGATGCCTATACAAAAGCAGGCGGAAACTGTACTGTAGTCGATCTTCCGAAAGAGGGCATTACAGGAAATGATCATTTTATGTTCCAGGATCTGAATAATGATGTGATCCAGGAACATATTGAAACTGGATACAAGAAAATGTAGAAGCATAAGTAAAGGAGAGGACAAAAATGAAAGCAAAAAAATAATTTCAGTTATTCTTACAGGTATTGTAGCAGCAAGTATGCTTGCAGGATGCGGCAGCAGTTCCAGGAGTCAGACAGATAACACAGAAAGTTCTTCTCAGAATGAGGCTAGCAGTTCTTCTGCAAGTGAAACAGCAGATGCAACGGAGGATTCTGAAAATACAGAAACAACTGAAAGTACGGATACATCTGAAAACACAGAAACACCTACACCAGCAGAAACCGATGATTCCTCTGAGACAGCTGTTGCAGATGATACGGAATCTACAGGAAAAACTCTGGTTGTATATTATTCTGCAACAGGAACTACTGAAGGAGTTGCACAGACAATCGCAGATACAACAGGCGGTGATTTATTTGAAATCCAGCCGGTGGAACCTTATACAGATGATGATCTGGACTGGACAAATGATGATAGTCGTGTATCCAGAGAACATGATGATGAAAGTTTAAGAGATGTAGATCTGGTATCCACATCTGTAGATAACTGGGATTCTTATGACACTGTATTCATTGGTTATCCAATCTGGTGGGGAATCGCAGCATGGCCGGTAGACGGATTTGTAGAAGCAAATGACTTTACAGGAAAAGCGGTAATCCCATTCTGTACAGCAGCTTCTTCCGGCATCGGCGACAGTGGAAATCTCCTCGAAGAGATGGCCGGAACCGGAAACTGGTTGGAAGGCAAGAGATTAGACAGAGGAATTTCTGAAGACGAAGTGAAAGACTGGATCAGTGATCTTGGAATTTCTTCTGTAGAAAACTAAAACGAGACAACACATTTGACAGCAAACACTTTCAGAACCACTTAACCGCAGATAAATAAAATATATGAAAGAGCAAAAGAGATATCTGCTGATCGATGGAATTCTATGAAGAAAAAAGCATTCATATCTGGCAGCAGGCAATTTGCTGGAATAATATTTGCACTGGTTAAATAAAAAAACGGTGAATAGAGGTAAGGTCAGATGAAAAAACAAGTGAAAACACAGATAGGAAAAGACGATAATATTTTATGGGTTTCAAAAGCAGGAAACTTTGATTTTTTTATAATATAGTCATGTTGAAACTTTATAATTCTGGGATTACACAATTGAACCAGAGGATATGAATCAAAAGCATAAGGAGTGAATGCCGATGAAGAAAAAAACAGCGGTGATATTTTTAACTGGATTAATGATTTTTACTATGTCAGGGTATTTTGTTAATGCAGCAGATACATCTGCAAAAGAAGAAAACGAAAACAGCAATATTTTAATCGCATATTTTACTGTCCCGGAGGATATCGACACCAATGGTATTGACGCAGATTCCGGTGCAAGCGTAGTAGTAAAAGATGAAGAGGTTCTGGGAAATATGGAATATATGGCGTTGACTATACAGGATGCCATTGGCGGAGATCTGTTCCGGATTGAAACCAAAGAAGCATATCCGTTGGATCATGAGCCACTTGTAGATCAGGCAGCAGAAGAACAGGATGAAAATGCACGTCCTGAATTAGCAGCTCATATTGAAAATCCAGATCAGTATGACACAATTCTTCTGGGGTATCCGAACTGGTGGGGAGATATGCCGCAGCCACTTTTCACTTTTTCTGGAAGAATATGATTTTTCAGGAAAAACAATTATCCTTTTAATTCACACGGAGGAAGCGGATTCTCCAACACAATTGAAGAAATAAAAGAATTTCAGCCAGATGCCAACATCAGTGATGAGGGCTTAAGTATTTCCAGAGACAAGGTAGCTGACAGTGTACAGGATGTAACAGACTGGGCAAAAAGTCTTGATCTATCAGAGGAATAGAGGTCAGAACAGTAAGAAGTTTCGCAAATAAATAATTTTAAGGGGAACAGACATGAGTAAAAGAATTTTAGGAAGGGATTTAGAGGTATCTTCCATCGGGCTTGGCTGTATGGGGATGAGTCATGCTTATGGAAGACCATCAGATAAAACCGAAGCGAAGAATCTTCTTGCAAAAGCTGTCGATTTAGGATATACAATGTTTGACACCGCAGAAGTGTATGGTACTGCCGAGTATCCGCATCATAATGAAACACTTTTGGGAGAAATCCTGAAACCGTATCGAAATCAGATTAAAATTGCTACTAAAGGTGGTTTGCATTTTGACGAAAATTCAACAGTTG
>ENA-OQAJ01000231-OQAJ01000231.1-human-gut-metagenome-genome-assembly--contig:-NODE-231-length-17661-cov-3.057602_pt1 | contig 17661 bp, 24 predicted proteins | sample MGYA00242736_ERZ504529 | MGnify/ENA primary metagenome ERZ504529 (study PRJEB26092, sample SAMD00036275) | human gut metagenome | host: Homo sapiens | study: EMG produced TPA metagenomics assembly of...
AAAATCAATAGTCGCCCCCAACCCCCCCAAAAAACCAAATCGATGAGGTCACAACGCCAAATCACAAATGAGCGATATGCGATATACCGGATATATCGCACACTCTAAAGCCAAACAGCCAAACGCCAAACACCACCAAACCAAAATCACCCACCGCAGTTGGCACTTTGCGTCCGTTTGTGCAGATTTGCCAACCGTCGGGCATTACTAGGCGCCGCATTAGAGGGCCACTGGTAGGCTGACATTGGTTCCGCAAGGCCAACCCACACAAGGCAGCCTGAACCACTTAATTTTGGACGTTTAGATGTAAGGTACTCACAGAGAGCATTTCATGGGAATTATCAACTTCTTCATTAATCTGCTCAAGGATCCGCGCACGGCGATCGCCAGCTGGATCTCCATGGGCGTCGCCCCCACGCTTGGTTTCATCTTCCTGATTGTGTTCGTCGAAACCGGCGTCGTGTTCTTCCCGTTCCTGCCGGGCGACTCCCTGCTGTTCGCCGCCGGCTTCTTCGCCGCGCCCGACGCCCAGACCGGCGTTTCCGCACTACCGCTGTTCGCGCTGCTGCCCGTGGTCTGGTGCGCTCCGATCATCGGCGACCAGTGCAACTACTGGATCGGCCACTTCTTCGGCCGTCGCATCATCGAATCCGGCAGAGTCAAGGCTATGACCCCCGAACGCCTCGCCAAAACCGAAGGCATGATCGAAAAGTGGGGCCCGCTCGCCGTGTTCCTCGGCCGTTTCTTCCCGTTCATCCGCACGTTCATGCCGTTCATTTCCGGCATTTCCGGCATGCGTTGGAGCCGTTTCACCCCGTTCTCCGTGCTCGGCGGCCTGTGCTGGTCCACGCTGTTCACGCTGCTCGGCTATTTCTTCGGCGGCATTCCGGCCGTGCAGAAGCATTTCGAGCTGGTCATCATTGCGATTCTCGTGCTGTCGCTGATTCCTACCTTCGTCGGCTTGCTCAAAGCAAAGTTCGGCAAAAAGAAGGCTGATACCGCGACCGCGGAAGCCTGATCTTACGTTTTCTCCTTTTCTTGCGATTGCGGTGTCTTTCGATTTTTCGGAAGGCACCGTTTTCGTATGCTTTCGCATGCTTTTCCTGCAAGGAATATTCCGCAACACGCGAATCTCGCAGATTGCATTCGTACAGACTTCGTACTAGAATCGCGAGAGTTGTCTTGCTTAGCGTGTTGCTAGACATGACTTGGGGCCGTAGCTCAGTTGGTAGAGCGCTTCGTTCGCATCGAAGAGGTCGCGGTTTCGACTACCGTCGGCTCCACTAAGCCCGCTGCATTCATTCCACCGCAGCGGGCTTTTTCTTTCCTAGCCACCAGACAAATCTGCCATACGTAAGCGAGATGGGGCGAAAAATCAGACCTGGGATACGCGCTGACGCACGAAAGCGTCGAGCGAGGCCGCGTCAATGCCCTCGTAGCCCTTGATCGAGGCGAACTGCGGGCCGTTGGAATTGTCGATCTGCATGAACCCGGTCTGGCCGATCGTCGTCGCGCCGGAGGCGACGGCCGAACGCAGGCCCGACATGGAATCCTCAATCGCAATGCAGTACTTCATATCTTCCGGAGCGATACCCAAGCGACGACCCGCCTCCAAATACGGGGCCGGAGACGGCTTCTTCTCAACATCATCATCGCCGCACACGTAGCCCGCAAACGCGCCCAGCCGGCGCTTGGACAACCAGATTCTCCGCAAGATGACGCGGCGACGTGGTGACCAGCATCGAAGGAACGCCAGCGTCACGCAGCGCGACAAGCACGTCTTCCACGCCTTCGATCCACGGAATGCGCTCGAATTCCTTTTGGGCGACGTAATCGATCATGCCCTGGCCGATCTCTTCAATCGACAGCTGGCAACCATGCTCCACCATGCGACGGGCCACATCCGGAACCGGCGTGCCCGAACCCTGCCAGGCGAGCTCCTCATCCCAATATCCGCCATGCGCGGCTGCGATTTTCATCTCACCCTCATGCCAATACGGTTCGGAATCGATCAGCGTGCCGTCCATATCCCAAAACACGGCCTTGATCATCAGGTTCGTCTCGGTCATGATGTTCCTTCCCTACGACCGTCGGACGCGGAGCACCGGATTTCCGGGCAGCGCCGTCCATCGCAACTTCCACTGCCATTTCAGCAGAGCGGCAAGACGGCAGCATTCGCGAGTTGCGGCAAAACGGCAGACAACAAACAGGCATACAAGCGAGGCAAACGAAAAGCGCCCAGACGGTCCTCCATCCGAGCGCTTCCCATATCGACGCAATACTTCGCGCCTACGTATTCGCAAAATCATCCGATTTTTTTCACGAATTATCGGCAACCCCCATCGCTATAATCCATGAAATTCGAAAATTTCACTTGTATCGGGAGATTTGAAATTCACTCTCCCTGATTTTCACTGTTTTCCACAGCGGTTTCAGCGGCCTTTTCCGCATTTTCCGCCTTCCAGCGAGCGATGCAACGTTCCACGCGCTTGTATCCGATGATCTTCGGATCAAGCCCGGCCTCGCGGAAAATCGCGGCAGGCGAGCCACCTTCGGCATACCTGCGCATGCAATCATCGCGAAACTCCTTGGAGTAACAAATACGATACTGGGTGACCGATTCCACGGCATCCAGAGACCCGAGATACTTGCGGGTCTTAGCTGTGAACGCAACTCTTGGCACTGTACGCTCCTAACCTTTCCTGTTCTCGCCGCATATCTTACCCCCCTCCATGATTATTCATGGGCAAAGAGAACCATCTTTCACCGAAGCACCTTGACGACCGGAAGAATGACAGTTAGAACGCGGATACTCAACATTATTTCCCACAACGACGACATCGTCGCAGGGAGCAATGCATTTGGTAAAACTATATAACAAAACAGGCACATCTGTTGCCAGATATGCCTGTTTTGAATTTTTTCAATGTTTTCTGAAAATCAGTCAATCCCCCAAAGCACGATAGACCTAGAAATCGGCTGAGCAACGGGTTCACCCCTCTCAATCCCCTCGTTTTCGCCTGCGACACCCCCACCGCGCGTGTCGTACGCATCAGCCGCGACACGCGCGGCCTCCACGGACTCGCGCGACGGCAGCTGACGGGCGTCGACCTGAATCTGCCGACGCCACATGCGAGCGCGGCGGGAACGTTCGATTTCCACAATGTCACCGTCCGCATCGGCCGCGAACACGCTGGAACCGGCCGGCCGGCGCAATCGCTCGACTTGCCGGCGCAGCTCGCGGTTCTCCTCTTCCAAGGAAAGGATCCGCGCGATGCCAGCAGGTTGATGCCTTCTTCCTGACTCAGCTGCTGCGCTTTCGCAAGGCGCGAGATGTCTCGCAGCGAATACCGGCGAGCGCCACCGTCCGTGCGTTGCGGCACCACCAGCCCCAAACGATCGTATTGGCGGAGCGTCTGCGGATGCACGTTGGCGAGTTCGCGGCGCGACCGACCGTGAACATCGGCAGTTCGATGTCGAAACCAACTTCATCCGCCCCGTCCAGATCGGCCCTGCCGGCCACGATCGCCATTGCGCACATGTCGTACAGCATTTTGGCCTGCCGCGCCGCACGGGCTTGGGAGGTCCGGGATGCGCGTGCATGGCAATCAGCGCTCCTTGGCAAGTTCGTCAGCGAAATCGCCGCACTCCTTGTCGAATTCCTTTGCCGCATGCTTGACTTTCAGGCTCGGCTTGTCGGGAATGCGGATTTGCACACGCCCGATCAGATCGCCGTCGCCCTGCCTGTTGGCCACGCCCCTGCCGGAGATGCGCACTTCGGTGCCGCTGGACGAGCCTGCCGGCACTTTGAAGGTGACTTCGTTGCCGTCGATATCCTGTGCGGTCACTTTCGCGCCCGCCACAGCCTGACCGACGGTGATTGGCAGATCCATGATGATGTCACGCTTGCGCAGGCTGAATTTCGGATCTTCGGCAACGTTGATCTGCAGGTACAGATCGCCGTTTTTTCCGCCGTTACGACCCGGCTTGCCCTTGCCTGGAATACGGATTTTCTGCCCGTCACGCACGCCCGCTGGAACATGCGTCTTGAACTTTTTTTCCGTCGGCAGACAGTGAAACCGTTGCCCCCTTGACCGACTGGCGGAAAGTCAGATTGATCTTGGAATTGCGGTCTTCGCCATCTTCCGGCTGCGCAGCCTGCTCGTAGCTGCCCCCGTAGGGGTTGCCAGCCCCGGCAGGGCCACCAGCGCCGCCACCGAACATCGAGAAAATATCGTTGATATTCGGATTGCCGCCACCGGTCTGGAAGCGGATGCGCGAGCCATTGCCGCCCGTGCCATACGCTCCAGCGCCAGCGCCAGCGCCGAACATCGAGCCGAAAATGTCGGAGAATGCCCCCGCGTCGAATCCGCCCGCACCGGAGCCGCCGGCGAAGCGCGCGCCGCCCATGCCGAACTGACGGATGGCGTCGTACTTCTGGCGGTTGTCTTTGTTGCTGAGCACGTCGTACGCTTCGGAAATGTCTTTGAACTTTTCCTCCGCTTCCTTGGTCTTGTTCAGATCAGGATGGTACTTGCGCGCCAGCTTGCGGTACGCTTTGGTAATCTCATCGTCCGTGGCGTCTTTGGAGACACCGAGGACCTTGTAGAAATCCTTGCTCAGCCATTCATTCTCAGCCATGATGTGCCTCCTTTCACGAGGTTGCTGATGTCAAATGCCTGTTGTTGTTGAAATCGCTGTCACTGCGCTAGCTCTGCGGGGACGCCACGACCACGCGAGCCGCGCGAATCACGCGGTCGCCGATACGGTAGCCGGCTTCCACCACGGTGTCGACGGTTTCCTTCTCGGCCTGCGGATCCGGCTTGTGCAGGATCGCGTCATGCTTGGTCGGGTCGAAATCCTCGCCTTTTTCGCCGAACTTCTCGACGCCGAACTTTTCGAACGCCTTGTCGATTTTGGCGGAAACGGCTTTGAAGGATTCGTCCATTTCGCTGTGTTCGCGAATGCGATCGATGTCATCAAGTGCCGGCAGCAGTGCGGTCAGCACGTCGATGATGCCGTGCTGGCGGAAGCGTTCCTGCTCCTTCTGCGAACGATTGCGGAAGTTGATGAATTCCGCACGTTCGCGCTGAAGGGCTTCCAAGTATTCCGCCGCTTCCTTCTTGGCCTGGCCAAGCGGAGTCAGCGTATCTTCACCATCTTGCGTCGCACCATCCGCAGCATCGCCGTTTTCTTGCGATTCGGAAGATGCTGCGTTCGCTGCAGTTGCTGCAGAATCTGCAGAATCGGAAGTTGCACTTGCTGCAGAATCGCCATTATTCTGCGATTCCTGCGATGCACCGGCTGCAGGGGCGGCCTGCCCGGACAGGTTGTCCATGTCGGGCAGGTCGTTCAGATATTCGTCCTTGTTGAAGTCGGACATGATTACTTGTTGTCCTTGTCGTCATCGTCCACGACTTCGGCGTCAACCACGTCGTCGTCAGCGGGAGCGGAACCGGCGGCACCTGCGCGCCTGCGGCATCGGCGGCACCCTGCTGTGCGTAGAGGGCCTGGCCGATCTTCTGGGCGGAGGTCATCAGCTCGCTCTGGGCGGACTTGATCTTCTCAATGTCCTCACCCTTCAGGGCTTCCTTGAGCTCGTTGACCTTATCGGTGACTTCCTTGGCCACATCGTCGGAGAGCTTGTCTTTATTGTCGTTGACGAGCTTCTCGGTCTGATAGGCGAAGGATTCGGCCTGATTGCGGGTTTCGGCGTCTTCCTTGCGCTTCTTGTCTTCGGCTTCGTGAGCTTCGGCTTCCTTGACCATGCGGTCGATTTCGTCCTTGCCCAGGCCGGAACCGCCGGTGATGGTCATGGACTGTTCCTTGCCGGTGCCCTTGTCCTTGGCGGACACGTGCACGATGCCGTTGGCGTCGATATCGAAGGTGACCTCGATCTGCGGAACGCCACGCGGAGCCGGAGCGATGCCGGTCAGCTCGAAGGTGCCCAGCGGCTTGTTGTCGCGAGCGAACTCACGCTCGCCCTGATAGACCTGGATGAGCACGGACGGCTGGTTGTCTTCAGCGGTGGAGAAGACCTCGGAACGCTTGGTCGGAATGGCGGTGTTGCGGTCGATGAGCTTGGTCATGATGCCACCCTTGGTCTCGATGCCGAGGGACAGCGGGGTCACGTCGATGAGCAGCACGTCCTTGCGGTCGCCCTTGATGACGCCGGACTGCACGGCTGCGCCGACGGCCACGACTTCATCCGGGTTCACGGACTGGTTGGCTTCCTTACCGCCGGTAAGCTCCTTGACGAGCTCCTTGACGGCCGGCATACGAGTGGAACCGCCGACGAGCACCACATGGTCGATGTCGGAAACACCGATGCCAGCGTCGTGCAGCACGTTGTTGAACGGGGTGCGGCAGCGGCCCAGCAGGTCGGAGGTCATGCTCTCGAAGTGGGCACGGGTCAGGGTTTCGTCCAGGTGCACCGGAGTGCCGTCAGGGGTCATGGCCAGATACTGCATGGAGATGGAGGTGCTCGAAGAGGAGCTCAGCTCCTTCTTGGCCTGCTCTGCGGCTTCCTTCAGGCGCTGCAGGGCGATCTTGTCCTTGCTCAGGTCGATGCCGTACTTGTTCTTGACTTCGCCGACGAGCCAGTCGATGATCTTCTGATCCCAATCGTCGCCGCCCAGGTGGTTGTCGCCGTTGGTGGCCTGCACCTGAATGGTGGAGAAGCCGTCGTCGTCCTTGCCGATCTCCAGCAGGGACACATCGAAGTGCCGCCACCGAGGTCGAAGACCAGGATGGTTTCGTCTTCCTTGCCCTTTTCGAGGCCGTAGGCCAGTGCGGCTGCGGTCGGCTCGTTGATGATACGCAGCACGTTCAGGCCTGCGATGGTGCCGGCGTCCTTGGTGGCCTGACGCTGAGCGTCGTTGAAGTATGCCGGGCAGGTGATCACGCGTCGGTGACCGGTTCGCCGAGGTAGGCTTCGGCGTCGCGCTTCAGCTTCATCAGCACCTGTGCGGAGATCTCCTGCGGAGTCCACTTCTTGCCGTCGATTTCAACGGTCCAGTCGGTGCCCATGTGGCGCTTGACGGAGCTGATGGTGCGGTCGACGTTGGTCACGGCCTGACGCTTGGCGACTTCGCCGACGAGGATCTCGCCGGACTTGCTGAATGCCACGACGGACGGCGTGGTGCGAGCGCCTTCAGCGTTCACGATAACGGTGGGCTGGCCACCTTCAAGAGTTGCGATGCAGGAATTAGTAGTACCCAGATCGATGCCAACTGCGCGTCCCATAACTTGTCTCCTTTGTAGATAGGTTCGCTATGCGTTTTCTGTTCTATTCGTTCTTTCGCCCGAGTTTCGGTTTGCCGCCTCCCGGACTTTCCAAAACTTGAGCCTACACCACTCAACTTTGAATCGCAAGCGATTATTCCCAAATCTACAAAAAAGTTGAGCTCCCTTCGCTCAACTTTTTATCAGACACAATCTCAAGACACGATTTCAAGGCGCGATCACCATCGAACATCAATCAAATCGCAATCTCAACAAAACCTGCCATCTCACCATCGGCAGGGCGCGAACGCAATCCGTCAACGTTTCAACTGCCTTTCGTTGACGAATCGCCATTAACTGCAATCAACCGGCCAAATCAGGACGCACCGAACCCGCGTTCGGATTAGCCAGATTGGCGGCGACCGGCGCGAGAAGCACAGACCCCGTACCGCGATACACGTTGACCAAGCCCTCGCCGCTCGCAGCCGAACCGATCAGCGTCTTCGTGGAACGCTCGACCGTGAACTGCAGGCCGTTCGTCCACGCGATCGCGAAATTGCCGTCCACCTTCAGATCGTCGTTCTCCAAATCGACGGTCACGATTTCGGAAGCGGGCACCGGCGACTCCAACGCAACCGTTCCCTGGCCCATCAGCGACAGGTTGAACAGGCCCTCGCCGCCGGCCACCATCGCGCTCGGACGCGAAACCATAACCGCATGCTGCTGAATCGTGGTTTCGCAAGCGTAGAACAGGCCGTCGTTCACGGTGATGCGCCGCCCATCTGGCTCGGATCGAGCAGCAGCACATGACGGTAGGTCGGTTCGAGCACAACCACGCCATTGCCCACGTATTCCGGCTTGACCGCGGACTCGTTGGTGACCGCGCCACGCGCCAGCTTGCCGATGAAATCGCCAACGCCCTTCACACCGGTCGTCACTTCGACATGGCCGACGGTCCACTGCATGCGCCCGCCTGCACAACCGCGCCGGTCTTGCCATTGAGATTGCAGACCAGTTGACGGCGGCGCACGTTCATTTCGGACGCATAGTAGGCGTCCATGGCGCTGCCGTACGTCACGGAAAAATCGCGCTTCCACTCCATGACCTGGAAAATGCCCTGCTGCGCGACAATCGCGGCATCGTCATTATCCGTCAGATTGTAAATACGCACGAATGCTCCTTTGCTGGTAATACTTTGTTGATAATACTTTGGATGTCGAGAGATAATCTCCCGGTTTGCGAGATAGACATCCCGAAGGATATTATCTCACAACGCTTGTTGCGTTGAATGACCCATCTCATTTTGGATTTGCGGCCCGCCCTGTCTGCATTGACCTCACGATTTCGATTTGGCGACCTCACGATTCGGAAAAAAGGCTTAAAAAATGAATCGTGAGGTCAGACCACAAATCGTGAAGTCACCAAACCTGAATCGTGCGATGAAGCAAAAAGATCCGGACCACACTGCAATGCGTGCGATCCGGATCTTATTTGCGATCTTCAGTTTTTCAATCTTCAGTTATGATCTTCAGCTGCGATCTTCAGATCTCTTCAGATTTTCAGCGGCTGATCTTGGCGGTCTTGACGATCATCGCGATTGCGGCCGAATCGTTTTCGACGGTCTGGTAGCCCATTTCCTTGGCCTGCTCCCACACGGTCTTGCCAGCGTATTCGCCGCCCTGCACGGTCTGGCGGAAGTACTTGGAGCCGCCGCCGATGGTCACGTCAGCGCGGGTATCGAGCAGCTGCTCGGAAATGGAACCGATGCCGCCGTTTTCCTTGAGCTGGTTGGCGAGGCAGCGCTTGAGCGCGTCGTTGGAGCTGCCGTCGGTCTTGCCTTGCGGACCGTAGCAGCCACGCTCGGTGGAGTGCGATTCGAGCACGGCCGGGGTGGTGTACTGGCCGGTGCCGCAAGCGCGCCGAGCGTTGCAACGGAAGCGATTGCTGCAATCGCTCCTTTGAGAGCCTTTCGATTGCTCATCTTTTTCTTCTTTCTTCAGCCTGTGCTGTACTGCAATCTCCACGCTAGGTTTCGCAAACCAACCTCTGAGGCGTTTTTGACGAACAAAAACGTGAACTCTCGTCTTCACAAAGTGAACACTTATCTCAAATCCTCTTTCCGTCAACCACCATCCCAATACCCCCTAAATACTGAATTATGACTCATGCTTTTGCCGCATGAAGGGCAAACGGTCAGGAAGAGGCGCGGGCGGAACGAGTGCCTTGACGGCTACGAAGAGGCTGCGAATCAGCAGCACGCACAGGTAGCAGGCGAACAGAATCGATCCGACGCGGGGCGAGACCGCGCCCGCTATCCACGTACCGAATGGCGCGGTAACGGCAGCCACCAAGCCAATAATCAGCGCGGCCTTCACATGTACCAGCCTTCGTTTCAGGTTTGCCACGCTCGTCGTGATCGAGTTCGGAAACATGGCCAGCAGCGACGTGCCTCGCGCAATCAGATCGGAAGCGTCGAACAGCATCGATAGCGCGGGCACGGCGAGCGCCCCGCCGCCAATCCCCAGCAGTCCCGCCAATATGCCAATCACCACGCCCAGCAGCGCCAGGCAAACTCCGGTCAGCGCACTCATCGCAATGTGCTGGTCGCGCGACGGCACAAAACTTATCTGGTTCACCACCACAAACACGAGAAACACTACGAAAATCCATCGCAGCACAAGTTCCGGCAAACGCGAAAGCAGCCAGCTGCCAATCTGCCCGCCCACAAACATGCCGCAAAACAGCAGCAGCGCGGCGAGCCAGTCCACGTTTCCGCAAGTCGCGTAAGAAATGACGCCGGAAATCGAGGTCGGTACGATCGCAAGCATTGACGTCGCCGCCGCATTGCGTTGTGTCAGTCCGAGCCATACCAGCGCGGGCACGATCACCGTGCCGCCGCCGATGCCGAACATGCCTGACAGCAGTCCTACTGCCACGCCGACGATCACCAGCACCGCAATGCCTCGCGCGGATTCGTCGAGTCCCGCAGGATCAGCGCCAAACAGTCGATCCGCTTTCCCGCCGAATTTCCCGCTCGGCTGCACACTCGATCGCACACTTTCTTCAGCGCGTTCGGCACTTTTCAGCATTCGAAATATTGGAAAATGTCCGATTTTCTTCATCTCTCCCCCTACCATCGCACTTTTCTTCATCTTGCGATAATTGCGATAGTTGCGATAGTACATTCCCGCACATCGCAGCGTCGCAAAGACCGGCAGAATACGAGAGGGAAGAAGAGAAACTACGCCCGCCTGCCGGACGAGTGGCGCCCGGCAGCCACGCGATCGGCTTTCACGATGCGCCCGCGCCGCCACAGCCGTGCCAGCCATACTCGTTACAATCAACAATCACAAATCAACCATGGAAATCTCATAACCTCGCAACAGGCGGCAAAACCTCCGACCACAGGGATAAATTTTCAGGGCTCGCACACTCTCCAACAGCTACATATGAGACAAGGGCGCGTAAGGGATCGAGCCGTGACAACCAAGGTTGCGAAATGAACTATGATGATGGTTGCAAGCCCCGCATCCTACGAAGACGGCAAGTACCCGAGCGAAACCGGAAAATCCACTCCGGATCGCACCTCGACGCGGTCGGCAAAAAGCGAGTCACCGTCGTCTACGACGCCCAAGACACGCAACGGAACTTGTGCAGACACCACCAGCAGCGTTGCGCAGACGGCGGCAGCTGGCAGTATATGCAAAATACCCCCGTATTGTCGGCGTGAATCAAAACGGCAAGTACGGAGGCATGAAGAAGAGCGGCAGAAAAATCAGCGATCTCCGCCGTAGACGGAGTCGGTGCCGCGGAGCACAAGCTGGGCACGCACCACCTCATACGGATTTTCGAGAGTCTCCCCCGCAATCAGCTTCACGGCCTTCCGCGCTGCGGCACGACCCATGGCGAACGGATCCTGACGCATGGTCGTCAGGTTCACGGTGTCGGCATATGCGGAATCGTCGAAGCCGATGATCGAATAGTCGCGCGGCGTGCGATGCCCATACCGGTCAAGGCGCAGCACGAGCGGAATCGCCATCATATCGGTCTGGCAGCAAATGCGTCGGGGAACTCATCCAACGCAAGCAGCGCGGTCAACGCCGAATCGGCGAACGTTTTGCCGCGCGGCACGGAAAGCACGCGCCACTTGAAATCGTGCGTGCCCTCCATGGTCTTGCATGCGCGAATGAAGCCCTGCCCGCGCGCGTCGATCGACGAATTGATCGAATCGACTGCATCGGAGCACACGTACACAATGTTTTTGTGCCCAAGATTGATCAGATGCTGCGCGGACGAGAACATGCCGTCTTCATCGTCGATGGAGATCGTTGCGTCGAAGCCTTCCTGCGATGGCGTGTTGATGCCGATGATCGGCACATGAATACGCTGCAGCTGCTGGATTTCCTCCGGCTCGACGCCGAACGACGTTACGAACACGGCGTCGACGTTGCGTCGCACCGGAAGATTCGTAAAGAAGTCACGCCTGTTCTCACCGGTATCGACATGCTGGAACAGAGAGATGTCGTATCCGGCATCATGCATGACGGAATTGATTCCAGCGAATACTTCCATATTGAACCAGCTGGTGATTTCCTCATTCATCAGCATGGCGACACGGTACGTTTGCCCTGACTTCAGTGACGTCGCGGAACGGGAGATATTAAAATCCAACCGGTCCGCGACGTCGAGCACCTTGCGCCTGGTACGCTCGGAAACGAGCTCCGGACGCGTGAACGCGCGCGAAACCGTCGAAATCGACACTCCTGCGGCCTTGGCCACCTCACGAATGCCAGCCTTGTCCATGTCAGCCCCTTTGCAGCTCACAGCATCATCGCACTCCTGCCAACAGTGGAACGGGGGGTATTTGGAGCGACGACGCTCTCTCAATCTGTTTTCATTATAGTGCGAACGTTGTCAAAACTCTCGCAATATGATCAAATTTCATGCGACAGCCGCGCAAATCAGCAAAATTACCGGATAGAAGGCATAGAACATCCACTTAGTCCATGAATGTTTGTATCCGAGTTTGCCATTGTAGTAGTGCACGAATGCAACACCGACGCCAGGCGCAATCATCATCACCGCACCGAACAGACCGGCCGTGAACATCATGGTGTTTTCACGCGAGCGCATCAGCCAGAAAATCAGCACGAAACCAAGCGTCACCGCACCCAGGCTCATCAGATGCTGGCGCAGTCCGACACGCAACAGCAGATCCCACAATACGGCAACCACTACCAGCACAATGTCGGAGATCACGAGCATGGCACCTTGGTAGCGCTGCGCCACCCATTTCATTGCTGCGAGCATGGCGAAGGCGATGAACAGGCCGAACACCGGATTCTGCGAGCCGAAATCGAACGGCTTGCCCGAAGTGGCGAGATCGTACGGCACTTCGGCGATTAGTGCCAACAACAGCAGCTGCACGCCGTATGCCACGCGATTGCGCGTCTGCTGGAAGCCTTGCACCAGCAGCCACGCGTAGATCGGCGCGGCGAACCACGACACCACTTCGCATAGCACCATGGCCGTAAGCGACGTCATGTTGCTCGTGTCGGATCCGAAAATCAGTGGCACCAGCGTGGTACTGCCGGCGGAAAGCACCAGCGCCACCGCGCCGATTACCTTGAGCTGGAATACGCTCAATCCGCGGCGCTGCTTTTTCTTGCGGCGCATGCCCGCAAAGCCAATCTGGTCGGCGACGTCGGTTCCGGCGCCCGTTTTCGGTGTAGCTTCCATAAGTCCTCCTCGAGTTTTCCTCGATTCCATCGCGCAAGCAATCATGCGCGCACGTAATCGTCTGCGCGCACTGTGCCACGTCACGACATTACGCCGCGGTATCGCGTTGCGGCATCGCTGCCATATGCGGAACTTCGCGTCTCACGCGCTTGCACAGCATTCCGCGCAATATGTTTTTCACGTAACCCCTGTGCGACATGTTTCACGCGATTGTTTCACACTATGTCTTTCGTGCTTTCACGTAGCTTTACTCGCATCATCTTGCCATTGTTGCAAAAATCCTGCGAACGTATGCTGCAAATGTATGCAACATACCTTACACGCTTTACGAAAGGTGACCCCCGTAAACGTGGCGCACGCCGCGCAATACGCGCAACGCAACGCACGCCCCGCAATACACGAGCAGTACGCACGCAATGCGAAAGATCAGGCGTTCAGCACGTAATCCAGCAATCCTTCATAATCGGCACCCTTAAACGAACGCACCGCATAACTCGACGCATCCGGATCGTCGGCCGGCGAAATCTCCGTGCGGAAATACACGCCGTCGATGCCCGCCGAACGCGCACCGATAATATCGTTCTTCTCGTCATTGCCCACCATCAGCGCATGCTTGGCGGTAACGAATTCACGGTCGAGCGCCAGCATATACAAATCGCGCGCGGGCTTGCGAATCTTTTCCTCGCTGGAGATGATCACGTCGTCAAGCACGCTGGCGAGTCCCGTCATTTCCAACTCGGCACGGGTATAGCAGGATTGCGCGTTGCTGAGCAGCGCCACGACAATGCCGGCTTCCTGCAGTTTTCAATCATTTCCAGCGCACCCGGATACAGGCGGATCATGCTGGTGCTACCCTGACGGAACGCCCACGCGGCCTTTTGAGCGGCCTGCGGCAACGCCAGCAACCGTTCCGCCTCGTCGTTGCGATTCATGAGCAGCGAGCGGTACACCGGCAGCACGTCGAACTCGTCCCACCCATTGCGAACGATGGCATGATTCGACTGATGCAGCATTTCGCGCGCCTCAAGTTTTTCGAAACGTTCACGCAGTGCCTCAACCGAATCGTATTGCGCTCCAAGCTCGCAAGCGGTGTCATACAAGGCCTGCCAGGCCGCGTCGCACTGTTCGTCGGTACGTATGTCAATAAGCGTTCCATACAGATCGAAGAACACAACCTCATATTTAGGGGTATGCGTCACGTTTTCCATAGCAGGTCCTTTCATCGGCATCGTCGCCGCTTTACCGGCGGCGGCGATTGCCACTTTGCAGCCGCCGCCCTTGCAAACCAATGCGTTACATGCGTTATACACGAGGTTACCGCAACCGCCAGATTGCAAACGTATGCGGTGGCACGATCAAATAATCGCCATTTCCCGCACTGATGCACGCCGCGGATGCGTTTGTGGACGAACCCATGCCGCACCACACGCGAGACGACTCCGAAACCGGCGCAACCGCAGTCGAGGCAACGTCAATCGCGCCAATATGACGTCCCGGATTCACCGCCACCAAGTAGTCGCCGACCCGGAACACCAGTTCGTCGCCTTCCACGCTGACGATCACACGATCGCCGTCAAACCATTCCGCCGAGCTCTTACGCAAGGCGATCAGTTTCGTGTAATACTCCACCAGACCGCGCATGCGCCAGGCACGAGTCCAATCAAGCCAATTCAGCTCGCGCGCCGAATCGTACGAATCGGAATTGCCGTATTTCGTACGCGCGAACTCCTCGCCAGACAGCATGAACGGAATGCCCGCGGAAGTGAGCACAATGCCCGCCGCCATACGATTCGCATCCATCACCGTGGCCATGGCCCCGGCAATCGCGGAACCGGCCGAGGCGAGCCCAGCTTCCGAAAGATCGGCGTCATACAACGCCTTCGGCACGTCCACGGAATTCTCGTTGTCGCCTTCACTAACGGCGCTGCCCAGCGATTTCGCGGCAAGACTTGCGCAAAGCTTGTCCCACAAGGTCAGATCGTCATGCGCGGAAACATACTGGATCACTTGACCCGCAACACCTTCCGGCTGTTTGCTGGCGCGCCAGGCGTTCACCGCGTCGCGCACGGAGGCCGCATTCTCATGCATACCCCCGTTAACGTATCCGGGACGGTCCGAGAAGAACACATGGCCCTTGATGGTGTCTCGCGTGGTGTCGCAAAAATGCCCGATGCGATTATCAAGCTGCGGCAATCCGGCCTTGTCGGCAAGCACGGTGCCCGGCAAAGCCGCGGTAGCGCTGGCCGACCACGGTTCGCCATACATAAGAATGCTCGGCCCACGGTCGGGGATTTCGTCCAAAGCGGCGCGCACGGCGTCATGGTGTCGACGTCGATCAGGCACATCAAGTCGAATCGGAAGCCGTCAAGATGGTATTCCCTCGCCCAATACGCCACGGATTCCACCACAAAACGGCGGAACATCGCACGTTCCGTGGCCATATCGCATCCGCATCCGGAGCCGTTCGACAACGCCCCGTTCGGCTTGCGGCGCAGGAAGTATTCGGGCACGATGCGCTCGAACCAGTTGTCGGGCGAGAACATGTGATTGTAGACCACATCCATAATCACTTTGATGCCGGCATTATGCAACGCCTGCACCATCTGCTTGACCTCGCGGATGCGCACGGACCCGTCATACGGATTCGTGGAGTACGATCCTTCAGGAACGTTGTAATTGACGGGATCGTAACCCCAGTTGTATCGGCTGCAGATCGTTTCGTCGACGGAACCGAAATCGTAGATCGGCATCAGCTGCACCGCGGTAATGCCAAGCTTTTTGAGATACGACAATCCCGTCGGAAAATCAGGATGACCGTCCAACGTCGTTCCCAGGTCGGTGAACGCAATATTTTCCACGATGGGATTCGGGGAATCCTCCCGCGGGATCGTTGCTGAAATCGCCGACATGCGTTTCCCAAACAACCGTTTGCGCAATTGGCACTTCCGGCATGCGATCGGCATCCCAACCTTCGGGATCGGTGCGATGCAAGTCGACGACCATGCTTCGACGGCCGTTCACGCCAGCCGCGTGCGCCCATGGATCGGCAACGCGATCGCACTTCGGAAACAGCGGTGGCAACGACGGTAGGACAGCAGTCATATCCACTTTCAAACACCTTGCAAACGATAGGCAAACAGAAAAAGCATTTTCACTATCTAACGTCTATAAAGTAGTTAAGAAATCGCAATACTTCAACGTTTACACCCAATAACACGCCTATTGAAAACGATGTCATCATATGCTACAGTACATAGCAGAACGGTTGGCATACGCACCGAAGCGCGCCAATCGCGTGGCAATGCAGCATCATCGGCCAGCAACGGCCCCGGAAAGAAGGAACCCATGACGGCAACCCAGCAAACCGAAAGCGCGGAACGCATCGCACGACCGCTTATTCAGCTCGCCAAACTCAACGGCATCTCAACGTCGTATATCGACCAGCTCGGCACCTATGTGGAAATCCGCGACGAAGTGCTTGTCTCCGTACTTGCGGCGCTCGGCGTGGACGCATCCAGCGATGAAGCGATCGCGGCATCGTACGAACTCACCAAGCAGCGCATCGCAGACACCCTTGTGGAACCGACCATCGTGAAGTTCATCGGCAAGGAAGCGACCACGCCGATCCGCGCGAAGGGCCACGACGTGACGCTACGCCTGTTGCTTGAGGACGGCACGCGGTATGAGGGCAACCTGTGCATGTATTTGGCCCCGCAGGCCGACGGCTCACTCACGCTCACCCTGCCGGACGACATTCCCGCCGCTACCACACGCTGCGCGTCAACGCGGGCCCGCTGCACGGCGAGGCGCGACTGATCTGCGCCCCGGCACGCGTACCGCTGCCGCCTGCGGTTGCCGAAAAGCAGCGTTGGGGTTGGATGGCGCAAATGTATTCCATCCGTTCCGCCGAATCGTGGGGCGTGGGCGACTACGGCGATCTGAAGCTGCTGCTCACCGACGCCGCCGAAAAGTCGCATGCCGATTTCATGCTCATCAACCCGATCCACGCAACCGCGCCGGTCGAGCCGCTCGAACCGTCGCCGTACCTGCCGGAATCGCGCCGATTCATGAACGTCACCTACATTCGCCCGCAGGATATCGAGGAATATGCGGGGCTTGACAAGGCCGCGTTGGCCGAAGTCGAGCGCTTGCACGCCGAAGTCGCTCCCGCCAACGACAATGCCGACGAACTCGACATCAACTCCGCGTGGTGGCACAAGCGCCAGGCGCTGCAGCTCGTGTTCAAGGTGCCGCGTTCCGCCGAGCGTCAGGCCGCATTCGAAGCGTTCAAGGAGGCGGCGGCCCGGATCTGCGCGCATTCGCCGCGTGGTCGGTGGCCTTCCAGATGTGGGGCGCCCATGGGAGGGCACATGGTTCGCGGAGACGAACCGTGATTCGCCGGAAGTGGCCGAACTCATGCGCGATCATGCCGACATGGTCGAATTCGAATGCTGGCTGCAGTGGATCGCCGACGAACAGGTGACCGCCGCGCAGACCGCCGCACGCGAAAGCGGCATGGCATTGGGCCTCATGCAAGACATGGCTGTGGGCGTGCACTCGCTGGGCGCCGACGTGTGGTGGAATCCGGAACGCTTCGCCGTCGGCAGCGTCACCGTTGGCTGCCCGCCGGACTCTACAACCAGCAGGGCCAGGACTGGGGCCAGCCGCCGTTCAATCCGAACTATCTCGCAACGTATG
>ENA-OQAJ01000232-OQAJ01000232.1-human-gut-metagenome-genome-assembly--contig:-NODE-232-length-17595-cov-6.603389_pt1 | contig 17595 bp, 21 predicted proteins | sample MGYA00242736_ERZ504529 | MGnify/ENA primary metagenome ERZ504529 (study PRJEB26092, sample SAMD00036275) | human gut metagenome | host: Homo sapiens | study: EMG produced TPA metagenomics assembly of...
GGATTGCCACCGGTGTGCTGCATACCGCCTGCGGCATCCCCGCCATCTTGGCGGGTATTCTGACCCAACTGGCCCTCTACTCCATTAACCTGCGCATCATGGCCATCGGGGATGAAAATGCTACCACCAAGGCCACCCTGGCGGTGAGTGTGGACAAGAACGACCTGCTCCTGTCCTCCCGCTACGTGCGGAGCCTGCGCTGAACAACCCCCTGCTGCTATTGGTGCTGCTGACGGCGGCGGTGATCGCACTGCTGTACTGGTTCTTCGGCACGGAGCTTGGCTGCTCGCTGCGCGCTACCGGCGCAAACCAGCACATGGCCCGCGCCCAGGGCATCAACACGAACGTCACCATCGTGCTCGGCCTTATGGTTTCCAACGGCCTTGTGGCGCTGGCGGGCGGTCTGCTGTCCCAGTACCAGGCTTCTCGGACATCAACATGGGCCGCGGCGCCATCGTCATCGGTCTGGCCGCCGTCATCATCGGTGAGGTCATCTTCGGCAAGATCTTCCGCAACTTTGCGCTCAAGCTGACCGCCGCTGTCATCGGCGCGATCATCTACTACATCGTTATGAACTTCGTGCTGCGTATGGGTCTGTCCACCGATGACCTCAAGCTGCTGACCGCGCTGGTCGTGGCGGTGTTCCTGACCATCCCGTACTGGAAGGGCAAATACTTCACCAAAGTACCCGTGAAAAAGGGAGGCAAGGACAATGCTTGAGATCAAGAATGTATACAAGACCTTCAATGCAGGAACCGTCAATGAGAAGGTCGCCTTGAAGGGACTGGATCTGACGCTGGAGGACGGCGACTTTGTCACGGTCATCGGCGGCAACGGCGCGGGCAAATCCACGATGCTGAACGCCGTCGCGGGCGTCTGGCCGGTGGATATGGGTAAAATCATTATTGACGGGAAGGATGTGACCCGCCTGTCCGAGCACCAGCGTGCCAAGTACATTGGCCGCGTGTCCAGGATCCGATGATGGGCACCGCCGCGACGATGCAGATCGACGAGAACCTGGCCCTGGCGGCCCGCCGGGGTCTTGCCCGCACGCTCAAGACCGGCATCACGAAGAAGGAGCACGACGAATACTACGAACTGCTCAAAACGCTGGATCTGGGGCTGGAAAACCGTATGACCAGCAAGGTCGGCCTGCTCTCCGGCGGTCAGCGCCAGGCTGTCACGCTGCTGATGGCGACCCTCAAAAAGCCCAAGCTCCTGCTGCTGGACGAGCACACCGCCGCCCTTGACCCCAAGACCGCGGCCAAGGTGCTGACGTTGTCCGAGAAGATCGTCGAGGAAAACCACCTGACCACCCTGATGATCACCCACAACATGAAGGATGCCATCAAGTACGGCAACCGCCTGATCATGATGTACGAGGGTCACGTCATCTACGATGTGCGCGGCGAGGAAAAGAAGAACCTGCAGGTCAGCGACCTGCTGCAGCGCTTTGAGCAGGTCAGCGACGGCGAGTTTGCCAACGACAGAATGCTGCTTTCCTGAAATTGAACCTAAGGCAACACCGCATAATTCCCGCCTTACGGCTTAAGCACCGCTCCGGCGGCTGCGGCACGGCATCTGCGTTGCCAAAATGCTCGATAATACACAAAGTATTATCTGCGCTTTTGGCTTAGCAGCTGCCGCACCTCGCTCGCCGTATCGGCACTTAGAATTATGCGGTATTGCCCTAATTACTCCCGCTTCCCCCAAAAATTATGACAAAATCTTCCTCTCCCTCTCGTTTGGATGCCTTTTTTGCAACCCGGCGGCTGCGGTGGGCATGGCGGTGGTGTGCAATGTGCTGTGGGGGTCGGCGTTTCCGTTTATCAAAATGGGGTACCGGCTGTTTGCTATTGACGCCACCGATACCGCTTCCATCATGTGCTTTGCCGGTGTCCGCTTTATGCTCAGCGCGCTGCTGGTGTATGCCGGGGGCGCGGCGCTGCGGCGCGGGCCGCTGCCCATGCCAAAGGGCAAAAATCTGCTTTCCTGCTGCGGGCTGGGCCTGTGGCAGACTGCTGCACAGTATACCTTTTATTATTCCGCCGTTGCCCTGCTGACCGGGGCTATGGGCGGCATTCTGAACAGCACCCAGAGCTTTATGGGGGTTATCCTGGCGCACTTTTTGTACGGCAAAGCGGACCGCATGACGCCGCGCAAAGCTATTGGCTGTGCGCTGGGGTTCAGCGGTGTGCTGGTGGCAACTCTTGGCAACCACGGCAGCGGCAGCCCGGCGGGCGTTGCCTATATGCTGATCGCTTCGGTGATTTTTGCACTGGCCGGGCCGTGGAACAAAGCCGTGACCCAAAAGGTGGATTCGTTCACCGTCTCCTGCCTGAACCTTGGGGTCGGCGGTGCGGCGCTGCTGGTCATCGGCCTTGTTCTGGGCGGCAGCCTGCACCCGCAAAGCTTTGGCGCTGTGCCGGTGCTGCTTTTCCTGGCATTTATCTCCGGTGCCGGTTATGTGATCTGGGCACTGCTGATGAAAAACAACCCTGTTTCCCGCATTGCCGTGTTCGGTCTGATCATTCCGATCATGAACGTTCTGCTCTCCGCCATCCTGAACGGCGAGCCCCTGTTCGAATGGCAATACCTCGCCGCCCTTGTGCTGGTGTGCGGGGGGATCTATTTGGTTAATAGGCCGGCAGCAGGGAAGAAAAAGGAAAATTAGGAATTAGAAATTAGTAATGAGAAATTAAGAACAATGTTTGGCAATTTCTAATTGCGAATTCCTCATTCAACGTAAGGGAAAAGCTATGACCAACATCTTCGATACCCACGCGCATTATTCGTCCCGGCAGTTTGATGCGGACCGGGATGCGGTGATGCGGGCGCTGGGGGAAGGCGGCGTGGTGGGCGTGCTGGAATGTGCAACGCATTCCGGCGATGCCGCTGCGGTGCTGGAACTGGCCCACAAATATCCTTTTGTACATGCCGCGCTGGGCATCCACCCCGAAAGCTTGGCGAGGAGGACGCCGCCACTGTGGCCACTTACCACGGGGACTGGCGGGCCGAGCTTGCCGCCATGCGCCCCCTGTTTGATGACCCCGCTGTGATTGCGGTGGGGGAAATCGGGCTGGACCACCATTGGCCGCTGCCAGCGCAGGAACAGTACGACCTGTTTGAAGCGCAACTGCAGCTGGCGCAGGAGCTGGACCTGCCGGTCTCGGTGCATGACCGCGAAGCCCACGCCGAAATGTATGAGCTGCTGCGCCAGTACCGCCCCCGCGGGGTGCTGCACTGTTACAGCGGCAGCGCTGAGGACGCCGCCTGGCTGACGGCGCAGGGCATGGCCCTTGGATTTGGCGGCGCTGTGACTTATAAAGGAGCCAAGCGCGCGGCCAAGGTGCTGGCCATGGTGCCGCACGAACTGGCTGTGCTGGAAACCGACTGCCCCTATATGTCCCCCGAACCGGTGCGCGGCACCCGCAACGACAGCCGGAACATTGCCCATGTGGCAGCCAAGATCGGCGAGATCTGGCAGATGGATGCCCAGAGCGTCCTGGATTTGACCGCTGAAAATGCAAAACGCATCTTCAATCAATAAGGCAGCGCTGCACCAAGCTGTGCAGCCTTTGCCGCAAACAATTTATCTGGAGGAATCACCATGAAAGCACGCATTCCCAAACACCGCGAATTTATCATCGACTTCCCGAAAGAGGTTTCTCAGGAAAAGGCAGACGAAGGCTGGGAGAAGCTGACCGCCCTGCTGGAAGATTACAAGAAGGCCCATAACGGCCAGAGCGTTTACTCCCCGACCTTCATCGAGGACCTGGAGCCCGCCGTGAAGGAACTGCAGGCAGAGTACGGCTTTACCTACACCGTTGAAACTGCAAAATAATTGCTGAACCCGCTGCGGTCCTTGTTGAATGCGAGGATCGCATTTTTGTTATAGAATTTATGGCAGGAAATCGTATTCTTCCTTATGGTTTCTACACAATTCAGCCGTAAACTGAATGTGTAGCAAACATAAGGAGGATGATGAGATGCTGCAAACAACACACAAAGGTCTGTCTGGCACGGCGCTCAAAACCATTGCGCTGGTACTGATGCTGATGGATCATATCCACTACTTTTTTGAGTTCACCGGATGCATCCCGGAATGGTTCAGCATGCTGGCGCGCCTGTCGGCACCGCTGTTTTTGTTCTGCACGGTGGAAGGCTTTGCCCATACGCATGACCGCAAGCGGTATTTCTTCCGTATCTGGTGCATCGGTGCGGGCATGGCGGCGGTGCAATTTTTCATGATCTATGCCAAGGCGTTCCGCCGCGGGGATGGCTTTTACCCGCAGAACGCGATCTTCCAGGATTTTGTTCTGCTCTGTGTGATCTGGCAGGGCATCGACTGGGTGCGCGCCAAAAAGTATGGGAAGGGCATTGCCGCTATCGCGGCAGTGGTCGGCTGGCCGTACCTGTTTGCTGCAGTGCTGGGAATGTTCCCGCAGCTTATGCAGAGGCCGATTGTCAGCGCCGTGCTGGCGTTTGTCATCACCAGCCTGGTGCCCATGTGGACCAGCATCACGGACGGTGGTTGGGGCTACCTGGTTAGCGGCGTGCTGCTGTATCTGCTGCGGAACCACCGCAAAGCACAGGTAGCTGTGTGGGCACTGAACAGCTTTTTGTGGGATTTTGTGCTGGTGTACCTGCAGCTGCGCGGTCAGCCGGGGTTTGAACTTTCCCAGATGTTTACCACCTATTACGAATGGTTTGGCGTGGCCGCCGCGGTGCTGATGCTGGCTTACAACGGCACGCGCGGCAGCGGGCATAAACAGCTGTTTTATTGGTTCTACCCGGCCCATGTCTACCTGCTGTATGGGGTGTCCTGCCTGGTGTATCGCCTGATTGCATAAAAAGGAGGAAGATGTTATGGCGCATATTCTTGCGGTTGATGATGACCCAGATCTTTGCACACTGCTGAAAACGGCACTGGAACGGGACGGCCACGCGGTAGAAATCCGCACATCCGGCGTGACCGTGACGGAAAGCCTGTGCCGCTGGGCGGACTGCATCCTGCTGGATGTGATGATGCCCGGCGAGGATGGCTTTGCCACCTGCCGCCGCATCCGCGCCATAACGCAGGCACCGATTTTATTTTTGACTGCCCGCACCGATGAACAGTCGGTTCTGACCGGCCTTGGCATTGGGGCGGACGATTACCTGACCAAGCCGTTCCGCGTGGCGGAGCTGCGCGCCCGCGTGGCCGCCCACCTGCGGCGGCAGAACCGCGCCCCCGCCAGCCGCATGGTGCGCGGCGGAATCGGGTTCGACCTGGCGGCCAAAACCGCGATGGTGGGGGAGCAACCGCTGCCATTTACCCGGTCGGAATACGCAATCAGCGAGTATCTGGCCCTGCACGCGGGGCAGACGTTCAGCAAAGAACAGATATATGAAGCTGTTTTTGGCTATGATGGCACAGCGGACGATACGGCAGTGACCCAGCACATTAAAAATATCCGCGCCAAACTGCGCACAGCGGGCGTTGCCGCGCCGGAAACCGTACTGAAAACAATATGGGGAGTGGGCTACCAATGGAAAAGCGAAACCTGACCCCGCTGCGCAATGTGCTGGTGCGCTACCTTGTGGTGTGCGGCGGTGGAAGCCTTGTGATCCTGCTGGTGTGGTGGGGGCTGTTTATGTCGCTTATACGCAATGGGTTTTTGCTGCCTCCCGTTACCGGGGCGCAGGTGTGCAGCGAAGCACGGGATTACGCCGCAACCGCCACCGTTGAAACCTTTGACCCCAACGCCATTGACCCGCTGTGCCGCTATGCCATCTTACAGGCCGGGACAGCGCATGTGCTGCAAACCAACATGACAGCCAGCCAGCTGAAAAAAGCGAGGAACATATTAACGGGCGGCAGGCAGTGGGTGGTGGCATCGTACCAATACTACCAATACGTGGTGGATATGGCGGATGGCGCACGCTGCATTTTGCAGTATGATTATTCGGTGCCCTATGCGGACCCGGCACTGCGGGAAGTCCTGCCGGATTTCCAGACCATGTATACTCTGCTGCTGATTTTGCTGGAAGTGCTGTGGCTGGCGCTGCGGACCCACCGCACGGTGAAAATGCTGGCAGGGGAGACCCGCAAACTGACCAAAGCCACCGCAGCAATCGCCGCCCAGCGCCCGGAAGAAATCGAGGTTTCCGGCGCAAAGGTGAGGGAGTTCGCCGAAACGTTGCGGGCTATGCAGACAATGGGCAGCCAACTGACAGCCAGCCTGCAAAGCCAGTGGAAGCTGGAACAGCAGCGCGCCGAGCAGACCGCCGCCCTGGCCCATGACCTGAAAACCCCGCTGGCGATCATAACCGGCAACGCCGACCTGCTGGCGGAGGATGAGAACCTGACCGAAGCCCAGAAAGCCCAGATTGCCGCCATGCAGCGCGCCGCGGAAAAAGCGGACCGCTACCTGCAAACCCTGCGCGCCGTCAACACCGCCGAAACCAGCCCGCAGGAGCCGATACAGCGGGTGCAGGTGCAGGAAATTCTGACACGGTGCGCTAATGATGCCAAAATTGTTGTGCGATAATAAAAAATATACAATTTGTACTAAACAACGCAATGGAAAACGTCCGAACCATCCCCGCACAAAGGCAGGCACTGGGCCGGGCACTGGATAATATTTTAGAAAACGCCGTTCGCTTTACCCCCGCTGGCGGAACCATCACGCTGGATGCTGTGGAAGAGGGGCAGAAAATTGTTTTCACTGTAACGGATACCGGGCCGGGGTTCAGCCCGGAAGCCTGCAGAAAGCGGGCCGGGAACTCTTCACCACCGATGCCGCCCGCGGCCAGCACTGGGGCCTTGGCCTTGCTGCCGCCCGCCGCACCGCCCAAACCCATAACGGCACCCTAACCGTAAGCAACGGGGAGAACGGGGGAGGAAAAGTGGAATTGAGAGTTAGGAGGTAGGAGTGAGGAGTTTTTTGGGTCGCAGATACCGTTAAAGGTTGGCCAAAATATATAAATTAAAATGTAGGGAACGTTCTTGACCGTTCCGTTGCCTTGGCAAACATCCCATGTGAGGAGATGATTTTGAGGTTCCGGAACGGTCAAGACCGTTCCCTACAGATATTTTATAATGTTAATTGCAAAACCTAAAACCGCCGCAATAACTCCTCCCTCCTAACACCTAACTTATTTTCTCGTCTCGGTCCAGTACTCTCCCATGCTTGCTCCCGGCTGGCCGGTGCATTCATTGGAGAGATAATGGGTCAAGGCATCGTTGGCGGGGGTCCAGGCGCGTGCGGTGGGTTCATCGGGGTATTCCACTTCGGCATACATAAAATGGCTGGGCAGCCCGGCGTCCACATCGTTCACTTCCAGCTTCAGGCCGTTCTTCAGGGCATAGGTGCGGCGCTCCTTGGCAATCAGCGGTTTGCCGATCAGGCGTTCCAGCTTTTCAAACAGCTCCGGCGTGATCTCGGTTTCTATCTCTTCCCGCATCAGGCCGGTTTTGTCTGGTGCGCCCTTAAAGCAGAGCACCAGCGCGGTGCGGCCGCCCTGCAATGCTTCGCGCCGGATGCGCACTGTGGGGCGCACGCTGATGTACCCTTGGTCCATGCGGTAAGTTTCCAGCAGGGGAAGCCCCTGGGGCCAGCCCTGCACCATCCATTTGCGTTCAATTTCCATGGTGTTCACCTTGCTCTTTCCTGATTTCTACCCGGAATGTCGTGCCATCCTGCCCGGATTCGCCCGGATAGCGGCGTGGTGTGCTGGCAGATGCTTTGTGCAATCGCCAGCCCCAGCCCGGTTCCGCTGCCGGTGTGGGATGGGTCCGCGCGGTAAAAGCGCTCAAAAATATGGGGCAGCCGGTCCGGTGGGATGGGCGTGCCGGTGTTGTGTACCGTCAAAACCGCCTGGCTGCCCGCTGCGGCCAGCCGCAGGGTCACGGCGCCGCCGGTGCCCGCGTACTTGATGGCATTATCCAGCAGGATCACCGCCAACCGATGCAGGGAGGCGGCATCCCCCTGCACGGTCTGGCCGGGGTTCGTCCGCTACAATCAAGATATTCACCGGCAAATCTCCTTCGGCTTTCTTCAATTTATAGGGCAATACCGCATAATTCTAAGTGCCGATACGGCGAGCGAGGTGCGGCAGCTGCTAAGCCAAAAGCGCAGATAATACTTTGTGTATTATCGAGCATTTTGGCAACGCAGATGCCGTGCCGCAGCCGCCGGAGCGGTGCTTAAGCCGTAAGGCGGGAATTATGCGGTGTTGCCATAGATACAGTATACCACAATTAGCTGAAAATAGGCTGAAAAAATGCGGCAGGTTTTGCGCCTGCCGCATTTTTGCCGCAAAATCTGCGAAATTCCGCAGCGGTTTTACTCTTCTTCCAGGATCTCTGCGGCAACCTCTGCACGGTCGCGGCGGGTATCCATGGCGGTCTTTTCAATCATGCGGTGGGCTTCCGCTTCGCTCATGCCCTTGTGCTCGATCAGATAGCACTTGGCACGGTCCACCAGCCGGATCTGGGCAATCTTATCCCGCAGTTTGTCGTTTTCCTGCCGCAGATAATCCAGGCGGCGGCAGCAGGCGGCGGCCATCTGAACGGCCTGGCGGAACTGCACCCCGGTAAAGGCTTTGCCAACACCAACACACCGTGCTGCTGCAATTTATCGGAAATCTGGTCTGCGGTGCCCGCCTTGGCAAGCAGAATGACACCGGCGTTTGATTTTTCTACCGCATAGGTCGAAAGTTCGTGGCCAAACTCGTCCGGCAGGGGGGTGTTGATGATCACGACCTCGAAATCAATATCCCCCATGCGGCGGCGGGCTTCGCCGCCGCTGGCCACAATGGTGGGGCGCAGGTAACCCAGCTCCGCTACATGCTTTGCCAGGTATTCATTTGCGTTGTTCCCCGCAGAGGCAATCAAAGCTGAAGGCACAAACACATCACCGCCCATCTGTTAAATTACAAAATCTGCCCTGCTTTGGGAAACATCAAATCTTCAAAAAGCAGTTTTCACGCTCCCATGCCTGGGGGTCGGGGGCACTTTCGTAACCATGGCACAACTGGGTCTGGTATTCAAAGTATTTGTTCATCAGCGGCACAGGCAGCTCTTTGGCGATAAAGTTACTCTGTGCGGCAATGGTGATGGCTTCGCGCAGACTTTCGGGCAGGCTTTCCAGCCCTTCGGCGGCGCTCTTGTGGAACAGATTGCGGTTGACCGGAGCGGGCAGCGGCATCTTTTTTTCAATGCCGTCGAGCCCGGCGGCCAGAATCAGGCCAATGACCAGATATGGGTTGCAGGAGGGATCGGGGCTGCGCAGCTCCAGGCGGCAGAATTCGCCGGTGGCGGAAGGCAGGCGCACCAGCTGGCTGCGGTTCTGGCGGCTCCAGCTCACATACTTGGGGGCTTCGCAGCTGCCAAACCGTGTGTAAGAGTTGGGAATCGGGTTGCAGAAGCAGGTCAGCTCCCGCGCGTGGGCAAGGATACCGGCAATAAAATGTCCGGCCTCGCTGTCGGGGGCAATGTCGCCCTGGAACAGGTTTTGCATCCCGGTGGATGGAAACATTCACATGCATGCCGCTGCCGGCCTGGTCCTGCATGGGCTTGGGCATAAAGCTGGCAAACAGGCCGTTGCGGTCCGCAATAGCTTTGACGGTGCTTTTGAAGGTGTTCAGGTTATCGGCCGATTTGAGCGCGGTGGAATACATAAAGTCCACTTCGTTCTGGCCAAAGCCGCTTTCGTGGTGGCTGTGCTGGGGGCGCAGGCCCATATCCTCCATGGCAAAGCAGATCTCGCGGCGGATGTTCTCGGCCTTGTCCAGAGGGGCAATGTCAAAGTAGCCGCCGTGGTCCATCGGGATGCGGGTGGGGTTGCCGTGCTCGTCGGTCTGGAACAGATAGAACTCACATTCGCAGCCCACATCGCAGCGCAGGCCCATGGCCTTGGCGCGCTTGACCACCGATTGCAGGTACCCGCGGCTGTTGCCGGCAAAGGGGCGGCCATTGGGCAGGGTGATATCGCAGTACATGCGCATTACGCGGCCCTCGGTGGGGCGCCAGGGCAGAATGGTCATTGTGTCCGGGTCCGGCCAAAGCACAAGGTCGCTCTCCTCAGTGTTCATAAACCCGGCAATGGAGCTGCCGTCAAAGCAGACACCCTGCTCGAAGGCATAGGGAAGGTCCCCGGCAAAGACAGAGATGTTTTTTTGATTGCCGAAAATATCGCAGAACGCCAGACGTACAAATTTTTACGTCGTTATCTTCGACATAGTTCAGGATATCCTGTGCAGTATGCTTCATGGTGGAATCCTCCAAATTTAGGCTGCAGATTTGGCAGAGAGGGGGAGAGTAGTTAGGAGGTAGGAGTGAGGAGTTGATGCAATTAGGAACTAGCAATTAGAAATTCCGTAGGGTGCACAATGTGCGCCCGTTGCCTTTTGGTTAATCCCATTATAGCATATGGAGCAAAGTTCCGGTATGGTCGATAGGGCGGGACGAGTGCCGGGAGTTTATTCAGCATTGAACCCAATAAACTCCTAACTCCTCCCTCCTAACTCCTAACTTTCAACTGACTCCTACCTAAACTCGAAAGGCCCACCTCGCGGCGGGCCTTTCGAGCTGGTGTAAGAAATAGGAAAAGGAGAATGGCGTGTTAAAAAGCGTGCCTGGCATTTTGTGCAAAGCACAAACCCTTGCTGCCGGGGGCTTTTTGGGTCACTGCTTACTCAGTGTAAAACAGCATACGGCTGTAGCACGGCAGCGGCCAGTAATCCTCATCGACAAGCTCTTCAGCAGCGTCAGCGGCGGCGCGCAGGGTATCCATGGCGGGCAGAACCTCATCATGGAAAGCATGAGCCTTAGCGGTCTCATCGTCCAGGGCGCTGACCTTATCGGTCACAGCCTTCAGAGCGTCGGTTGCATCAGACATCTCGTCAGTGTATTTGGAAAGTGCAGTCAACAGCTTTGCTTCGGACTTGGTGGAGATGCCTTCCACAGCAGCGGTCTTGGCTGCGGCGGTGCTGGCAACTTCGCCCATATAGCTGGTGGCGGCAGGAATCAGCTGCTTGGATGCGATCTTGAGCATGGTGCGGGCTTCGATGTTGATAATCTTGGAGTAGTGCTCCATCTCAACTTCGTAACGGCTCAGCATTTCGGTCTTGGTCAGAACGCCGAACTCTTCCATCAGGGAGATGTTCTTCTCTTCCTTCAGGGCGACCATGGCATCGGGGGTGCACTTGCGGTTGGGCAGGCCACGGCGGGCAGCCTCAGCTTCCCAGGCTTCGGAATAACCGTTGCCGTTGAAGATCACACGGCGGTGGTCGTTCAGGGTCTTCTTGACCCAGGCGGCGGCAGCGCACTCAAAGTCAGCAGCGCCCTCCACATCGGCAACAAACTGCTTCAGCTCTTTGGCAACAGCAGTGTTCAGGATGGTGTTGGCATCGCTCAGGTTCTCAGCGGAACCGGGCATACGGAACTCGAACTTGTTGCCGGTAAAGGCGAACGGAGAAGTACGGTTACGGTCGGTGGTGTCCTTGCTGAACTTGGGCAGAACATCAACGCCAAGGTCCATCTTCATCTTAACAGGGCCGGCATAGGGGCTGTCGGTGCAGACGGCATCGATAACAGCTTCCAGCTCTTCGCCGACAAAGATGGAGATGATGGCCGGGGGTGCCTCGTTAGCGCCCAGGCGGTGGTCATTGCCGGGGGTGGCAACAGAGGTACGCAGCAGGTCAGCGTATTCATCAACTGCCTTGATAACGGCGGTCAGGAAGACCATGAACTGCAGGTTTTCCATCGGGGTATCGCCGGGATCCAGCAGGTTTTCGCTCTTGGTGCTGAGGGACCAGTTGTTGTGCTTGCCGGAACCGTTAACGCCCTCGAACGGCTTTTCGTGCTGCAGGCAGACCAAGCCGTGCTTATCGGCAATCTTCTTCATCATTTCCATGGTCAGAAGGTTGTGGTCGATGGCAACGTTGGTGGTATCGTAAATGGGGGCGAGCTCATGCTGGCAGGGGGCAACTTCATTGTGCTTGGTCTTTGCGGGGATGCCCAGCTTCCACAGCTCGGTGTCCAGATCCTTCATAAAGTCGGAGACAATGGGGCGGATCACACCAAAGTAGTGCTCTTCCAGTTCCTGGCCCTTGGACGGTGCAGAGCCAAACAGGGTGCGGCCGGTCAGAACCAGGTCCAGGCGCTTGTTGTAATCCTCTTTGCGGATCAGGAAGTACTCCTGCTCCGGGCCAACGGTGGTGGCAACGCGCTCAACATCCTTGCCGAACAGGTGCAGTACCTTGCAGGCTGGTCGCTGATGGCCTGCATGGAACGCAGCAGCGGGGTCTTTTTTATCCAGTGCTTCGCCGGTGTAAGAGCAGAATGCAGTGGGGATGCACAGCACGTCATCTTTTACAAAAGCATAGCTGGTGGGGTCCCATGCGGTGTAGCCGCGGGCTCACAGGTGGCGCGCAGGCCGCCGGAAGGGAAGGAGGAAGCATCTGGTTCGCCTTTGATGAGCTCCTTGCCGGAAAACTCCATGATGGCGGTGCCGTCCGGCTGGGGGCTGACAAAACCATCGTGCTTTTCACTGGTGATGCCGGTCAGGGGCTGGAACCAGTGGGTGTAATGGGTAGCGCCCTGTTCAATCGCCCAGCGCTTCATCACGCTGGCCACAACATTGGCTACTTCCAGGTCAAGGGCCTGACCCTTTTCAATGGTTGCCTTCAGGCTCTTGTAGGTCGAGCTGGGCAGACGCTCACGCATTTCGTGCTCGTTGAAGACTTTGCTGCCGTACAGTTCCATAACGGTTGCTGCCATACTTACCGAACTCCTTTTCCTCTGTGGTATCATCACGCAAATAAGTCGGACTTTTTATAAAACAAAAGGCACTGCGAACAGGATTTGTGTTCGCAGCGCCCTTGCTGTTTATGTGCTTATTATACGGGCCAAACGCAAAAAAAGCAACTGGCAGAAATGACAAACCGGATTGGCGTTTGCCTTTGTGTTTTAGGAAAAATGCTTGTATTGGGGGATGGAGCCATCCAACCCCCAATGCGGCCTAATAAAATAAACCGGGCCGCCAACCCCCGCTTGGGGGCGACAAGCCCGGTATAGTTTAGACAGTTAAACGTGTGCTGCGTTCTTTTGGCTTTTGCGGTACAGCACAACAATGGCTGCAATGCCTAGCAGGCTGATGCAGTCCGCCGCGCGCCAGAACCACATTCCAGTCCAGCGCACCTGTACGCTGCCCTGCCAACCGGGAGCCAGGGTAACGGTCAGGTAACCGTTCTTGTGGGTCAGTGCGGCTCCGTCGGTAGCGGTCATATGGTAGCCGGGGTAGTAGAATAGCGGCAGCCGGATGGATGCTTCGGTATCGCCGGTGTTCTGCGCCGCCAGCTGAATGGTCAGGCCGTTTTTGGTGTACTCTGTCAACTCTACGCCATCGTCCGCTTCGGGGGTCAGGCGGCCCCAGACGCTGTCATCGGTGGTGGTGTCCTCGGTGGGCAGGTATTCGCCGCCACCCACCTGACCGGGCAGGTCATCCACCGCGGCAAGGCTCATGTAGGTAACGGCTTCGCTGGTGGTGCATTTGTCATACATCAGGTACCCGGCGGGGATGATGGTCAGCGCCAGCAGGGCGGCGGCCATTGCCTTGGCGGCTTCGGGCCGGACTTTGCGGTACAGCACCACCGCACAGCAGGCGCACACGATCAGCAGCATGGTGGCCGGGGTGAAGAACCGCCAGGCAAACTGCAGCTTACCCAGAGTCTTGCTCAGCGCCTGCAATGGTTCGCAACGGAACAGCGCGTACCAGGGGCAAAGGTCGCTGGCGCACCAGGCGGCCAGCAGGCCAAAGCCCAGTGTCAGGCTGCCAATGCGCGCGGCATCGCGGCTGCTTTTGCGCACGGCGGGGTCCAGCACAGCCAGCAGGAAGAAGAATGCTCCCGCGGCCAGTGCCAGGCCCAGCGTCTGCGGCATTTCGCCCGCAATGCCGCTCTGGATGCTCTCCGCCACGCCGCTGCTCTGGCCGAACATCAAAAACATCTGGCCCAGGTAAACGGAGCTGTCGTACAGGTAGGCGGCATCATACTTGCCGCTGATGCGGCACACCCCCTGCACCATGTATTGCAGCAGCGGCACCATAAACCACAGGTTCCACACAATGGCGGCCCCGGCGGCTTTGCACAGAGCGGGCAGCACCGGGCGGGTGAAGGTCTTTTTGAAATACAGCAGGCAGAAGGCGGCGGTAAAGAACACCGCAAGTTCGGTTGTCAGCAGATGGCTCTGCAGCAGGCCGGTAAAGCCCAGGGCAAAGGGCAGCCAGCACCAGGGCTCGGCCTTTTTGCCATCGGCAGGGGATTGGCGATAAATCCGCCACAGCCCGTACACGACCAGCGGCAGGAACGCCATGGCGGTATATTCGCCCACTGCAGCGCGCACAAACACGTTGGTCAGCCGGTAGAACGAAAGGGTGTACAACGCGGTGCCAAGCAGCGCGGCACAATCGCTGCGGAACATTTTGCGCAGGGCATAAAAACGTAATGCCCACGGTGGCCGCTGTGATGGATGCAACGTAAACTTTGTAGCTGGTTTGCAGGCTGAAACCCAGAATGCGCAGCACCGCAGCCGGGTACAGGAACACATCGGAGTACATCAGGCTGAACGGATAGCCTTTTTCGTTGATGATGGCCGGGTCCATGCGCACGGGGAACTGCCCGGCCAGCAGCCCGGCTTTCAGCCCCTCAATGCGGGAAAGGTGGATGGAAAGGTCGTGCCCGTACGTCAGGTAGCCGAGCCCCAGCGGCAGGCAGGCAAACATGCCGATGCCCACCAGCGCCATGGCGATATACCGCCCGCGCAGGGTATGGATGGGAAATTTGACCCGGCGGGTCAGCAACAGGATCACCCAGTCCAGTACGGCGCAGAACACAAGCCCCGTCAGCAGCCGCACATACGCCCACGCGTGGGTGGGTACGATCTGTGCGCCGGTAATGTAGATGACCTGGTTTTGCCGCAGTCCGCGGTAAACTGCAGCTGTGCGGTTTCACAGCCGTAGGGCATCCACAGGCTGAACACCGTGCGGGTGCGCTCAGCGGGCAGCTTGGCGGCATCATACTGCGCGGTGGGCATGATCTCATCCAGAAAGCTGACCTCGCCGTCCTCGCCGTCATTCACATAGTTGATGCAAACCTGGTAGCTGCCGCGCGGCAGGTCGATCCAGCGGGTGGTGGCAAACAGGCCGGTAAAGTTTTCCACGCGGGCGCCGCGGTCATCATTGGTACATTCCTCCGCGTAGGGAATGATCAGGTCCGGCGTAATATCAATCACGCCGCCTGTGCGGAAATCCCCCACAAAACGCAGCGCCAACACCATAAATTCCACCAGAACCAGCAGCAGGACCAACCCGTTCTGGCGGCTGAAAAATTTTTTTGAGCTTTTGCAAACAAGCACGCTCCCTTCTCAACATGATCTTAAGGCAGCACCGCACAATTCCCGCCTTACGGCTTAAGCACCGCTCCGGCGGCTGCGGCACGGCATCTGCGTTGCCAAAAATGCTCGATAAGACATCCAGTATTATCTGCGCTTTTGGCTTAGCAGCTGCCGCACCTCGCTCGCCGTATCGGCACTTAGAATTATGCGGTATTGCCTTAAATACTATCTTATTTATTATAGGGGATTGTACGATGGTGCGCAAGAGAATTTGCACCAAACAGGAAAAAAGACTCTTGCTTTTGGAAATAAAAGTGATGTATAATAAAGCGTCCATTTATTTGTGGTAGTTGTGGAGAGGATGGTATATATGGCGACAAAGTACGTTTTTGTTACTGGCGGCGTGGTCTCCGGCTTGGGCAAGGGCATCACAGCAGCCAGCCTGGGCCGTTTGCTGAAAACCCGCGGCCTGAAGGTGGCTTCTCAAAAGCTGGATCCTTATATCAACGTGGATCCCGGCACCATGAGCCCGCTACAGCACGGCGAGGTGTTCGTGACTGATGACGGAACCGAAACCGACCTGGATCTGGGTCATTATGAGCGCTTTATTGATGAAAACCTGAACAAGTACTCGAACCTGACGACGGGCAAGGTTTATTGGAACGTGCTGAACAAGGAACGCCAGGGCGCTTATCTGGGCCAGACGGTGCAGATTATTCCCCACATTACCAACGAAATCAAGAGCTATATCTACAATCTTGCCAAAAGCACCGAAGCCGATGTTGTCATCACCGAAATCGGCGGTACCACCGGTGATATTGAGAGCCAGCCTTTCCTGGAGGCCATCCGCCAGGTTGGCATTGAGCAGGGCATGGAAAACTGCTGCTACATCCATGTGGTTCTGGTGCCCTATATTTCCGGCTCGGACGAATATAAATCCAAGCCCGCCCAGCATTCCTGCAAGGAACTGCAGGGCATGGGCATCGCCCCCAACGTCATCGTGCTGCGTGCCGATGGCCGCGTTGGCAGCGATATCAAGCGCAAGATCAGCATGTTCTGCAATGTGCGCCCTGATTGCGTGATTGAAAACCTGACCATGCCCAGCCTGTACGAGTGCCCGCTGATGCTGGAAGCTGCCGGCCTGACCAACGTTGTTTGCCGTCAGCTGCACTTGGAAACTCCGGCCAGCGACCTGACCGAGTGGAAAGAGCTGATCTCCCGCATTGCCACCCGCAGCAAGACCTGCACCATTGCCCTGGTTGGCAAATATGTCAAGCTGCATGACGCATACCTGAGTGTAATGGAGTCCCTGTATCACGCCGGCTTTGAGAATGAGTCCAAAGTGGAGATCCACTGGGTGGACAGCGAAAACCTGCTGGATCAGGAGCGCTGCGCTGAAGAGCTTTCCGGTGTGGATGGCATCATCCTGCCCGGCGGCTTTGGCGACCGCGGCATTGAGGGCATGATCCAGGCCGCCCGCTATGCACGGGAACAGAACATCCCGTATTTTGGCATCTGCTTGGGTATGCAGATTATGGTTATGGAATATGCCCGCGATGTGCTGGGCTATGCCGATGCCAACTCCAGCGAGTTTACGCCGGACGGCGAGCACAATGTTATTGCTCTGATGCCGGACCAGCAGGGGAACATCCCGAAGGGCGGCACCATGCGCCTGGGCAAGTACCCCTGCATTACCGCCGAGGGCACCAAGCTGCGTGAGTGCTATGGCAAAGAAGAAATTGACGAACGCCACCGCCACCGCTATGAGTTCAACAACGACTACCGTGCAGAGATGCAGAACCACGGCCTTGTGATCTCCGGTACCAGCCCGGATGGCCGCCTGGTGGAAGCTGTTGAGCTGCCCGGCCGTGATTTCCATGTGGGCGTACAGTTCCACCCCGAATTCAAGAGCCGCCCCAACCGCGCACATCCCCTGTTCAAGGGCTTTATCGCTGCTGCGCTCAAGTACCAGCAGGAGCACACCATCACGGACCATCAGCCGATGGCAGATTGATCGGCATCCTGACACCATAAATACCACAAGGCACCGAACCTGTAATTGGCCCGGTGCCTTGTTTTTATGTGTTAAGGCAACACCGCACAATTCCCGCCTTGCGGCTTAAGCACCGCTCCGGCAGCTGCGGCACGGCATCTGCGTTGCCAAAATGCTCGATAATGTCGGGTTGCGGTACCCGCATCGTGCTTCGGGGGCA
>ENA-OQAJ01000233-OQAJ01000233.1-human-gut-metagenome-genome-assembly--contig:-NODE-233-length-17583-cov-3.697067_pt1 | contig 17583 bp, 21 predicted proteins | sample MGYA00242736_ERZ504529 | MGnify/ENA primary metagenome ERZ504529 (study PRJEB26092, sample SAMD00036275) | human gut metagenome | host: Homo sapiens | study: EMG produced TPA metagenomics assembly of...
CCCAATCGCAAGCGTTGCCAAGCTGCTGCGATACCTCTAAACCAGCTCTTCGGCGTTGCTGCGGTAGTCATCAACCGGCCAATCGACTTCGAATGAAGCGCTCTCGCCGGCGGCCACGTCGAAACGGCGCGTAGTCGACCATACCGGCTTGCCGTCGGCCAAAATCCGCAGCACGAAGCGATAATCGCCCGTAGACACGAACAGATTGTCGTTCGTAATACGCGCTTCATCGACCGAAACCACAATTTTCACGTTCGCATACAGCTGCTTGACTTCCTGCGCTTTCGGCGAGGGGGTGCGGTCTGCGAACAGCAGGCCGTCGCCGGAGAATTCGTAATCGCTTGGACGATCGCCGAAATCGCCGCCGTAGCACATGCGTGTCGTGCCGTCGGGCAGCTTGGTCTCGATTGCCTGGTCGATGAAATCCCAAATGAAACCGCCCTGGTACATCGGGTAGCGTTCCAACGCCGTGTATTCGTCCATATTGCCGCACGAATTGCCCATTGCGTGCATGTATTCGCAGGAAATGTACGGCTTCTTTGGACCGTCCGTATGTGCCGGGCTGCCGTCGTTCAGATAGCGTTCGATTTCGTCAGCATGCGCGTACATACGGCTTTCGATGTCCGTCACATCCTCGAATTCGCGCATGTGCACGGAACCCTCGTAATGTACCGGACGATTCGGATCAATCGTGTGCGCGTGGCGATACATCGCACGAAAAACCTCGCCCGCGCTCGACTCGTTGCCAAGCGACCAGATCAGCACGCTCGGATGGTTGTAATCGCGGCGCATCATGCTGTTGATGCGGTCCACGCACGCGCCCTCCCATTCGGGGCGGCTGCCGGGGATGCCGTCTTCAGGACGCTCGACATTGTTTGCCACCCACGTGCCGTGCGTCTCCATATTCGTCTCGTCGATCAGATACAGACCGTACTCGTCGCACAGGTCGTACCAATACTCCTGGTTGGGGTAGTGGGAGGTGCGGATGGCGTTGATGTTGTGCCGCTTGCAGAAAATCACGTCGGAAAGCATGTCCTCGCGGGTGATCGCACGCCCGCGCTTCGCGTCGAATTCGTGGCGGTCCGCGCCTTGAACACGATGCGCTTGCCATTGAGCGTCATAATGCCGTTTTCGATGCGGAACGTGCGGAAGCCGATCTTCTGCGTCACGGTTTCGATGATGGCGCCGTCATGTCCGACGACGCGTACGGTCAGCGTGTACAGCGTCGGCGATTCCGCGCTCCACGGCGCGATGTTCGTCATTTTGCCGGAATTAAGGGCGATTTCGCCGTTGCAGGCCTGCGTTGATTCCCATACGACATTTCCGTCGCCGTCGCGCAGCGTGCTTTCGATAGTCATCGCGTCGGCGGGGTTGCGCAAGGTGAGTGCCGCGTTGAGTTCGGCGGTGTCGGCCGTACCGGCGGTGTCGGCTGCGGTGTAGTCGGCTTCAAGCTGCACGGTTTCGACGTGCGTATGCGGCTGGGCGGCGAGCTCGACGGTGCGGAACAGGCCGTGCAGTCGCCAGAAATCCTGGTCTTCCAGCCAAGAGGCGCTCGAATATTCGTAGCAGGCGACGGTGAGCGTATGCTCGGCTTCGGGGGAATCGGCGGCGTTGCCATTGCCGTTTCGCAGCGCTTCCGTCACATCGAATTCGCTCGGCGTGAATCCGTCCTCGCCGTAACCCACGAACGTGCCGTCAAGCCATACGTAGATCGCGGTGGCGGCACCGTGGAAGGTGAGGCTGACCGTGCCGTCGTTTTTCCAGCGTGCGCGCAAGCTGCGCGTCGAGCGCGAATCGACGGCGGTAGATCGCCACATGGTTGTTTTCCGGAATATTTGGCGCCTGCGGATCCTCGTGACCGTCCCACGGATATTGGATGTTGACGTACTTGTTCTTGAGATAGCCGGCCATCTGCAAGTGGCCCGGCACCTCGATCGCGCCGAAATCGCCATCCTCGAAATCGACGGCCGCGAACGGAGCGCTTTCCACGTCCACGTTGCGCGCTTGTTCGATACGAACCTTCCATTCGCCGTCGAGGCTCTGCTTCGGCTCGCTCGTCTCGCCGATGACATATCGGTGGCTGGAATGTGCCGGCTTGCGGTTCGCTGCGAACACCGTCGGATCGGTGAGCCAGCTTGCACTTGCCGTGGTTGCATGTACGATTGCGAGTTCGGCTGTATCTGCCATCTTGCATCCCCCTGTATTACTTGATGTCACTGCATCGTTGCGGTTGCGCCGTGCGATGTTGCACGACCGTTTAGTAATGAATTTTACTAACTACCGATAATATATCACACTTCATGGTATCGTGCACCCGTCGCGTGCCATGCATCGTTCCGCCACATGTCCATTTTTCACACGCCGAGGATGTGCGATAATAACAGGATGCGCCGATGGCGTCCGCCCGGTGCCCACAACCGCGCAGCGTTGCCTCGCCTTTGCAAAATGCTTGCGATTCCGCGGATTTTCGATTTCCGCGATTCGAGGCATACGTAAGACGGGGGAGAGCTGACTACTCCGCGGCGCTCCCAAGGAGATCACCATGGATGATTGCAAGAAAGATCAGTCCATCCAGTCCCATGCCAATTTTGACGGCGATTCCGCTACGGGCGATCGCACGCAGATTCGGCAGGATCAGCAAAACCAGCAGCCGCCACAAATCGACCCGTCGCTTGCCGACGCGCAAGCCGTGGCCGCATCGCTCGGCGTCGATCCGAACACCGGTCTGAGCCAAGCCGAAGCTGAACGCCGACTCGCGCAATACGGGCCGAACGAGCTCGCATCCGCACCACCCGTGCCAAAATGGAAGAAGTTCCTGGCGCAGTTCAAAGACCCCCTCGTCTACCTGCTGCTCGCTGCCACCGGCATCTCGCTCATCGCATGGTTCATCGAAAAAGCCAACGCTGCGCCAGGCACGGAAGGCGGCGAAATACTGCCGTTCGACGCCATCGTCATTGTGCTTATCCTTATCGTCAACGCGGTACTCGGCTACATTCAGGAATCGAAAGCGGAAGAAGCCGTCGAAGCGCTCTCCCAAATGACCGCGCCGCAAACCAACGTGCTGCGCGACGGCAAAATCGCACGCATCAACACCGTCGACGTGGTGCCGGGAGACGTGGTCATGCTCGGTGAAGGCGACTCCATTCCCGCCGACGGACGTCTGCTCGCCGCCGCCAGCCTGCGCGTGGCGGAAGCGAGCCTGACCGGCGAAAGCGTACCGGTCGGCAAAAACGTCGACACACTCGCTGAAGCCAAGGCCTTGGGTGATCGCGCCAATATGGTGTTCAACGGCACGTCCGTGACGCAAGGCACCGGCCGTGCATCGTCACCAGCACCGGAATGCGCACGCAGGTCGGTAAAATCGCGGACCTTCTGCAGGCCACGGATGATGATGACAGTCCGCTGCAGAAGGAAATGAACTACGTTTCCAAGATTCTCGGCATCGCGGTGTGCATTATCGCGGCGGTCGTGCTGGTGGCGCTTGCACTGACCGAAGGCTTCAACGACATCCACGACGTAATCGATTCGCTGCTGCTATCCGTTTCGCTGGCCGTCGCGGCCGTGCCGGAAGGGCTCGCCGCGATTCTGACAGTCGTGCTCGCGCTCGGCGTGCGCCGCATGGCCGAACATCATGCGATCGTCAAGAAACTGCATTCCGTGGAAACGCTCGGTTCCGCGTCGGTGATCTGCTCCGACAAAACCGGCACGCTCACCCGCAACGAGATGACGGTGGAACGCGTGGTCACGCCGAGCGGTGAGGTGCAGCTGACCGGCACCGGCTATGCGCCAGAAGGCAGAATGATTGCGATTTCCGATGCCGGGCTTACATCCACCCCGTCGCTCGCGCAGGAAGCGGCACAGCTTGAAGCCGTCGCCACGCTCGCAGTGGGCGCGCTGGCCAACGACGGCGAACTGCGCGAAAACACAGGTGCCGGCGATGGTTCCGCTGCTTCCGACATAACGTGGGAAGCCGTCGGCGACCCGACCGAAGTGTCGCTTATCGTCGCCGCACGTAAGGTGAAGGCCGATCGCAAATACGCCAACTACACGCGCATCGGCGAGATTCCATTCACCTCCGACCGCAAACGCATGGCCGTCGTCGCGCAGGACAACGCCGATGCCGGGCGTCTCACCGTCTTCGCCAAGGGTGCCCCCGATGTACTGCTCGGCTACTGCAGCCGCATCGCGGTCAACGGTGCCGTACGACCGATGACGCAAGGCGATCGCCAGCAGATCCTCGCCGCCGTGGAACGCCTGTCCGCCGAAGCGTATCGTACGCTGGGCCAGGCGTACCGGCCACTCGGCACCGCGTCGCTCGCCGCAGTGCCGGGCGTGCGCATCACGCCGCCGGTCACGTCGCCGACATCGCCGACCAAAGCGATGTGCTGGAAAGCGACTTGATCTGGGTCGGTATGGTCGGCATCATCGATCCGCCGCGTACCGAAGTGCGCGATTCCGTCGCCGAAGCGCATCGCGCCGGCATCCGCACCGTCATGATTACCGGTGACCATCCGCTTACCGCGGCACGCATCGCCAGCGATCTGGGCATTATTGAAACGGACGGAGACGGCAGCTCGGTCGGCAGCGCCGACCTTAGTAGCAAAGTGCTCACCGGCGTTCAACTCGACGAGCTGCCGGACGAGCAAGCGTTCGACAAGGCCACCCGCGAAATCTCCGTGTACGCGCGCGTTGCGCCGGAACACAAGCTGAAAATCGTCGAATCGCTGCAACGGCAAGGCAATATCGTGGCTATGACCGGCGACGGCGTAAACGATGCTCCCGCCGTCAAAACCGCGGACATCGGCGTCGCGATGGGCATCACCGGTACCGAAGTTACCAAGCAGAGTGCCAAGATGATCCTCGCCGACGACAACTTCAGCACCATCGTCGAGGCGGTACGCGAAGGCCGTGGCATTTTCGACAACATCCGTAAGTTCCTGCGCTATCTGCTGAGCTCCAACGTCGCGAGGTGTTCACCGTCTTCGGCGGTGTGATGCTCGCCGGATTCCTCGGCATCACCCAGCCTGGCAGCCAAGGTGTCACCGTGCCGCTGCTCGCCACGCAGCTGCTGTGGATCAACCTGCTTACCGACGCAGCTCCGGCGCTCGCCATGGGTGTCGACCCGTCCACCGACGACGTGATGGCACGCAAACCGCGCAAACTCACCGATCGCGTGATCGACGGACAGATGTGGGGCGACATCATTTTCATCGGTTTGATTATGGCTGCCGTCACGCTGATTGGCATGGACATGCACCTCGCCGGAGGTCTGTTCACGGACCGTTCCGTGGATGCTGTCGGACATGATGCGCAAATGACTGAGGCGCGCACGATGGGCTTCACCATCCTTGTGTTTGCGCAGATGCTCAACGCGCTGTGCTCTCGCTCGCACGACCAATCGGTGTTCGTGGGGCTGTTCGCCAACAAGTGGCTGTGGGGTGCGATCGCACTGTCCACGCTGCTGCAGCTTGCGGTGGTCTACGTGCCGTTCCTCAACACCGCGTTCGGTACCGTGCCGCTGTCCGCGGGTGCGTGGGTCGAATGCCTCGGCCTGGCGATGATTGTGCTCGTCGCCTCCGAGCTGCGCAAGTGCGTGCTGCGTGCGATGCATCGGCGGTGATGCTGGCTTATAGCGTCGACGGGCTAGACTGGACGACAGTTGGTGGGCGCGCGTTGGCTGCGCGCCCGCTCATATGACGATTGTTCCGGTGATGTTTGGAGGAATTTCGATGCTGCTGTCCGATCGCGACATTCTCGCCGCACAGGCTGACGGCCATATTTCGCTCGATCCGTGGACCCCGGAAATGGTGCAGCCGGCGTCGATCGACGTCCGTCTGGACCGCTTCTTCCGTCTGTTCAACAACCATGCGTATACGTATGTGGATCCGGCGGAGAACCAGGGCGAGCTGACCGAGCAGTTCGAAGTCCGGTCTGATGAGCCGTGGATCTTGCATCCGGGCGAGTTCGCGCTCGGCTCCACGTGGGAGTATGTGAAGCTTGATTCGACGGTTGCGGCACGACTCGAAGGCAAGAGTTCGCTTGGACGACTCGGCATCCTCACTCACTCCACCGCGGGATTCATCGACCCGGGTTCGAAGGGCACATCACGCTGGAGCTGTCCAATGTGTCGACGCTGCCGGTGAAGCTGTGGCCGGGCATGAAAATCGGACAGATGTGCTTCTTCCAGCTGAGCTCGCCCGCCGAGCATCCGTACGGCTCCGCCGGCACCGGCTCGCACTACCAGGGCCAGCGCGGTCCGACCCCGAGCCGCTCCTACGTGAACTTCTACAAGGCCGATATCACCGACTGATGCATCACAGAATCCCCGGCGCGATGTCATGCACGGCGAGCCATCCGCGTAGGTCGCTGAACTCGTCGAGGCTGACGGAGTGGTCGAGCCCACGGTAGCTTTTCGCGGTGAGGAACGTGTGCTCGTCCAGCCAGGCGCTCATGGCGAAAAGCTCCGGCTTGGCGATCACCGTATCGCTGTTGCCGTAACCGAAGAACGTGGGAATATTGAGCGGCGCGATACGGTCGTCGGCAGGCGCGGTGCCGCGGACGAGCCCAGGCGCAAGGAATCCGGACAATGAAATCGACGCACGGTAGCGTTCCGGGTGCACGCGCAGCAAGTGAATAGCCAGCAGACCGCCCTGCGAAAAACCAATCGGCACCACGGCACGGTCGCGGGAATGTTCGCCGAAACCCAATCGTCGATTGCTTTCGCTGCGGCGAATGCGTCACGGTCCAAATCCTCGCCGGTATCCACACAATCATGCAGCCACGAGTACGCGCCGGGTGCAAAGCGGCCAGCCGGCTGCAGCGTCAACGGCGCGCGCAACGAGGCGAAATCGTTGTATGGCGCGACGTAGCGCATCATGTCGGCCAAGTCCGCCTCGTTCGATCCCCAGCCGTGCAGGCACAGGAACAACGGTCGTTTCGGCGCGGTGCTGCCGCCGCCGCGCGAATACTGCACATGCGTGATTTGCAGCGGTTCGCCGAAACGGCCCGGCACCACGTCCGATTCGCGTCCGATCAGCGCCGTCTCGTCATGCCCGTTGTTGTTTGCTTTGCTTTCGATTGCGTCGCTCATACCTTCCCAATATAGCGTGCGTTTGCGGCACGCGTTCGCAGTGCGAAGAGGGCTGCGGAAAAGTTGCGAAAAAAGAAGACCCCGGCGGGATCGGCCACCGGGGAGAGAAAGGAGAGAGAAGAAGAAAGGGTTCAATTGTCGGGAACTCTTGTGTTCCTGGTCAGCTCGTTGTGCTGACAGTTCATATATAACCATTCGATGCTGAGCGCATGTCTGGTGTTTTCTGAAAACTTCCTGAAAATCCGATGGCGATTTCGTTCAGGCGCAATTTGGCACAGTTCCCGACGAACACGATTTCGGCTGGATGCGATTCCAGCCGATCGTCCGCCATTGCGCAATCGTCCGTCGCCACGCGATCCGAACGCCGGAAATCGAAAAAACGTCAGATCTGCGCGTCCGCATCCACGCTCATCACATACACGTTGCGTCGCAGCTGCTTGCTTTGCGCGCGCGTGATGTCGCCCGCCTCGTACATGTCCTGGATCACGCCCAGCTCGATGCCGTAGCTTTCGCGCTTGACCTCCTCGGCCTGTTCCTGCGCTTCGGCGCTGATGCCATATTCGGCCGCGCCCTCAACGCGGATTCGCTGCGTCGGTAGTCCAACAGCAGGCCGGAGCAGTGCTCGGTGTTGTACGTGTCGCCGCCCATCTCCTCATACAGTCGGTCGATCACATGTTCGATCGCATCCACTTGGACCACGCGCGTATGCGCGAACAGTTCATCGTCGCTGAACAGCGGGGTCGTGCGCCGGATACGGCTGTTCACACGCCTCACCAGCGTGCCTGTACGACGCTGCAATGCGCGCAGACGGCCCTTCAATCGCCAGATCGTACGACCGGAATTATGTTCCGTCTCGATGTGGCGCAGCGAGCTCATGATCTGGTCGAGCAGGCGCTCGCAGGCCTCGGCTTCCAGATCGTTCGCGGCGCGGTTCCCGGTCGGATTCGCCTTGATCGCAGCGCGCACGCCCGCCAGTCGATTCTTGACGTATTCCTTCTCCCAATTCAGCGCGTCGATCTGCAGCCTCATATACCCCTGCGGATCGATTTCGCCGGTGTGTTGCTTCAGTCGCGTGATGCGTTTCGTATACGAGTCGATGACCATGAGCACCGCACGTCGGTTGTCGGGCGTGACGCGTCCCGTCAGCTCCTCGACGGTCCGCCGCAGCACTTCGATGGTGATTTCCGTCATTTCCGTGGACGTGTCCTTATTGCGATTCGGCGCGAGCAGCGGCAGCAGGAAATTCGCCAGCAGCAGCGTCATCACGATCACACCGCCGGCGATGAAGATCAGTTCGTTGCGCATCGGGAAATTCGCGCCCGCCGCGATTGTGTACGGAATCGTGAACATCAGCGACAGTGTGATGGTGCCCTTCGGCCCGCCGAACGTCATGACGGCCGCCGATCGCCAGCGCTTCGCCGTCATCTTGCGTCGCTTGCCGGTGGTGGTGTCGCGCGCCAATCGCAGCATCAGCGAAATCCATAGGAAACGCATGGCGATCACCACGGCCGAAACGGTCAGAATCGCAATCAAAAGCAGCCAATTGCTGACGCGTGGATCGTCCCAGCTGGCGGTCATCGCGGTCGGCAACAGCATGCCCAGCAGAATGAATACGGTGCCGTTCAGCGAAAACGACAGCACTCCCCATACGCTGGACGAGACGATGTTCGTGCGCGCCACGTTCGGGCCGATGCCGGTGCGGTCGAAACGGATGATCAGGCCGGCGGCCACCACCGAAAGAATGCCGGAGACGTGGATCGATTCCGCGCCCAAATACAGGATGAACGGCAGGAACAGCTCCATCAGAATGCGGCTGGTGGTCGTCTCCCAGCCGAAGGAGCGCAGCGATTCGAACAGTATGTCGGCCATCACGCCCAGCACGATGCCGAAAATCGCGCCGCCGAAGAACGAGAACACGAAATGCGCAGCCGATTCGCCCACTTCGAACACGCCGCTGACGGCCGCCGCTATGGCGAACTGGAAGCCGACGATGCCGGACGCGTCGTTGAACAGCGATTCGCCCTTCAGCACGCTCGTCTGCCGTTGTGTCAGCGCCGCCTCCTTGCCGAGCGACGACACCGCGACCGCGTCGGTCGGACCGAGTGCCGCTCCGAGCGCCAACGCGGCGGCGAGCGGAATCACCGGCCATATGGTGTGCAGCGCGAAACCGACCGCCACCATGGTCGCGATCGCCAGACCGATCGCCAATGACAGCGACAGCTCACCGACTTGAGCAGCTCCGATTTGTCGATTTCGTGCGCTTCCAAATACAGCAGCGGCGCGATGAACAGTACCATGAACAGTTCAGGGCTGAGCGTCACGTCCGGGAAAAACGGCAGCTGCGACGCCAACGCGCCCAGCGCGATCTGCACAAGGGGGGTTGAGACCTTGGGTATGAAGCGACTTATGAAGGAGGATAATACGACGGCAGCGATGATACATAGAATCAACTCGAATACTGCCAACATGCCTCCTTCGCGCGTGTTTCCAACCTTTTTCAAGGGTACCAAGAGGTAGTTATGAGCATGTTTCGCTGTGGGCGTGAGATGGGGGACCCGCCGTCGTGGCCACGCGCGTCACGTCCGCCACGTTTTCTGTCACGCAGACACGTCCTCCACTACACTGTGGGCTATGCGATGGGATGACGATATGGGGCTGGCGATCGCGCTCGCCAGCGAAGCCGCCGCGGATGGCGAGGTGCCGGTCGGTGCTGTCGTGCTTGCCGCTGACGGCCGAGTGATTGGCCGCGGGCGGAACCTGCGTGAGACGTATGCCGATCCGCTTGCCCACGCCGAAGTCAGGCGATGGCTGAAGCGGCCGCCTCGCTTGACACTTGGAATCTCGCTGATTGCACGCTTGTCGTTACGTTGGAGCCGTGCCCTATGTGCGCCGGTGCCTGTCTGCAGACGCATATCGGACGTATTGTGTTCGGTGCGTGGGATGCCAAGTTGGGTGCATGCGGTTCGGTATGGGATATTCCCCGCGATCCGCACGTCGGACTTGTACCGGAAGTGATTGGCGGTGTGCGCGAAGCGGAATGCGGGCGATTGATGACCGATTTCTTCGCGCGCCGACGCTAATTACTTTCCGAAAGAAACAAACACGCAGGGCGATGGGAAGAAAAGCGGTATGCAGTATCATCAAAGCGTCATACCAACCAAGAATCGCAAGAAAAGGATGCTGCAATGACGCTCATTCAGACTTTCCACGGCACCGCTTCCAACGGCACACCCCTTACCGCCGTGTATGCCGAGCAGCCGGCTGCCGCCGCAGCTTTTGCTCTGGTGTTCCCCGGCAGCGATTTGCCGAGATTCGTGCATTGGGGTCGCCCGCTCACCGCACCGGAAACCGTGATCAACACGTTCGACGCGCTCGCTCCGCAGCGTGTTTCCGGAGCCCTCGACTACACCGCATGGCCGAGCGTGCTGCCGACACAGTCCGAAGCGTGGTCCGGCTCTGACCGTTTCGACGTGCGCCGTGACGGCGTGGAACTGTTCTGCAAGTTCCAGGTCACCGACATCAAAGCCGAAACCGTGGCCGCCGGCAAAACCTACACCATGGCCGAAAAAGACGGCTACCCCAGCTGGAGCGTGGCCTCCGAGCCCAAGCAGACGCCTACCGTCACCGTCACTGCCGAGGACGTGGAACAATGCGTGAAACTTACGTGGACCTGTGAGCTCGATGAAACCGGCCTCATCCGCCAGCATGCGGAGGTGACGAACACCGGCGAGGGACGACTCGAGATCGGCAGATACGAACTTGACATTTCAGATCCAGTGGCCCGCCCCGACCGCCAACCAGAGATCCTACACCCACCCACCCGGCTCCGACCACTCTGCGTGAGCGGTCCCCACAGCGCCAGGACTTCACCATCGGGCGCTTCGCCAATCCTCCATGATCGGCCGCCCCGACTTCGACGCCACCCTGCTGCTCAGCGTTGGCGAACACGGCTTCGGTTTCACCCACGGCAACGTCTACTCCGCGCACGTGGCATGGAGCGGCAACAGCGTGCTGTCCGCGGAACGACTGCCTACACCACTGGCGTGATCGGCGGCGGCGAAGTGCTCTTCGGCGGCGAAATCAGCCTGGCCAACGGCGAAAGCTACACCACGCCATGGCTCGTCGGCTCTTACGGCGAGGGGCTCAACGAAGTCGCCTCACGCTTCCACGGTTACATCCGCCGCGTGCACCGCGACTGGCTCGTGGACCATGGCATCGCGCCCAAGCCGCGTCCGGTCATCCTCAACACGTGGGAAGCTGTCTACTTCAACCACGATTACGACACCCTGACCGCCCTCGCCGACAAAGCCGTGGAAAGCGGCGTCGAACGATTCGTCGTGGACGATGGCTGGTTCGGCGCCCGCCGTGACGACACCGCCGGCCTCGGCGACTGGCAGATTTCGCAGGACGTCTGGCCCGACGGAGACAAGTCCCTGAAGGCGCTCGCCGACTACGTGCACGGCAAGGGCCTCGAATTCGGCCTGTGGTTCGAGCCGGAAATGGTCAACCCCGATTCCGACATGTTCCGCAACCATCCGGACTGGGTGCTGAAGCCCACCGCCGGTCGTCTGCCGATGCAGGGCCGCACCCAGCAGGTCGTCGACCTGACCAACCCGGACGCGTACGACTACATTTACGGTGCGATGGACAAGCTCGTCAGCGAGCTGGGCATCGACTACATCAAGTGGGACCACAACAAGCTCGTCACCGAAGAAGTCTCGCCGCTGACCGGCCGTCCGGCAGCGCACGCGCAGACGCTCGCCGTATACCGCATCTTCACCGATCTGAAGGCAGCGCACCCCGGCCTGGAAATCGAAAGCTGCTCCTCCGGCGGCGGCCGTATCGATTTGGGCATTCTTGAAGTAGCCGATCGCGTTTGGGCGTCTGACTGCGTCGACCCGGTGGAACGCGCCGACATCCAGCGCTACACGTCGCTGCTCGTGCCGCCGGAGATGATCGGAGAGCACGTGGGCGCTTCCCCGGCGCATTCCACGCACCGCGCCACCTCCCAGGAGATGCGCATGGCCATGGCCTTCTTCGGACACATGGGCATCGAATGGAATCTGCTCAAGGAACCGCAGGAGGATATCGACAAGCTCTCCGAATGGACTGCCGAATTCAAGAAGCATCGTGAATGGTTCGCTGTCGACACCGTCGTGCATTCCGACGCGGCTGATCCGGCCGTGCGCGTGGACGGTTGCGTCATGCCGAACAAGGCCGCCGCGATCTACCGCTTCACACAGCTGACCACATCGCAGACCTATCCGTCCGCCCCCGTGAAGCTGCCCGGCCTCGATCCGGACGCCGTATACGTGGTGTCCCCGCTCGACGTGAGCCTCGACCTGGCCAAGCAGGACATCGGCAACGGCCAAAGCCCGCTCGGCTGGTGGACCGCCGATGGTGTGAAGATGACCGGCCGTGCGCTCGCCGCCTATGGCATCCGCCCGCCGGCGCTGCATCCTGCGCAGGCCGTCCTTTTCAAAGTAGTCCGCATCTGAGTATCTGTTTTGTATGGTGAGGCTGGTACTTTCGCGTACCGGCCTCACACTGCGACAGCGATTCCGAACGACTTACCCTACATACTGGCGAATGGCTTGCGCTGCGGCCGCTTTGCTCCACAGCGACCAGTCGTGCTCGGCGATTTCGAAATCGACCGGCGCGGCTTGACTATGCCGATACATATTGATGCCGTTACGCAGGTTGTCTATGCCGAGTTTCGCAATGAACGACGATTCGCCAGCGATCATGATTTTGTCTGGCATGGCAAGATTGGCGATGGTCGCGATCAATGTACCCAAACGGAAACAGGTGCGGTTCACCAGATTCGTGGCCTGCGTTTTGCTGGCGCGCGCTGCGGCCGCAAATTCGTCGAACGTCGCCGGATGTCCGATCATTTCCGAATATTCTGTTGCGATTGAATTGTCAGTTAGGCACGTCGCGCAACCTTTATGTCCGGAAATGCAGCGCGGCCCGTCGGGGTCGACCAGAATATGCCCGACCAGGCCATAGCTTTTGTCGGGATTGTCGATCGGCTCGCCGTTGACGGTGAGCGAATATCCCACGCCGATGCCGATCGTCACCACGGCGAAACTGTTCAATCCGCGCCCGAGCCGAACATGCACGCGTCCACCACCAATGAGTCGATGTCGTTGTAGATGCCGGTCGGCAGGCCGGTCGCCTTGCGAATCATCGCCGAAAATTCCACCGGCTTCGACCAGTGCAGGAACGGTGCGAACGTCGTCACCGAATCGTCCGTGATATGTCCGCCCAACGAGACGCCGACCGCGCATGGCGAAGGCAATCCCGCCATTATCGCCTCGTCGGCGCAGTCCATGGTCAGCTGCCGAATAACGTCGACCACCGATTCCGGCGAATCGTCGTCGAGCGGCAGGTCATGGCAGCCGGTCACAATCTGCCCAAGCGCGTTTACTGTTACGGCAGTGATATGGGTGGTGTTGATTTTCATGCCGACGAACGTGCGCGCATTGGCGATGATGCGCAGTCCGGTCTGCGGACGGCCGCGACGTCCCGTATTTTCTTTCTGGATTGACTTTTGTGCCGATTTCCGCAAGAAATCTTTCGGTAACTTGCCGCCATGCCCCGCTGCCATTGGCGTCTCTTCGATCACGCCAGCGTAAATCAAATCACTGGTGATGCGCGATACCGCGCCTTGCGAAAGGCCAAGGATCTGTGCCAGCGTGATGCGCGAAATCGGACCGTACTTCATAATGCAGGCCGCAACCTTATGCGTGTACTCCGAGCCTTCAAACCAGTGTGGAATCGGGGAAATCGCCATATCGGACCGTCCTTACCGTCTATTTTCTTTCCAAGAATAACAAAATAACCGTTTTTTATTTCCGTACAGTGCGGGCGCGCGGAAACTGGGAATGAAAACAAGCCGATTCTACAATTAAAAAGCAACGGAGGCTGGTAATGAAGCCGGCCTGCCGTGAAAAAGGAAAATACAAAGGAGTCGAGAGAATGAAACCTGATTCCAATGCCAACACAGGCACCTTCAGGCGGATCGCGGGCCGTGCTATTACGGCTGCATGCGCGATTGTGCTGACGGTTGGGCTCGCGGGCTGCGGCAACAGCACCGCCGGCACGGTCACCTTGGATTTCTTCCAATTCAAGTCCGAGGCGGCGGATTGGTTCACCGCCAAGGCGCGTGAATTCGAGAAAACCCATTCCAACATCAAAGTCAATGTCAACAATTCGTCGGACGCCACCACCGATCTGCGCACGCGACTGGTGAAGAACCGCGAACCCGACGTCATCACCATCAACGGCGACATCAATTACGGCATGCTCGCCGAAGCGGGCGTCTTCCACGATTTCACCGACGACGAGATCGTCGACGAGCTCAATCCGGGCATGGTGAACATCGCGAAGAGCCTCGTGCAGACCACCGACAAGTCCAAGAAGCGTCTGTACGGTATTCCGTACGCGGGCAACGCAAGCGGCTACATCATCACGCCGATGTGTGGAAGCAGGCCGGCGAGGATCCGGACAATCCGCCGCAGACGTGGAGCGAATTCATCGCGCTGCTCAAGCGGCTCAAGGCCAAGGGCGTCACGCCGGTTGAGGCGAGCACCGCCGATCCGTGGACGTTGCAGGCGCCGCTTGCATCGCTGAATTCGACGCTGGTGCCGGAATCGGAATACGCGTATCTCAAGGACGGCAGCAAGACCTTCTCCGACTTGTGGACGCCCGTCAGCGGCAAGCTGATTGAAATTTACCAGAACTACACGCAGAAGAATCCGGCCGTCACCTACCAGCAGGCTACGCAGGACATCGCTTCCGGCAAGGCCGCGATTCTGCCGCTCGGCACGTACGCGATTCCGCAGATCCGTCTGATCAACAAGGACGCCAATCTGCGGTTCGCGCAGATGCCGGCCACCGACAACGTCAAGGAACAGCAGCTGACCGCCGGCGACGACGTGATGCTGACGATCGGCGCGCATACGAAGCATTACACCGAGGCTCGCGAATTCGTCGACTTCCTGATGAGCGAGGAGAACGTGCAGGATTACTCCAAGCAGCAGTCTGCGTTCACCCCGTACAAGGATACGTACGTCGGCGATGAAGCGTTGAATGGCGTGCTCGACTTCTACAAGGCCGGCAAGCTGGCTGATTTCTGTGACCACTACGTGCCGGCAAGCATCAACCTCGCCGGTTTCCTGCAGACGTTGGTGCAGTCGGGCAATACTAAACGATTCCTGAACAGCATGCAGTCGGAATACGACAAGATCGAAGCCAGGAACTTTAGGTGAGGGGAGGAACGACAATGACTGGCAATATCTCGGCCAAGCCGACAAGGCCGCCGCAAAGAAGCCGAAGAAGGTTTCGAAATACTCCAAGCGCAAGGTCGATCCGGCGTTCTACTGGATGACCATTCCCGCGATGATTCTCGTGTGCATCTTCCTGTACCTGCCGTTCCTGCAGGGCGCGATGTACTCGTTCACCAATTCGCAGGGTTACGGCGATTACAAGTTCATCGGCTTCAAGAACTACATCGCGATGTTCCAGGACGCACGCGTCGGCCACGCGTATCTGTTCACGATTTTCATCGCGATTCTGATCACGCTCGGCACGAACATCCTCGGCATGTTCCTGGCGGTGCTGCTGAACTCCAAAATCGCCTTCAAGAACGGCTTCCGAGCCATCTTCTTCATTCCGTACACCCTGTCGGTGCTGGTCATCGGCTACGTGTTCAAGTACATCTTCATGACCCCGCTGCCGGCCCTCGGCCAGGCGCTGCACATCGATTGGCTGTCCACATCCATGATCTCCAATCCGGATCTGGCATGGTTCCCGATCGTGTTCCTGTCCATCTGGCAGGGTGTGGCCTACTCCACGCTGCTGTACTTGGCGGGTCTGCAGACCATCGACAACGAAATCTATGAGCCGCGTCCATCGACGGCGTGAACGCCTGGCAGAACTTCTGGCAGATCACGTTCCCGCTGATTGGCCCGTTCTTCACCATCAACATGGTGCTGAGCCTCAAGAACTCGCTCGGCGCGTTCGACCAGGTCATGGCATTGACCAAGGGCGGTCCGGATTCCAAGACCGAAACCGTCTCCTACCTGATCTTCCAGAACGGCCTGGGCAACGGCGAATACTCCTACCAGATGGCGAACGCGGTCACGTTCTTCATCGTGCTGGCAATCCTCGCATTCGTGCAGCTGAAGTTCTTCAGCGGCAAGGAAAAGGTCTGAGAGTAAGGGGAAGAAATCATGACTAGCGCAACTGTTGCAACCAAGCCGGCCGCCGCGCAAAGCGGACAATCGCAAGCGAAGCCGGAGAAGATCCGCAAGGACCACAGCATCAACTGGTGGCTGACGGCGGCCGTCGCCGTGCTGAGCCTGACGGTGCTCGTGCCGCTGTACTTCGCCGTCGTCACCGCGCTGAAGACGCCGGGCGAAGCGGGCACGTTCAGCCTGCCGACCACGTGGGAATGGCATAATTTCGCGGACGCGTGGAACAAGGTGAACTATCCGAAGGCCGCGCTCAATTCCGCGATCATCACCGTGTGCGCTGTGGTGCTGACGCTGCTGACGAACACGTTCGTCGCGTACGCCGTGGCAAGGAACATGGATAAGCGGTTCTTCCGCTTCCTGTACTACTTCTTCCTGGCCATGATGTTCGTGCCGTTCACCGTCGTCATGCTGCCGATCGCCAAGGAAATGGGCACCCTGCACCTGGACAACCAGCTCGGTCTGATCATTCTGTACACGATTCTCGGCATCGGCACGAACCTGTTCATCGCGATCGGCTTCATCCGTTCGATTCCGATTTCGTTGGAAGAGGCGGCGCGCATCGACGGCGCTTCGACCTGGCGCATCTTCTGGACGATCATCTTCCCGCTGATGGGACCGATCAACGCCACGATCGCCATCCTGACCGCACTGTGGGCGTGGAACGACTTCCTGCTGCCGCTGATCACGCTGACCGACCAGAGCAATCAGACGATTCCGCTGGCGCAGTACGTGTTCCAGAGCCAGTTCACGTCGAACTACCCGATGGCCTTCGCCTCCTACCTGATGGCCATGGCCCCGGTCCTCATCGTCTACATCTTCGCCCAAAAGTGGGTCGTCGGTGGTGTGATGAGAGGAGCCGTGAAGTGAACAGTCCTGTGGACTGTTCATAGGTTCCTCCTGAGCGAGCCGATAGGCGAGCGAAGGCAGGAACAACGCGGCCGTAGGCCGTCTGCTTGTGAAGTAAAACTTCTTCACAGCGCCGAGCGGGAATCCTCGTTTCCCCTTTTTCGAGGATTCCTGCTTTTCGTATGCATTGATGTGATTCCGAAGGGCGCATCCCGCTTGCAATATATCTTTCATTTCCTGCTTTGCAAAACGCGCCGCAGGCAAGAAAGAAAAAACGCTTTACGTACCAATGGGAATATAGCAAAGTTCATCCATTCCACTTAGGCAAAGGAGCTCAATCGCGATGCGAATTTCAATCGTTCCACTCTTCCTGACACCGTCCGTCGA
>ENA-OQAJ01000234-OQAJ01000234.1-human-gut-metagenome-genome-assembly--contig:-NODE-234-length-17548-cov-2.694966_pt1 | contig 17548 bp, 20 predicted proteins | sample MGYA00242736_ERZ504529 | MGnify/ENA primary metagenome ERZ504529 (study PRJEB26092, sample SAMD00036275) | human gut metagenome | host: Homo sapiens | study: EMG produced TPA metagenomics assembly of...
TTCTGATAGGTGGTATCCTCTGTGCTATCATCGGGCTGGTGGGACTCTTAAATTTCTTCAACGCCATGATGACCGGTATTCTTTCCCGCCGCCGTGAATTTGCTGTGCTTCAGGCTGTAGGAATGACGAACCGGCAGCTCAAAACCATGCTGATCTACGAGGGGTTGTTTTACGCAATGTCTTCTGTAGCGGCGGCCTTTTATTCTGTCGCTGGCGGTGGGACCTCTTGCGGGGAAAATGCTGGGCAGTATGTTCTGGTTCTTTGAGTATCGATTCACCATTCTGCCTGTCCTGCTGACAATTCCGGTATTTCTTCTGCTGGGGTGGCTGATTCCTTGCATGATGTATGACAACGCAGCGAAATGCAGCGTTGTAGAGCAATTAAGGGATGCTCAATGATTCTCCGCCTGCGGCGGGTCGCCTCAGCGACATAATTCTATACATCAGCACAAAAAAAAATGGCGGGATTTCCCGCCATTTTTTATATTTGTTCTGTTTCGTATAACTTCTTGATTTTTTCCGCTACCTGTTGCAGTTTCTGAGCACGATGACCGAAGATTCTCAACGCCAGATCTCCGGCTGTGAGACGGGTAACGCCTCCATCTATTTCCGAATCTTCGTCAAGAATCTGCCAGATTTTTTCCTGAAGTTCCAGATTGATTGCTGAATCCGCTGACTTTACACTCCCGGATTCCTGACTGCAGTTTTCACCATCTCTGCTGCAGATCTTAGAAAGAAACAGGTTTGCCATATGTGTGTAACCCTCGTACATTCCGATTCCTTCCATGGGCATTTTGTCCGGTTCATAGCGGGTATTGTCGCGATAGATGAGTTTGTCCCCTCTGTACAGCAGGACTTTTGAGGAGAATCTGCGGTACTGAAAAACGTTCATCATGAGCGTTTCGACCACAGGAGATGATCTCCAACAGGAATAAACGGGAAGTTTCGTCTTCCAGATGGATAGTCATTTTGCTGTCAAAGGCTGACTGTGCGAAAGGAATCACCGGCTGTGGATAGTAATATAATGTGGCGTTTTTGTCTACCTGTACTTCGATGGTTCGGGTGGCTGAGCTTCGTCCATTTTGTGGATTTTCTCAAAGGACTGGGACAGGACTTCCAGATCTGCGCCTTCCTTTACATGATAGGAAAATTCCTGGGAATCGCCTGCCATAATTCCTGCGGAAGCACAGAGCGGCATAATCTGGATCCCACCGTTTTCTTTTTCGAAAGGCATCATGATCTTGTATGGTGCTGTAAAAGACAGATCTTCCAGAATAGTCCTTCCGTCTTTTAAGGCTGCGCAGGCGCTGATGCGGGATATTTTTCCGAATTTGTTATCCATAGGCATTTTCCTTTACATTCCTTCTAGGAGTACGTTTTTCTTGATCCACTCTACCACTTATCTACGTTCTCATCTCCGCGGATATTTGTAAACTGGAATGGTCTGTCACCACGCATTTTTTTTTGGAGTCTCTTTCCATTACTTCGAGACTTGCACCTACATATGGAGCCAGGTCTATCTTATTAATTACAAGAAGATCAGAACGTGTGATTCCAGGACCGCCTTTACGCGGAATCTTATCTCCTTCTGCTACATCAATGACGAAGATGGTTGCATCTACCAGCTCCGGACTGAATGTTGCAGACAGGTTATCTCCGCCGCTTTCGATGAAAAGAAGTTCAATATCAGGGAAGCGTTCCATCATCTCATCTACTGCTTCCAGATTCATGGAAGCGTCTTCACGTATGGCTGTGTGAGGGCATCCACCTGTCTCTACACCAATGATTCTCTCTACAGGAAGAACGCTGTTCTTTGCAAGGAACTGGGCGTCTTCTTTTGTGTAGATATCATTTGTGATGACACCAATGCTGTAATCCTTTGCCATCTTTCTTGACAGTGCTTCAATAAGTGCTGTTTTTCCGGAACCCACAGGTCCGGCAACTCCGATTTTTACGTATGACATAACCGATTTCCTCTTTTCTACTTTACTTGTTGATAGCTTCTTATAATCTGTTTACTGACTTTCCACATATTATTTTTGAAGATTTCATATTATACACATGATTCTGTTTCTATCCACGCTTGAGCCTGGAATAACCTAATACCAAATTCAAGCTAAGACATATATAGCCTGGAATACAACTTCTCATGCTGGATTCCTCTGATATCAAATCCAGGCGCAGAGAGACATAAGTCCTCCTCGCTTCTGTTCATGACATCCTTTAATATCTCATCAAATTCCCCATAGCATCCGCTCAGAAGCTGCTGCCCGGATGTCTGGCTGAGGGGGATTGTTTTTACGCAGTTGGTGATGATTGCAGATGTCTGGGCATATAGATAATGTGTCAGCGCCTCATCCAGAGGAATCTGCATTTCTGCACAGAAAACTCCGTAAATACAGCAATGATTTACTGCTTTTCCCTTTCTCGCATCCAGATATTCTCTGAAAATCCCTGTTTCACTGATGGAAAGTCCAAGCTTTTCAATGGTCTTGGCAAAACGGGAACCCATTTTTCTGGCAGCTTCTCTCTGTTCCATAGGAATTCTGGATGCTTCCAGAAGTTCTTCCAGGTACAGAAGTTCCTGCAGGTCTTTTTTCTCTGCAGCTTCGTATGCAAGTCTGGCTGCCAGAAGTTCTGTATACGCAAGATTCCATTTGATTTTGTGAGTGATGTACTCTCTGGCTGTGTCTACATTGTGGACAATTCCACGCTGAATATAAGTCTCAAGTCCCTGGGAGTGGGAATATCCTCCGATAGGGAACAGCGCATCATTTACCTGTAGAAGATAGAACTGTTTTTCTGACATGAAGAACCTCCGTTGTTATTAATGATGATGATTATGAATGCTTGCAGAAATTCTCCTGTCAAAGTCCAGCTTCAGCACTTCTTTCTCCGCCTGAACTCCATGGATTTTCTGAAGCATAACAAGCATTGGCTCGTTATAGATCGTGATAAACGAATCATTCTCTCCCCAGAAAAGCGGTGCATGTCTGTTTCCGATTTCGTAGCAGACTTTTGCAGACATTTTTCTCGTGTCCCGGAGTCAGAGAAACACGGATAACTTCGCATGGCGGTGTATTTACCACTACAAGCTTCTCATCATCTGCGTAGATCACATCATCCTGATACAGACCTCTGGCGAGAATAGAATCATCCATGCGGATTCCCCACTTTCTGTCTTTCTTTGTCTTGTTGTTTTTTTATGTATTTTCTTGAATGCTTCGTGCCATTCGATATCTACATATTCTATTGTTTTTCCTGTAATATCAAAATCATGAAGCTTTCCTAAAACCTGTTCACACAGCATTATTTTCGACCTCCTGAATCTTACCAAATCTGAAGCAACATCATAACTCCAGGAACCCATGCAGTTACGATTCCTTCAAATACCTGAAGATATGGAACAAATTTTCCCAGTTTTTTTCCGCAGATATCTTCTACAAAAGCAGTTCCCCAGAGAATTGCCCACAGATACCAGATTGCTGCCCAACGCAGATCCGGTGTGATTCCCAGTGCAGTGCTTCCTGTAAATCCCTCGATTGTACCAAAGATCACCGCATTGATGGCTACAAAAGTAGAAAACCATGCAAATGGGATCGGGCTTGCTTTCAGGAATTTACTCAGGGCTACGAAAAGATAGGTAAAGCAGAACAGTAATCCTGTTCCTGCTGCATAATAATTGCCCTGCACCAGATTGACAAAGTTAATAAATAAAGAAAGACCACCTGTAAAGATGTTCATAATGGCGGTTGATTTTCCGTCTACATTATATAAAGAACACATACCGTTGTTAATCAATACGATTCCTACGAATAAAAGACAAACTCCTAACATAATATTCTCTCCTCTCCTGCTTCTTCAGTTATATTTTTTCTGTTTATTATTTCGTAAGTGGAAATACTTTTATTCAACACGCATAACAAGATGAATAAATCCTGCTTATTTTCATATAAAAATCAGAATTTTATACTGACAGGACTGCCGTTATTATCGTTTGGTAAGTTCTTATAAAAGTTCTCACAAAACTCCATAAATAACAGTCCTGCGAATATCATTTTATGATCAGATAACCAGAATATAATGGTTCAAAATTGTTTAAAACAGACTGTAAAGCTGTGTCAGCGGAAGCTTCTCTGCCGGTTTGGAAGTGATTTCTTCGCCGTCAACAGTAACCTTATATGTCTCCGGATCTACGGTCAGTTCCGGTGTTCTGTCGTTAAATACCATATCTTTTTTGCTGATATTTCTGCATCCCTTTACAGGTACTACAGTTTTCTCAAGACCGTATTTCTCTTTTACATTCTCATCCATGGCAGCCTGGGATACAAAGGTCAGGCAGGCTTCATTCTTAGCTTTTCCATGAGCTGCAAACATTGGCTGATAGAGAACCGGCTGTGTTGTCGGAATGGATGCATTTGCATCACCCATCTTAGATGCAATGATCATACCACCTTTGATGATGATATCCGGTTTTGCACCAAAGAATACCGGATTCCAGAGAACGAGGTCTGCAAATTTACCTTCTTCCACAGAGCCTACATACTGGGAAATACCGTGTGTAATCGCCGGGTTGATGGTATATTTGGAGATATAACGTTTTACACGGAAGTTGTCATTGTCATGTCCTGCATCTTCCGGAAGTGCACCTCTCTCATCTTTCATCTTACTTGCTGTCTGCCAGGTACGTGTGATAACCTCACCTACACGTCCCATAGCCTGAGAGTCAGAGCTCATCATACTGAAGATACCCATATCATGAAGAACATCCTCTGCTGCGATTGTCTCAGGACGGATTCGGGAATCTGCAAATGCAACATCTTCCGGAATTCTCTTGTCAAGGTGATGGCAGACCATCAGCATATCCAGATGCTCATCCAGAGTGTTTACTGTGTATGGCATTGTCGGGTTTGTGGAGGATGGCAGTACGTTCGGAGCTGCTGCTGCGCGGATAATATCCGGTGCATGTCCGCCGCCTGCACCCTCTGTATGATAAGTGTGGATGGTTCTGCGCCGATGGCTGCAAGTGTATCTTCCACACATCCACCTTCATTTAATGTGTCTGTATGGATGGCAACCTGTACATCATATTCATCTGCCACATTCAGACAGTGATTGATAACTGCAGGTGTTGCACCCCAGTCTTCGTGGATCTTCAGTCCCATAGCTCCGGCTTTTACCTGCTCAATGAGAGGAGCTTCGTCTGAGCAGTTACCTTTTCCAAGGAAGCCTAAGTTCATCGGATATTCCTCGGCTGCCTTTAACATCATTCTCAAATTCCATGGTCCTGGTGTACAGGTAGTTGCGTTTGTACCGTCTGCAGGGCCTGTACCACCTCCGATCATAGTAGTTACACCACTGTATAATGCACAATCGATCTGCTGTGGGCTGATGAAATGGATATGGGTATCAATTCCACCTGCAGTTACAATCATTCCTTCTCCTGCAAGTGCTTCTGTAGATGCGCCGACTGTCATTCCAGGTGTAACACCATCCATGATGTCCGGGTTTCCGGCTTTACCGATTCCTGCGATCTTGCCGTCTTTGATACCGATATCTGCTTTTACGATTCCTGTAGAGTCTACGATTAATGCATTTGTAATTACCAGATCCAGATCTCCGTCTTTACTGCAGGTTTTTACAGATTGTCCCATACCGTCACGGATTGTCTTGCCGCCGCCGAACTTTACTTCGTCTCCATAAGTTGTATAATCTTTTTCTACTTCAATCACAAGGCTTGTATCTGCCAGACGTACCTTATCTCCTGTAGTCGGGCCATACATTGCCGCATATTTGCTTCCGGAAATTTTTTGTACTCATTGTTGTCCCTCCTTACAGAAATCCTTTTAATTTCGCAGTTTCCATAGATGCTGCTTTTGTATCGTCAGTTGCCTGTGCGCGGGTAAGGTCATTCAGTCCGAATACTCTCTGTCTGCCGCCCATTTCTGTAAGCTGAACCTCTTTTTCTTCACCCGGCTCAAATCTTACAGATGTTCCTGAAGGAATGTCCAGATGATATCCATAGGCTTTTTCCCTGTCAAAAGAAAGGCATTTATTTACTTCAAAGAAGTGAAAATGAGAACCGACCTGAACCGGTCTGTCGCCTTTGTTTGCCACTGTTACTGTCACTGTTTTCTTGCCTTCATTAAGTGTGATCTCACGATCTGCGGCCATAATTTCACCGATCTTCATGCTCATTCTCCTCCTTACTGAATTGGATTATGTACTGTCACAAGCTTGGTTCCATCCGGGAATGTTGCCTCTACCTGAACTTCACCGATCATATCAGCAACACCGTCCATTACGTCATCCTTTGTAAGAATCTTGGTTCCAAGCTGCATCAGCTCTACTACTGTTTTACCATCTCTTGCAAGCTCCAGGAGTTCAGAACTGATATACGCAAGTGCCTCCACGTAATTCAGTTTCAGACCTCTTTCCTTTCTCTCTTTTGCAAGATTTCCTGCCATATGAAGCATTAATTTTTCCTGTTCTTTGGGATTCAGCCTCATGATATTCCTCCTCTCGAATTGTGCGGATTATAATATGCAAAAATCTGTTACTGTTCACTCCGTTCTCAGTAACGTAGCCAAAACACCTCACGGGATAGTGGTGTGTGAACAGTAACAAAAATCTTCGTAGTACGCAAAAAAGAGCAGTCAATGGGATTCTTTCTCAGACCCCATTGTCTGCTCTTTGCACGAAAATTTTTTATATAGGGGATTATAACTTGTGTTTCTTTGATGGTCAAGATGTTTTTTGTGAACTTTTTGTTTCTTCTTCTATTTCCATTATTCTGCTACAAGTCTGACCAATTTCCCAGATATCTTTGTTTAATTCTCCCCTTGACGATAAGCGCCCCCAAAGGTGTATCATAGTTTTGTGTTAAAGGAGGTAAACTATTATGTTTGAAACATTAGGAGAAAAGGCTGAAGAAAAAGCAATGGTGCAATTCCTTGAACGCTTTACGGACTATCCATTTCTGGTAAAGTTCAAGAATTCCGAATATCCAATCGGAGAGGGAGAACCCACATTTACAGTAAATTTTAAGGAAACAATTCCTCTGGCCGAGCTGCTCAAAAGCACTTCCCTGGCATTAGGCGAGGCTTATATGCGGGGAGATCTGGATATTGAAGGAAATCTTTACGAGGCACTGGATCATTTTCTGGGACAGATGAGCAAATTTTCTACCAATGAATCTGCTCTGAAAAAGATCATGTTCAGTTCTACATCCAAAAAAATCAGGAAAGGAAGTCACCAGCCACTATGATATCGGAAATGATTTTTATAAATTATGGCTGGACGAAACCATGAGTTATTCCTGTGGCTACTTCATTCATGACGATGACTCTTTATATCAGGCACAGGTTAATAAAGTAGATTATATTCTGAAAAAATTGCATCTGGAAGAAGGTATGAGTCTTCTTGATATCGGCTGCGGATGGGGTTTTCTGCTGATTGAGGCTGCCAAAAAATACAAAGTACATGGTACAGGAATCACTTTAAGCCACGAACAATATACAGAATTCCAGAAGCGCATCAAAGATCAGGGCCTGGAAGATTATCTTACAGTGGAACTGATGGATTACCGTGATCTGCCGAAACATAACTATCAGTTTGACCGGGTAGTCAGTGTGGGAATGCTGGAACATGTTGGCCGTGACAATTATCAGCTCTTCCTTGACTGTGTAGTAGAAAGTTCTGAAACCAGGCGGATTATTCCTGCTTTCATTTATCAGTGCACTGAAGACATCGGTGATCCATGGATCAAGAAATATATCTTTCCAGGCGGAACTGTTCCCAGTCTGAGAGAAATCCTGAATCATATGGCAGAGGACAATTTCCACACTCTGGACATTGAAAATCTGCGTCTGCATTACAATAAAACTCTGCTCCACTGGGAAAAGAATTTCCGTGAGAATATAGAAAAGGAAAAGACCATGTTTGATGAATCCTTCCTGCGTATGTGGGAACTTTACCTGTCAGCATGTGCTGCAACCTTCCATAACGGAATTATTGATCTGCACCAGATTCTGATGACCAAAGGAATCAATAATGATCTCCCAATGACGCGCTGGTATTAAAATAACTGCCTGGATTTTGTTTTTAAAATCCAGGCAGTATATATATGATATTCCAGTACAGACCAGTAATCCATAGCAAGGGTTCCGAGCTGAATTTCTACCAGTTCCTTCTGTCTGCTCCTCTTCCTTTTTCCTCGAACCGGCTTCTCACTCTGCTTATCCTGTTTTTTATTCTTTGATTTCTTTTATTTCTATATAGCCTGCACTTTCTGAAAATATTTGTATTTTTTATAATATATCATCTGCAGCGCATTTACATCAAAATCTATGTAATATGCAGGTAAAAGTTACTGGTAAATAAAGCCCGGTATTTACTCACTATTTTAAGTTTTAAGTATCAAGATTTATTCTATTTACAGGATTTTTGCCAGAAATTCTTTCGTTCTCTTATTTTCGAATCCGACGTTTTCAGTGAACAATAATGAATCATCACAAAATTCATACAAAATGACACAGGATTCCATTGTTTCGCTGCATATCTACATGCTACACTAGATTACATATCTTATGGGCATTTCGCCCGCAAACAGAAGGATTCAGGCCAGAAGGCCGGGAGGTTTTTATAATGATTATTTACGTTGATGCATCCGTGATCCAGACCGGAAACGGAACAAAAAGAAAATCCATTCAAAACTATTCAGGAGGCCGCTGCAAAGGCACTTCCGGGAGATGAAGTCATCGTTGCACCGGGATTATACCGTGAAGCTGTTAATCCGATTCATGCTGGAACGGCAGACAAGCGTATCACCTACCGTTCTGCAATAAAAGGACAGGCGCACATTACAGGAAGTGAAGCTGTCAAAGACTGGGAAAATGTAGAAGGCACTGTATGGAAAGCAGTCATTCCGAACGGAATCTTCGGTGATTATAACCCATTTACTACCCTGGTATCCGGAGATTGGTTTATCGCTACATTTATTGCTCATACAGGAGATGTATATCTGAATGAAAAATCCATGTATGAAGTAACCACTCTGGATAAAGTTAAAAATCCACAAAAAAGTACTATCTCATGGGATCCTGATTTCTCTGTATATACATGGTACGCAGAACAGGATGAAGCCAATAATCAGACAATTATTTATGCAAACTTCCATGAAAAAGATCCCAATAAAGAAAATGTTGAGATCAGTGTAAGAAGAAACTGCTTCTATCCGGAAAGTGAAGGAATCGGATATATCACTCTCTCCGGTTTCCGCATCAGTCAGGCTGCTACTCAGTGGGCTCCCCCTACCGCTTATCAGGAGGGAATGGTCGGTCCTCACTGGTCCAAAGGATGGATCATCGAAGACTGTGAAATCTATGAATCCAAATGCAGCGGTATTTCTCTTGGTAAATATCTGCAGCCTGAAAATGATAACAAATGGTTAAAGTGGAAATACAAAGACGGAACTCAGACAGAACGCGACTGCATCTGCCAGGCTTCCTATGAAGGATGGGATAAAGAACACATCGGTTCCCATATTGTACGCAGATGTGAGATCCATGACTGCGGTCAGACAGGTATTGTAGGACATCTTGGAGGCGTATTCTCTGTTATTGAAGACAACCATATTCATCACATTAACAACAAGCAGAATCTGGCAGGAGCAGAGATCGGCGGTATCAAAATGCATGCTGCTATCGATGTTATTTTCCGCCGCAACCATATCCACAACTGCACCCGTGGTCTGTGGCTTGACTGGCAGGCACAGGGAACCCGCGTTACAGGAAATCTCTTCCATGACAATGCTCTTCCTAATGACTTCGAGGCAGGGGATGACGCTGTCACAAGCGTAGGAGAAGATATCTTCGTTGAGGTTTCCCATGGTCCGACATTAATCGACCACAATATCCTGCTGTCTGACCGTGCACTGAAAATTGCAACCCAGGGTGTTGCCCTTGTACATAACCTGATCTGCGGCGGCTTCGTTTCTGTTGGTATCGGTACAGACAACGGTGCACCTGATATTCCATCTCCGAGATATACTCCATATCACACCAAACACGGAACTCAGGTTGCAGGATTTATGACCATCCTTCATGGAGATGACAGATTCTACAACAACATCTTCGTTCAGAAACCAATCCGTCCTTGTATGCAGGATCTGGCTGATCTTATGGGTAACAATGGAAATATGTGGGATGACTGCAATGTGATCACAGGAACTTTCAAATTTAACGGATATCCAACCTTTGATGAATGGAACAGACAGTTCGAAGGTTACTGCGGAATGGGTTCTGAGACAACAGGCAACTGCTATTATGATCATCTTCCTGTATGGGCATCCGGCAATCTCTATTTCAACGGAGCACGTGCATGGGAAAAAGAAACAGATGCAGTCACAGATACAGAACATTCTGTAGATATCTCTGTTGAAGAGAAAGAAGATGGCTGGTATCTGAAGACCAACCTGTATGATATCATCAAAGAAGAAAACGACGGTATCATCTCAACTGAAACACTTGGTATGGCATTCGAACCGGAGCAGAAATACGAAAATCCTGACGGAAGCCCGATTATCTTTAATCAGGATTTCTTTGGAAATCACAGAGATGTCAAAACTGTCGCAGGACCATTTACGGATAAAAAAAGCATCTGAGCAGAAGCTCTTTTAACCTGATATCCATATAGTCAATAGCTTTACCATATATAAACCATACATAAAAACAGCTATGAAGAGTACAGATATTTTTATCTGCTGCTCTTGCATAGCTGTTTTTCTTATTTTTGTCATACTTATTATAGCAGTCCTAATAAATAATGCATTTAAGACAGTTCGGCAGAGTGCGAAAGACAAGGAAGATATCTGCAGACACGCTCTAACGCACGGCAAAGATATATGACGCAGAATTTCACACTCTGATGGGCTGGATTATGATGCATTATTTACTCGGACTGTATAGATGCAAGCATTTTTGTAGACTTTCGGATGCACCACAGGCATGTCGGAAAAATATAGCAGGTTGCTGTGATCCAGGCAGTCTGGTCTGCGAAGCAGATGGCTGTGAAGCCAAAAGTTCCTACAAATCCAAGACAGACAACTGTTCTGGCGATCATTTCTGTTACGCCGGAGAAAACGGCTCTGCCTGAATATCCAAGTCCCTGAGTTACCATACGGGCGACATTGAGAATACCAAGACTCCAGTAGAAAAATCCCATACATCTGAGGTATTTGGCAGAGGCATCCAGAACTGCCACCGCACTCTTTCCAACAAACAGCATAGAAAGTGTATGCCCTGCAAAAATCAGTAAAATTCCTGCCGCAATACCATATCCTACTCCCACTGTAATACCACAGCGCAATCCTTTCTTAATCCTGTCAGACTGTCCCGCTCCAAGATTCTGGCTGCAGAATACAGAAGCAGAGGTTGCGATAGCATCAAATGGACACATGGTAAACTGCTTGATCTTCATTGCTGCAGTAAAAGCTGATACATATGTACTTCCAAGCCCGTTGTTCGCAGACTGCATAACCATACTTCCGATAGCTGTGATGGAGAACTGAAGTCCCGTAGCATTCCCATTGCCAGAAGTTCCTTTACTGCATCCCCTTTTATTGTCCTGTTTTCTTTCTTGAGCCACAGAAGTTTCATTTTGCGGATAATAAAATAAAGCACAAGATTCCACTGATTGCCTGTGCGGAAATGGTTGCAATGGCAGCTCCGGCACATCCAAGTTTCAGCACTACGATACAGAATAAATCCAGAAAAATGTTCAGAACAGCAGATAACGCCAGAAATATAAACGGTGTCCTGCTGTCTCCCACTGACCTCAAAATACTGGACAGATAGTTATATAAAATCGTAAAGGGAATCCCCAGGAAAATGATTAGCAGATAACTATATGCATTGTCATAAATGTCCTCTGGTACAGATAAAATATGCAGAATCTGAGGACATAAAAACACTGCATAATGCTGTCAGGATCACTGCGATTCCTGCACATAATACAGCTCCATTAAAGATATAATCCCGCATTTTTTCTATTTTCTCTGCACCGAAATATTTAGCTACAGGAACACCAAAGCCTGTACAGCTTCCCATGCAGAATCCCAGTACCAGAAACTGAATACTGCTGCTGGCTCCTACACTTGCCAGTGCTTTGCGCCAAGAATCTGGCCTACGATCGCAGCATCAATAATATTATAAGTCTGTTGCAGCAATTTCCTAATAATAAAGGAAACGCAAACTGTAACATCAACTTCAGCGGATTGCCCTTTATCATAGATGTGGTCATTTCTATTTATCCCTCATTTTCATTCTTCACATGGAGTTCTCTTGGCAAAGTCATGCTTCCATAAGCTCCCGGCTCGAACTTGATCCAGTTCCCATAGATATGCTGCAGTTCTTTTTATTTCTGTTTTGTTTTCTTTTACCTTCTTCAGGCTCACACTGCCTTTTTTCCCGGCTTCTGGTTTTACAAATAATTCCAGACATTCATAGTTTCCTGTGTACATATGTAAAATCCCCTTTCTGAATTTTGTCTCCGATTCACTATATATCTATAGTACTGACCTTCTGCCGACATAATCTTACTATATCATAGCAAAATCACGAGGAGTTTCAATAAAAATATTTTGACATTTTTTTTTATACTATTTTATCCTGTATGATCCCATATAAAAAGGATGCCGGGAGCAAATCCGACATCCTTTTTACTGTTAACTTATGTTTATTTACAGTAGCCTCGTTATAACTATACGAGAGTATTATAAATTTTCCCAGTTCTCTTTGATTACTGTTGCTTTTTTTCTTTTTAAAATCATGAAATTTTTTACAATTTATAATAATGCAATCAAGACAGTTCCGCAGACTGCGAAAGACAAGGAATTCCCCGAAACACATTTTCTGCAAATCCATAACTGCTTCATTTTCTCTGCATGTATCCAGTATTATATTATCCAATGATGCCTCATCAACATGTACTGCTTCAATCGGAAGTTTAACCAGTTCATCCATACTTAACAATGCTCCAACCTGCGCATCAAAGCAGGATTGATTTTCTTCACTTTCTTTTTTATCAGTTTTTGTAGTTGCCACAATATGATTGTTTGCAATGTAATTTTCTCTTCCGGAAACCAAACGAATGATTATCGGTTTTACGCCTGCCGGTTTCAGATATTGCTGTTCAATCGTCTCCGAAATGTGATTAGCAATCAGTGAATTGCTACTTCCCTGAATATGAATCAGGCCAAAATCATCCTCTAATCCATTATCATATTCCAGCATCGGAGGCCATGGTTCATGATCTCTGAGAAAATGATTGGAAGATATGAGATTTTCTCTACAATTTTCCATTATCAGCATTCCCGGATAAAAAGAATGAAATCTGTTTGCAGTTACTGATGATCTAAGAACACCCTTAAGATGTACTATACTTTTTCCTCTTGGAAAAATGTTATTGGAAGTAATCAGAAGTCCTCCAAATTTTCGGCAAAAATTGTATAACCTCTATAACCAGCCCCCATAAGATTATCTGTTATTTTAGATGCCTGTCCGGCTCCACGAAGTTCTACACAATTTCCACATTCTGCTATAAAATTATCATGAACAGATAATGCATCAGAATTGTAAAGAGTCACTCCATGCTCCAGATAAATAATACCCATGCCTGTAATTCTGAAAGAATCCTGTGCACTGGCTACATAAATTCCTGTTTTTCCATTTAAATATGTATTCTCTGGATCTCCATTTCCGTCATCTACAAAATGGAGTCCATCAATACAGAAATTTTCAAACTCCACGGAACTGATTCTCGGATCTCCCTCTCGTTCCACCAGAAAAGCAGCACCGGATCTTTCATCCCCCTTTAATGGTTCCAAATCTACCAGAATCCTGCTACCGCCCGGCCAAATGTCATGAAGATCCTTCCACTGTTCTTTTGGCACATTATATCGGATACTTGAAGACACAAATCCATGTCCTGATCCTTGGATTTTCAAGTAACTGATGTCAATTTTCACCTGCGTTTTTAAATGATAATCTCCAGACGGAATATAAATTACTGCTCCCGGTTTTCCTCCATCATTTACATTTGTATCCTTCTGTCTGTTCTTGATGTCTGCAATGATACTGTTGATCACTTCTCCGATATCCGTATATGGGTTACCTACCTGCCAGTCAGTGACATCATAATAATTATTACGTTTCATTTCAATACTCCTCCTGCTTTCAGTTCATGTCAAGCGGATATTCGCAATCCGCTCCGCTACTTGATTCAGTTAAAACACTCCTGCAATCCATATGCTTCATAGTCTCTGATTACCGCTCTTCCACCAAACGCAGATATACTTATTGCATCCTGATCATTTCCTGCAAAAATATTATTGGAATGATTATTTCTGTATTGATCTGTAAATATCTCCAGAGAACTCTGATCTGAAAAGATATGTACATCCAGACTTTTTTCGCTGACCTTAAGTACACTTCTGGATGTTCCTACACTCCATCCATCTGCACAGCTTCTGTCTACCAGCAATTCACCATTTTTCAGATCAAAAATACAACGGGATTCTTTTTCTTTTCCGCATCTGAGCTTCAGTTCTACCCTGTCTGCATCAGTTTCTTCAAGATCCAATGTAAATTTCATCTCAAAGCTGATTCCATCTCCTGCTTTTAACTGCTGAGGTGTTTCTGTAATCTGTATTTCCCGTTGTGTAAATTTGTTTCTACGGATTTTTTCCATTTCCTCTACAGGAACAAACGCCAGCGTTCCATCCTTGCACATCCGAACCTCACGAATCACATTAAAAAATCCGCACCAGCCCTCCTGATAAGTAGGTCCCCAGTCCTTAAAGAGAGGCATCCATTCCCATTCATTCGCCCAGGCAACAATCAGACGTCTTCCATCAGGAGCAACCATGGACTGTGGCGCATAAAAATCAAATCCCCAATCCATTTCACCACTGATATGCCAGTCAAATTTTCCTGTTTTGTAATCAAAATCTCCTGTCAGGTATACTGATGTATGATCTCCTGAGCCCATTGGAGAAAAAGTGAGAACATATTTATCGCCAAGCTGATAAAAATCCGGACATTCCCACATGAATCCCCATTCTCCACGGCTTTCTGCCAGCACGTTTTAAAAAAATTCCAATGATAAAGAATCTTCAGATTCATATATCAATGCTAATCCTCTGTTATTACGACTGGCCCCTACAACCATATAATATTTATTTTCATGCTTCCATACCTTTGGATCGCGGAATGAATCCGGCTGAATACCTTCCGGTGCATCAAAGAGAGGATTCCGTCATACTTTCAAAATTTATTCCATCTTCACTTATAGCAAGACACTGGCTTTGCTCACTTCCGTTTCCATGATTTGCAGTTGCCGTATAAAATACATATAACTTACCTTCGTGTTCGATTGCACTGCCGGAAAAACATCCACCTTTTTGATAATCATCATACTCTTCACTGGGTGCCAATGCCAGAGGCAAATATTCCCAATGAACTAAATCTTTGCTGACTGCATGTCCCCAATGCATACAATCCCAAAATCCATTATATGGATTAGTCTGATAAAACACATGATACTGTCCGTTAAAAAAGATCAGTCCGTTAGGATCATTCATCCACCCGCTCTGGGGCATAAAATGATAATGCTGACGCATTTTTCCATTTTGAACAATCATCTTTTTACTGTCAATTTCTTTTTGCGCGTTTTCTATTCTTTGTCTCATTAATATTTTATTCACTGGCTTTCTCCATTCTTATTATCCTTTTACAGCTCCTGCTGTCATTCCCTGAACAATGTATCTCTGTGCAAACATTGATAAAATCATTACCGGGAAGCTAAATAAAAAATGCTCCTGCACACATCGGTCCAAGGTCAAGATTATACGCTGACAGGAAACCGGCAAGACCTACTGTAAATGTTTTAGCATTCATACTGGTCAGCAACAGAGAAATAAGAAAATCATTCCATGCCAGGAACAATGTAAATATAAAGGCAGTTGCAAGTCCCGGCTTACAAATCGGCAAAATAACCTTTCTGAATGTCTGAAGGCTGGAAGCGCCATCTACATATGCAGCCTCATCCAAAGTAGACGGTACTCCCTCATAAAAACTAAGCATTGTCCACATTACAAAAGGCATGTTTACTGCCGCATAAACAATAATCAATGCAATTCTGGTATCATACAATCCCATATTACAAATAATCTCATAAATAGGTACTGCAATACTGGATGTAGGAATCATTTTCAGACATAAAATCAATACCACCAGCCCTACTGACAGCTTCGCTCCAGATCTCTGAATAGCATATGCAGCCAGTGAACCCAGGATAACTGCAATAATTGTACTGCAAACTGCTGTAATCAAACTGTTCAGCAGATACCCACCCGCGTTCATTCTTACAAATAATTGAGTGAAATTTTCAACCGAAAAGCTTTTTGGAAGAAAAGATGGCGGAACAGCAATTACCTCTGATCCAGGTTTAAACGAACAACAAATTACATAAATATACGGAAGCAGCCAGAATATCGTAATAATTATAGAAATAATAACTGCTATTTTTAGTTTGATACTATTACCTTTCTTCATTTTGGTCTCCTTATTGAATCCTTTTTATTACTGTTTTTCTTTGACAGCTTTTACTTTTTCTTTGGATTCCATAAACTCTGCATAAATACTAATGTAAACACTACAAGAACTATGATAAAGATAACAGCCATTGCACTGGCATATCCTGTATTATTATACTTTACAAGTGTCTTATAAATAATAATACTGATTGTCTCCGATGAACTGTTAGGTCCACCTTCTGTCATTGCCCAGATAATGTCAAAAGTCTTTGCCGCATCTATAATTCTCACTGACAATGCTGTCAACAGAACCGGTTTATTCCCGGTATTTTTTATGTAAAAAAATTTCCTGCAGCTTACTTGCTCCATCCATTCTTGCAGCTTCTGCCACGCTGGTATCCAATCCCTGAGGCCAGCCAGAATCATCAGCATCATAAACGGTGTAGTCAGCCATATATCTGCAATACAGCAGGCGATCAATGACCATCTGGAATCTGCAAGCCACAAAATATCACTTGGACTGGACAAGATTCCTATTCTGGTCAGAAACTCATTGACAATACCAAAGTTTGAACTCATCATCAATTTCCAGATAAGACCTGCAACCAGCGGTGCGATCATAAGTGGTGTCATCATTAATGAACGTACTATTTTACTGCCCTTATAATCAAGTTCAAATAATAATGCAAAAATAAATCCCAAAACCGTTTCCACAGATACCGCAATCAAAAATATAAAATCAATGTATTTTTCAGCTGCTTCAAAAAAACCGCCAGCTGTAAATGCTTTAATATAATTATCAAATCCAATAAAAGTTCTGGCTCCTGTAATTCCAACCTTAAAAGAAACTGTCAAATACCATTTTAAAAATAGGATAAATCAAAAAGGCACCCATGAAAATCGCGCCAGGAAGAAAAAACAGCAATAGTGTTTTTTTGATTATCAATTCATAAT
>ENA-OQAJ01000235-OQAJ01000235.1-human-gut-metagenome-genome-assembly--contig:-NODE-235-length-17537-cov-2.414130_pt1 | contig 17537 bp, 19 predicted proteins | sample MGYA00242736_ERZ504529 | MGnify/ENA primary metagenome ERZ504529 (study PRJEB26092, sample SAMD00036275) | human gut metagenome | host: Homo sapiens | study: EMG produced TPA metagenomics assembly of...
CCTGATCGACTGGGGATTATTGGGGCCTTTTCCTAGGCTCTTTTATAGCCGGAAGTGTTCTCCCGTTCAGCTCGGAGGCCGTACTGGCAGCCTGTGTCGGTCCGTTGGGCTTAGACCCGGTGATCAGTATAGCTGCCGCCACCGCCGGCAATGTTGCCGGAGGCATGACCTGCTACTGGATGGGACATTTGGGCAATATGGAATGGATCGAGAAATATTTTCATGTAAAAAAGAGAAGATGGACCGTGCGGAGCGGTTTGTACACGGACGGGGTGCCTGGATGGCTTTCTTCGCCTTTATCCCTATTTTGGGAAGTGCCATATCCATTGTATTGGGCATGATGCGTGCCAATATATGGATTGTCATTCTCGCTATGACCATCGGAAAGATACTCCGCTACGCCTTATTGGTATGGGGAGTATTGGAAGCCTCCGCTTTAATGCATTAAAATTATGAAACTGGAACAAACAGCAGATGGAAGTTATACCCTCTATGTACCCGAACTGGACGAACATTATCATTCGGTGAAAGGGGCACTGACGGAGTCACAACATATTTTTTATCGAAATGGGATTAAAGCATTCTCCCGTTTCCGAGCCCCACATTCTGGAGATAGGACTAGGAACAGGGCTGAATGCCTTTCTGACACTGCTTTCAGCAGAAGAGACCCGACGGAAAGTACATTATACCGGTATCGAACGCTATCCGTTAGCCGAAGAAACCTTGAAACAACTGGACTACCCCCGCCTGATCGGCAAACAGCATGAGGAGGATTATTACGCCATTCACCGGCGCCCTGGAACACAGAAACAGAGGTATCCCCTTGGTTCACATTACATAAAATTGAAGATGATTTTACCCGGCTTTTCAACCCGGAGGAAGGCAGCCGTCCCGCCGTTCCCTTATACGATATCATCTACTTTGATGCCTTCGCTCCCGAAAAACAACCCGAAATGTGGGAACAATCTCTTTTCGATACTTTATACAAGGTATTGAATGAAGGAGGTATCCTGACAACTTACTGTGCTAAAGGGGTGGTAAGAAGGATGCTGCAAACAGCCGGATTCACAGTAGAACGCCTTCCCGGCCTCCGGGGGGAAAACGCGAGATACTGCGGGCAACCAAGTCTGATTAAACTTCTAGGACCGAAACTGATAAATGGTCAAGTTTCACCTAAAACAGTAAAACCGTTGTAAATCCTTCAAATCCGTCATATATGCATAACTGCATATTTATCAGCAAATTACCATGAAACATTCATCGCTGAATCCGTCATAGATTCTTCATATTCTTTCTCCACGCTGAGATGATTGCCGTTATATACATAAAAAATCTCCGGCTTGTCACAAGCCAGAGATTCTGTTTTATAAATCTAAAGTTTTTATTATATAAGATTCTCCTGTCGGAGAAAGTCTTATCTTGCTGAAAAAATGAACTTTATCCGAATTGGGATTGTATCGTTTCCTGATAAATTCATTTGTTTAGAAGGAACCGCTCCCCCACGAGAGGGAAGCAGTTTTTTAACCAAGTTTATTTTGCAGCTTTAACAACTACTTTCAGAGTCTTAGTTACACCGAATACATCTTTCAGTTTGAATTCGATAGTAACAGGTTCTGTAGTACCAATGCTAGAAGGCAACTGGATCATGATACCACCAGGAACAGCAGCATAGCCTTCACTCTTCACAGCTTCGTTAGCACCAAGATCTGTAACGATAACATCTGTTGCACTGATAGTGCCTGGTTCCCAAGCTCTGGTCTTGGTATTAGCATTAGTTACGAATTTAGCATTAGTGTTAACCGTACCTACAGAAACAGGGATAGCAACTTTGTTACCGTTCTTGTAATAGTATGCAGATGCATTAGCATTAGCCAGCGTGAAGTTTGTAGCGAATCCTTCAGTACCTTCTTCAAATCCTTGACGGAGGTTCATATCAGAACGCTTATCCACATTGCCGTCAGCCTTAACACCGTCGAACAGATAGAATGTATCATCCAAAGCATCCACCAAAGTAAAGTCAGCATCTGTCAGAACCACTTCACGAGTTACATTGTTAGAAGTAAATTCTTTCTTAGCTTCTACCTTCTTAGCGTCACCCATCAAGCTAGCGAATCTCAGAGTAAAGTCTGATACTTGTTCCTTAGTTGCCGGATATACTCCGTAGAACCTGTAGTTGGCAACTATCGGAAGATTAGCTTCTCCAGTAGTTACATTTCCAACAAGAGTACGTGTATTCCATTCTTTTGCAAGACTTGAATATACGATATTAGTCAAAGGAATATTCTGAAGTCTCGTAGCATAATCTTGACCTAACACTTCATAACCGGAATAAGTAAACCAATTATCTACATTTTCATTATGGCTCAAAGTATAGTACTGAGCTGTAGAACCAAATACAGTATATTGTTTAGCATATGCAGTAGTAAATGCTTCATAGAATGGAACACTCATAATTTCTACATCGCCTTCTTTTACCAAGTCACCATAAATGCTCAATACATTCTTCTTGTCATTCCAGATAGCCTTCTCACCGTTTACACGAGTAATATCCAAAGTCGGCTGAGTGAATTCGAATGGCAAGATGATCGAAGCAACAGGTGTGTTGGTGTCTTCATCTTTCACTGTCAAAGTCAACTGATAAGCGTTCTTCAAAGTGAAGTTATACGGATATCCTTCAGATACAACGAACTGGAATGTTATGGTGTTGTCCACAATAGCATAACGAACATTATACCCTTTTGTCCAGTTATCCCAATATTCATTGTTTTCGCCTTCACCACCAATCAATTCGAAATCAATGCGTCCAGCTTCAACGGCACTCTTCCATACAGCCTTTTCTATAGCACTCATTTCATTGATTATTTTATCCAATGAATAAGCCTTAGTATTAAGAGCAAATACTTGCTTCTCATTAGCAGACCAAGAACCAGTAGTAGGTCTCAGTTCAGGATTATAATTAGGATCCTTGTCGTTTTCAACAATTAACTTAGCATCCATCGGAGTATACAGACGTTCCAAAGTAATTTCATGAGCATTTGCCATTTCTTCACGCTGATAAGCAAAGAAGTGAGGCGCATCTTTATCGCCTTGTACGATAGTACCGTCCATCAAAATGTAGTTGTAAACAAACTCAATGTAGTTATTTACTCCTGTTTCTCTTGTGAACTTGAAGCTATGACCTTCTTTATCTATTTCCACACCATACAACTGTGCGTTCTTCAAGTTCTTGGCAGATTGTTCCAAAGTAATCCAGTAGTCATATACAGCAGCTGCATCTACAGACGGAGAAATATAAGAAACAATAGGAGTATAATCTACATTAACTGCACAATTTTCCAAGTTGCGCAAACCTACATTAACTTCGCCAATCTTCTTCAACTGAGCACTCAAATCATACGGAGTTTTAATTATTGTTTCATTCAAAGTAGCAGTCAGAGACAAAGCGTGTTTTGCACCGTCATTAGCCTTGAACAACAGATAGTTCTTCGTTCTGGCATCATCAATATTTTCATAACGGACAAAGTCATGAGGCAATACCCATACTGCATTTTCAGAAGTGGCTCTAGTCAATACACCCTTAAACGGAACAGCATCCTTAAACGGCAATTCTGTATCCACATTGGCAGAGTTCATCAAGTTGAATGAATAAGCAGAAGCATCTGTTCCCTGAGGATTAACCACAACTTCCAAGTCGCGATCAAGAGTGGTGTACAAACCTTTCTTCAAAGTTTTTTTGGCTGGTCCGTACTCAACATCCTTCTCATTAATTCCATAAAGTGCATGCATCGGATTAGCACCATTCAAGACATCCATATAACCCATAGTAGCACTGCTCGGAATAAAAAATAGTCTGTTCATCACCATTTTCATCCTTTACAGTAATGTTCCAGCCACCTTTTACTTGTGCAGCTACCGCACCACCGGCAATATATTCTGTTTCAACGTATGCAGCCTTTTCGGTATCCCATACCATCCAGTAACCGTTTTCGCTAATCTTTGCATCATGTCCGGCAGCGGCAGCATCACCCGGTTCGCCCTGGTCACCCTTGTCACCCTTATCTCCTTTTGCAGGATATTCAGATTTCACACCGTCAAATGCCCAGTAACCGTCAATGATGGTCACAACTGTACCATTCTTACCGTCTTCACCCTTGTCACCTTTGATAGTTTCAATGGTACTTGTAGAATTGTCACTCCAGGTTACAGTGATACCGTCACCGTTCTTCACTACGTTGGTAACATACTTACCAGCATCAACTTTTGCCTGTAAAGCTGAAAGAGCCGACTTGATATCAACCAGTTCCTTGTCGATGCGGTCAATGTCCTCATCATAGTCTTTACAAGACACAAATGTTCCTGTTGACGAAACCATTAAGGCTCCGAACAGGATTGCACTTAAAAACTTTTTGTTCATAAATAAAGATTTAAATTTATAAATTTAAAAACTAAAAATTGGTTATACATATACTGTTATAAAAGGACTTCATTCTCTATTTCCAAGTTCACCAGGTTCCTCTCGCGCGCCGCATACCGTTTCGGAGTCATACCCGTCTGACGGACGAAAGCCAGATAGAAAGGACTCTTCGAACCGAAACCGCTCCGTGACGGAACCTCGCCCAGCGGACAACCGCCGTTGCGAAGCAGCTCCTTAGCGTATTCCACCCGGTAGCGGTTAAGCAACTCCTTCAGATGACAACCGAAGTAGCGGTTCACCGCATTGCTCAGGTAAGTCTGGTTTGTTTCGAGCATCATACTCAGTTTCTTTAACGAAAGAGAGGAATCGAGGAACGCCCGGCGTATCTCCAACTGATACAATATACCTTTATATATAAGGCTGTCTGCCGGACGGACATCCGACAGTGACGAGAACCGCGCTGTCCATTCGCGACCGGCGGCACGATAGAGCAATGTCTTCTGCCTTACAGAAGTGCTGCTCGTCTTTTTACGTCTCAGAAACAGGTATTCCATCTAAACTCGTTATTCGTTCTTATTGGCCTTTTATGCAGATCTCTTAGTAAGAGATCTACAAACAGACGATAACAGGCTTTAAATCAAAATATTAACTATACAAATACAAGATTAAATCAGAGCCGGTAGAACCAGAAGAAATACTTTTTTTCACAATATTCCATATTTTTTCCGCGAAAAGTGTACTAGTTATCAAAACTTTCCTTATTTTTGCACGTGAAATGTCGATCTCTTACTAAGAGATTTATACTTTTTCATCTTCCATACATACAATAACCCATTGATTTTCAATCATCCACAATCAGTTCCTATTCCTTCTATTAACATATAGTAAGATAAATACATGAACAAAGATTGAAAGGATTTTTTTACAAATCTTATTCTTCACGAATACAAGAGCCTTATATGGCATCTTAAAAAGATTAACAAACGACAAGACACTTCCCACCCAATATAAAGCGCATATTTATAGAGAACGATAAAGAGTACATAGAATGCCATATAGAATCTTTTACCTGAAACCAAGGCTTCTCATACAGCCACAGAATAGCCGTATGAAAAGCCCTAACCAGACTGAAATTGCTTATCAATTGAGCAATTTGGGGAGTATTTGTACCCGATTAATGAGCAATTTGCGTATATTTGTTGTTGTTAAACAGAAAAGATAACATTCATGAGAACCAGACATCACATATTTCCCCATTGCATCCCGGCAAAAGTATCCTTTGTTCGTGCTGCATGGTACTGATAGTGTGCCTGTTTACCGCCTGTGACAGTAAACAGTCCACTTCCACAAAACCGACCCTGACTGTCACCCTGGAGCCCTTGCGCTATTTCACAGAAACCATTGCAGGCGATAAATTCAAGATAGTCAGCATGGTTCCGAAAGGAGCAGCCCCGAAACCTACGACCCTACCCCCCAACAACTGGTCAATCTGGATAAAAGCACCGCCTACCTGCGCATCGGCTATATCGGTTTCGAACAAGCCTGGATGGATAAACTGACCACGAATGCCCCTCATCTGAAAGTATTCGATACCTCAAAAGGAATAGACGTCATACACGAAACAGGACACAACCACGGTGACCATCATCACGAAGGGGGTATAGAGCCTCATATATGGAACTCCGCACGCAATGCCTCAGTAATCGCCCGTAATATCTACTCCGCCCTGAGTGAACTGGACAGTGCAAACGAACCTTATTTCAAGCATCGGCTGGACAGTCTGCAACAAATTATCGCACAGACAGATACGGACGTTCGTGACCGGCTACAGAATGCCGATACCACTTTCCTTATCTATCATCCGGCACTCAGTTATTTTGCTAGGGACTACGGATTAAAGCAAATCAGCATAGAAGAAGGAGGAAAGGAGCCCTCACCCGCCCATCTGAAAGAACTGATAGAAACCTGCCGCCGGGACAATGCCCGGGTTATTTTTGTCCAACAGGAATTCGATACCCGCAATGCCCGGCTGATAGCAGATGAACTGGGAGTCACCGTTGTTCCCATTAATCCGCTAAGTTATGAATGGCGGGAAGAGGATGATCAAATGTTAGCAAATGCACTTTGCCAAATAACAGAGCCTTATGACGAATCCCATTTATACAACTTACAGATATTTCCGCTTCCTTACGATGAGAAGACAGTACTGAGTCACGTCAATCTCACGGTATATGAACGTGACTTCCTTGGTGTAATCGGCCCCAATGGTGGCGGAAAAACCACACTGATCAAGATCATACTAGGGTTACTGAAGCCCGCTTCGGGCAGTGTCCGTTTCTATAAGAACGAAAAAGAAGTACCCGAAATAGCCATGGGATACTTACCACAATACAACAGTATTGACAAGAAATTCCCCATCTCCGTATATGAGGTGGTATTATCGGGGCTCAACAAACAGAAATCCCTGTTCCACCGCTACACCCCCGAACAGCGCGAACTGGTGAGCCGGATTATTGCCCGCATGGGTCTGGAAGGTTTGGAAAGCCGTGCCATCGGCGAACTGAGCGGAGGACAACTGCAACGCGCGCTCTTGGGACGCGCCTTGGTTTCAAACCCTGAGGTTGTCATTCTGGACGAACCCAATACCTACATTGACAAACGGTTTGAGGCCAAACTCTACTCCCTGCTGGAAGAAATCAACAAGGAACGGGCCATCATCCTGGTAAGCCATGACATAGGCACTGTGCTGCAAAATGTAAAAACCATAGCGTGCGTCAACGAAACGCTGGATTATCATCCCGATACGGAAGTACCCACCGAATGGCTGGAAGAGCATTTCGGATGCCCCATCGAACTGTTAGGACATGGAAACTTCCCTCACCGCATCTTGAAATGCCATCATCACGACGAATAAATCCGATTATCGTGACCTAAGCCTTTTCATGCGGCAGGTTAAGCCCTATCCACCTTATCATTAAGCATTTTCTTACGGCAGACTTCTACAGTCGCCGGCAGTGCTCCGTACAGTCCACTGCAACAGACCGTACGGACTACTATAGCAGACTGTACAGTTCACTGTAGCGGTCTATACTGGTTTACCTATAAAAGACCTTAACCTAACCATCAATCAAGCTTAACCATAGAGTAGAAAAAGGTTAGGAATCCAAAGGTTTCCTTCATCTGTACAAAACTGAAAATTTTCAGAACACAGTATACAAACCAGCAATAAAAACATAGAAATTCCGTTAAGGACTGAAAGAAACATTTTCTGCCGCATTCCCTAAGGATAACACTAAATAACAGACCATTGCCTCCCTATTCCAACTTTTCTTTCGTATCTTTGCGCCCATTGAACGTTAACGAAACAATAATATATTCATGAAACAGTACAAATTAGTCAACAACCTGGTAGGTTGGTTAGCTTTTGTCATCGCAGCTTATACTTACTGCATGACTATAGAACCGACAGCCAGTTTCTGGGATTGTCCGGAGTTCATCACCACCGGCTATAAATTAGAGGTAGGCCACCCGCCCGGTGCACCCTTCTTTATGCTTACCGCCAACTTATTCAGCCAATTTACAAGCGACCCCAGTCAAGTAGCCAGAATGGTCAATACCATGAGCGCTCTGATGAGTGCGGCTTGTATCCTGTTCCTTTTCTGGAGTATAACCCATCTGGTGAAAAAACTGATATGCCCCGATGACAAAGAGATGACCTTGGGCAAACTCATTACCATTATGGGGTCAGGACTGGTGGGAGCCTTGGCTTATACATGGAGCGACACCTTCTGGTTCAGTGCCGTAGAAGGCGAGGTATACGCTTACTCCAGCCTCTTCACCGCAGTCGTATTCTGGTTGATTTTAAAATGGGAATCCGTTGCCAACGAGCCTCACAGCGACCGCTGGCTGGTTCTGATTGCTTACCTGACCGGACTTTCCATCGGTGTGCACTTGCTGAACTTATTGTGTATTCCGGCCATTGTACTGGTGTACTATTATAAAAAGAATCCCGATGCCAACCTCAAAGGCAGCCTGTTGGCACTTACAGGCTCCATGGTGTTGGTTGCAGCAGTGCTGTACGGTATCGTGCCGGGCGTAGTAAAAGTGGGAGGATGGTTCGAACTGCTGTTCGTCAACAGTTTCGGTATGCCTTTCAACAGCGGTCTGATAGTCTACATCATTCTACTCGCCGCATCCATTATCTGGGGTGTTTACGAAAGCTATACGGAAAAGAGCCGCAAACGCATGAATATTTCCTTCATGGTAACTATCGCCATGCTGGGCATCCCCTTCTATGGCTACGGATGGAGCAGCGCCTTGATAGGCATTATCATACTAGGAATCTTGGGCGTTTATCTGTTTGCTGATTTGAACAAGAAATATCAGATTAGCGCACGTACTTTAAACACCTCTTTGCTGTGCATCATGATGATTATGGTAGGATACTCCTCATACGCCTTGATTGTGATCCGCTCTACCGCCAATACTCCGATGGACCAGAACTCTCCGGAAGACATCTTCACTTTAGGAGAATACCTGGGCCGCGAGCAATATGGAACCCGTCCTTTGTTCTACGGACAGACATACGCCTCCAAACCGGCACTGAAAGAAGTGGACGGAGGATGTGTATATGACGTGACAGAAGGCGCTCCCGTGTATCAACGGAAGGAGAAAGCGACTCCCGATGAAAAGGACAGCTACGAAGTAGTGCGTCATAAGACCGATTACAAGTATGCACAAAATATGCTCTTCCCGCGCATGTACAGCGATGCACACGCACAGGCCTACGAAGACTGGCTGGGCGGCATCAAAGGCGTGCAGGTTCCTTACGACCAGTGCGGACAGATGGTGATGGTGAAAGTCCCGACCCAATGGGATAACATCAAGTTCTTCTTTATCTACCAGTTGAACTACATGTACTGGAGATATTTCATGTGGAACTTTGCCGGACGCCAGAATGACATACAGGGACAGGGTGAAATAGAACATGGCAACTGGATTACCGGAATACCGTTTGTGGACAAGTTCCTGGTGGGCGACCAAAGCCTGCTCCCCTCCGACCTGAAAAACAACAAAGGGCACAATGTATTCTATTGCCTGCCGTTGATTCTGGGACTTATCGGTCTGTTCTGGCAGGCTTACAAGACAAAACGTATCACGACTCCGAATGGGGAAGAGATAGAAGAACCGATAGGTATCCAGCAATTCTGGATCGTATTCTTCCTGTTCTTCATGACCGGTCTGGCCATCGTACTTTATTTGAACCAGACACCGATGCAGCCCCGCGAACGTGACTATGCATACGCAGGTTCATTCTATGCATTTGCCATCTGGATAGGCATGGGTGTGGCGGGTATTGCCCAATGGCTGCAAGGCAAACTGGGTGAGAAACCAGCTTCCGTCATTGCAACTGTAGTTTGTCTGTTCGTACCCATCCAGATGGTGAGCCAGACCTGGGACGACCACGACCGCAGCAACCGTTATGTGGCACGCGACTTCGGACAAAACTACCTGAGCACCGTACAGGAAGAAGGTAACCCGATTATCTTTACCAATGGTGACAACGATACTTTCCCCTTGTGGTACAACCAGGAAACGGAAGGTTTCCGTACCGATGTACGTGTATGTAACCTGAGTTACCTGCAAACGGACTGGTACATCGACCAAATGAAGCGTCAGGCATACGACTCCCCGGCAGTGCCTATCGAATGGAGCCGTCTGGAATATGTACAGGGGCATAATGAAGGAGTGGCTGTACGTCCGGAAGTGATGGAAAGCATCAATAACTTCTACAAGCAGAACCCGGAAGAAGCCGCCAAGGAATTCGGAGACAACCCGTATGAATTGAAAAATATTCTGAAATACTGGGTACGCTCACCCAAAGAAGGTTTACAGCTGATACCGACGGACAGCATCGTCATCAAGCTGGACAAGGAGGCAGTGAAACGCTCGGGCATGATGATTCCCGACTCCCTGCATGGTGAAATCCCCCGATTACATGAGTATCTCCCTGAAAGGCAAACGTATGCTGTACAAGAGCGAGCTGATGATGCTTGAGATGCTGGCAAATACCAACTGGGAACGTCCGTTGTATATGGCTATTACGGTGGGTAGCGACAATCATCTGAATTTGGGCAACAACTTCATGCAGGAAGGTCTTGCCTACCGCATCACCCCGTTCAACACCACCCGGCTGAACGCACGCATCGACAGCGAGAAAATGTACGATAACCTGATGAACAAGTTCAAGTTCGGAGGAATCAACAACCCGGATATCTATATCGACGAGACTGTGATGCGTATGTGCCAGACCCCACCGCCGTATGTTTTATACAGCTGGCTACCCAGTTGATAAAAAGAAGGCAAGAAAAGACAAGGCGTTGAAAGCCCTTGACTACTGTTCGGAAGTAATCCCAAGCACCACCGTGCCCCACGATTACATCATGAGCAGTTCAAAAGAAATGGCCGACGATTATCTGGCGTTAGGTGAAAAAGAAAAGGGAGAAGCCATTCTGAATGATCTGGCAAACAAATCGGTGGAATACATCACCTGGTACCTGAGTCTGGATGACCAACGCCTGCAAGGTTCATACGAGGACTGTCTGCGCAATTTCTATATTCTGGATGAGATCAACAAGAGCCTTGCCCGCGCAAATGCTGCCGGCGGTGTACAAGGTGAAGGTGAACAACAGAAAAAATCAGATATGGCAAGCCACTATGCCAAGAAGTTTGAAGACCTCTATGAGGTGTTCAACAAACGTGTAGGCGGCGGAGCAGGCAGAAGTAAATAAAAGGTGTGGATTCTGCGGTGAATCCACACCTTTATATTTGTATAACCAACAAAAGCACACACATTCATGTTTATAGAACAACCCCCGCTGATACTCCGCTGGCTTTATCCACGCGCCTTCTGGCGAATGGACAAGAATGAAAAAGCGGTCTATCTGACTTTCGATGACGGGCCGATTCCCGAAATCACACCGTGGGTACTCGATTTATTAGACAAGTACAATATCAAGGCTACCTTCTTTTTGGTGGGCGACAATGTGCGCAAGCATCCCAAGGAATTCCAGATGATTGTAGAACGGGGACATCGTTTGGGAAATCATACTTTTAACCATATCCGGGGATTCGAATACCGAAGCAAGAACTATCTGGCCAATACGGACAAAGCAAACGAGCTGATCCATACCAACCTGTTCCGTCCGCCACATGGCCACATGCGCTGGATGCAGTACATGGTGCTGCGGCATAAATACCAGATCGTAATGTGGGACTTGGTTACCCGTGACTATAGCAACAAGCTGAATGGAAGACAGGTACTGAGGAAGGTAAAACATTATGTGAGGAATGGCTCCATCATTACTTTCCATGACTCCATCAAGGCAGAGAAAACATGAAATACGCCTTGCCCCGGGCCATAGAATGGCTGTTGGAACAAGGCTATGAATTCAAGGTATTTGACTGATAAAGCCAAATACCTTGTTTTTTTCGTGGCGTATACGCATACCCTCCTTGTATATGTATCATTTTATGGCAACTGCCAATGGATTACGTATCTTCCGGGCATATTCTTCCAAATATTTATTCCAATCGGTATCGGCTTCGAAACCATATTTGCTCCAGCCTGATCCCCAATAATAAATATACTCGGCTCCCGGTTCATAATCATTAACCGCCAACACATGGCCCAAAGCATCCCCACGTTCCTTCCGTTCCTTTTCGGAGAACACTTGGGCAAACGCTCCTTTGACGGTAGCCGGGAATACGGCTCCTATGTAAATCACTCCATTGTTATTGGCAGCATTCTCCGTAGAGTCTGCATAAGCTATATAGCCTGCGTCTGCATCAAAACTATATCCCATAGGATTCTGTTTGTGCAATACAATGCCGGTCACCACCGGAGTGATTTCCTGCAAATTGTCAAAAGAAACCACAGTCTTGTTCAACTGCGACCCCTTGTCCAAAGAAATGATACGCGTTTCTATCACACTTGAATCCCCTTTTACAACCAACGGATTATAGACCAACTTAGCTGTGAATCGGAGCGGACCGTTATCCAAGATTTCACAATCCTTGTAACAATAGGGATAAACAATGGTACTATCGGGGAATAAAGCAGCTGTTCCTCCACCCAGAGTCGGACCCACTGCATAGCAGTCCATTCCGTTTCCATGATCTACATGATAAGAAATACCCCGGTTCAAGTCACCGTCATAACGATCCTCCACTACCGGTTCGGACACACTTTTAGTCCAGATATCATAACCAAAGGCACGCTCGCCCTTCTCCTGCAAAGCAGGACCGTATGCACGATAAGCGGCACGGTCATTCTCCCATGCCACATCATCCAGACGTTCGGGATATTGACGCCCGCAAGCAACCACATCCACCGGCTGCGGAGTTCCTTCTGCAATTGTATAAACAGCCGAGGCATCCCCTTTCACCGAAGCAGGAAAGATAAGCATATCATCGTATGTTATCTGATAAGGTACTTCAAGCCCGTTCTCGTCCAATACGATAACCTGTGCCGTATCGGGTAATTGTAGTTTGCCTGTTATTTCAGCCATAGAGATTTCCACCATTTCTCCATTCCTATCAATAGAAAGCGGATTGGTTATAGTGACAGTCACCGGCTCCTTTTGCGAACAGGAAAACATAGCTAACGCCGTTGCGACTGCTAAAAAGATTTTTCTCATACTATTTATTGTTTGTCGAACTGAAAGACAAAAATACAAAGAATCTGCAAGTATCAACAAAGACACAAGCAGATTCTTCCTATTTATATCTACTAATTATTTAGGCTGTTTACCAATGTAGGCCAGAATACCGCCATCTACATAGAGAATATGGCCATTGACGGCATTAGATGCTTCGGATGCAAGGAATACGGCAGGACCGGTCAATTCCTGCGGATCCAACCAACGGCCGGCCGGAGTCTTGGCACAAATGAATGTATCAAACGGATGACGGCTTCCATCGGGCTGGATTTCACGTAACGGAGCTGTTTGCGGAGTAGCGATATAGCCCGGACCGATACCATTACACTGAATGTTGTATTCTCCGTATTCAGAACAGATGTTACGGGTCAACATCTTCAAACCACCTTTAGCGGCAGCGTATGCAGAAACGGTTTCACGACCCAACTCAGACATCATAGAGCAGATATTGATGATTTTTCCGTGTCCTTTTTCCATCATCGCAGGCAAAACCGCTTTAGAAACAATGAACGGAGCATTCAAGTCAATATCAATAACACGGCGGAAATCGGCAGCTTCCATCTCGTGCATCGGAACGCGACGGATAATACCGGCATTGTTTACAAGAATATCGATGGTACCTACTTCTTTTGCAATAGTGGCAACCATAGCCTGTACAGCAGGTTCGTCAGTAACATCGCATACATATCCGTGTGCCTTGATTCCTTTTTCAGCGTAAGAAGCCAGACCTTTATCCACCAATTCCTGATTGATGTCGTTGAAACAGATGGTTGCGCCCTGTTCTGCAAAAGCAGATGCAATAGCAAAACCGATACCATAAGAAGCGCCTGTTACAAGAGCTACTTTACCTTCCAAAGAAAAATTCAAATACTGATTCATGATACTTATATTATTAAATTAATGAAGTTATATGATTTATTTCAAGTCTGTAATCAATGAGAAGTCCTGATCACCGTAATCCAGATTCTCTCCACCCATACCCCAGATAAAGGTATAGTTGTGTGTTGCCGCCGCACTATGGATAGACCATTCGGGAGACAAGACTGCCTGATCGCCTTTCATCCATATATGACGGGTTTCATCCACTTCTCCCATAAAATGGCAAACAGCGTGTTCATCGGGCACTTCGAAATAGAAGTAGGCTTCCATACGGCGGCTGTGCACGTGCGCCGGCATGGTGTTCCACACACTTCCCGGTTTCAGTTCGGTCATTCCCATCTGCAACTGGCAGGTAGGCAATACCTGACTGACCAGCATCTTGTTGATGCAACGATGGTTGGACCCTTCCAATGAACCCATTTCAGCAACGATGGCATCTGCCTTGGTCACTTTTTTTATCGGGATAGTTACGATGAGCGGTAACAGAGTTAAAATAGAATTTGGCAGGGTTCTTGACATCTTTACTTTCAAAAGTCACTTCCCGGTCTCCCGAACCCAGATAAAGCGCTTCTTTATAATCCAGTTCGAACACGGCATCTCCGGCTTTGACCACACCGGGACCGCCCACATTGAAGATCCCCATTTCACGGCGGGTAAGGAAATAAGGCGCTTTCAACGGATCGATAGCCTCCAGCTCAATACCTCCCCTACGGGTCTGGCTCCTCCTACAATCATGCGGTCATACATGGAATAAACCATGTTCACCTCATTGTCCGAAAATACTTTTTCCATTAAGAAATCCCATCGTATCCTTTGGGTGTCATAGCCTTTGGCATCTTCGGGATGCGCGGCATAACGGATTTCATAATTTGTCTTCATAAGCAGCTATTTTATGTTTTTATAGTATTCCGAATTATTTCGACTTGGGCAAAGTTACGAAACAATCTTGTTTCGATGCTGCAAAAATCGTTCAGAATAGGTATAAATTTTGTCCTATTATATGCAAAATCTGCTACTTAATACGTTTCAGAACATTCAAAAACTCAAATTCAACGAGATAAAATATCACAAAACTTATCTTGGAACGCACGCGCCCGGCTTAATTTCAGTACATTCTGATTGATGATAACAAAGGCCAGTTGATGTCCGTCAGCAGCTTTTACATAGCCTGCCAGCGAACTGACTCCGGTTACAGAACCTGTTTTTGCATGCACATTTCCACGGGCTTGGTCTGCTTCATCCGGTTTTGTAAAGTACCGTCCACTCCGGCTATGGGCAGGGACTCATAGAAAGGAAGAAAAATTTCCCGATGATAGTAGGCATATTTCAAATACTCCAACAGTAAACGTGGAGAGATATAATTATAAACGGAAACACCGCTGCCGTCCGCTATCTTATAGTTCTCCGGGTTAAACCCTAAAGCTGTTTTCATAAAGGCGTGAATGGCATCGGTTCCATCTTCTCCCGTCACCCGTTTATGCAGGGAACGCTTGGCAGCCAAATGATAAAACATCGATTCGGCGCACAGGTTATCACTTTTCTTCAAAGCTCTTTCCAGCACTTCCTTGAGTGGTCTTCGGACGGTATAAAGCGTAACTATACTGTCGGCCGTTACAGGACAATCGGCATACGTGCAAGTTCGCGCTTCAATTCCTTTGCTGCGCAAACGGCTGACAAAAGTATGGAAAAAGAAGTCTTTGGAAGTATATACATTCAATTTCTCAGTATAGGGATAAGAAACATTTCCGGAAACGGTAATGATATTGCCATTGCTGAGCCAGTTGCGGGTGATTTTCAGCTTCCCGGCTTGCGGATTACGGCTCACCCCGTGATTATGAACTTGATAATAATCGGAAGCCGGCGTACAAACAACTTGGGGCAACGAGTCCTTCTGAGCAGGAGAGACCGATACATCCACGCAGCCCCTATTCAGCATGAGAGGGGAAAGATAGGGCTGGAAGGAATAAGGAGTATCGTCCCAACACCAACCGGAACCCCAATAAACCGAGTCTGTCATGGAAACATCCGCTGCAAGGGTATCTGTCACATAACGGATGCCTTTACTTACCAATGCATCTACCAGACGGTCCAGATCCTCGTCCATAAATTCCGGATCAAAACCGCCTATCAGATACAAGCTGCCTTTCAACGTGTCATTTTCTATTTTTCCACGATAACGAAGACTGGTATCCATGGTATAATCTGCTCCCAGTTGTACCAAGGCGGTAACCGAAGTGATTATTTTCTCAACAGAAGCAGGCCGGTATAGTTTATCGTCCTGATAACGGTAAACGGATTTCCCGGTGGTCAGATCGAATACGGCAATACCCACCTCGGATGTTTTCAGAACTTCCTCATGCAGTAAAGCGTCCAGCCGCTGAGATAGCGGCTGGGCGTTTATGAAGTGAATAGATAAAATCAGTAAAAAGAAAAATAAAACTCGTTTCATTATAGTTCCCTGAATATCTCACCCACAGTAGGATGAGGGAATACATATCGTTTCCAATCCTCTATGGTCTTACCATCCTCAATAGCCATACCTGCCAATACAATCAGCTCGGAAGCAGGATTACCCAACATATGCGCTCCCAATACAGTACCGTCTTCGGCTGCCAAAACTTTGCAGACACCGTTCACTCCTTCATTCTCGGCTACAACGCCCGGAGTAAGCCATCGGCAACTTAACGGCTCGATAAGGAATACCTGCGGCCTGCAAAGCTTCCCTCGCCTCATACCTACCCCGGCAATCTCAGGATTTGTATAGACCACACCCGGTATGGCACGATAACTCATCGCATCTTCCTTACCTGTAATATGATGGACAGCCACTTCCGCCTCACGCACGGCGGTATGTGCCAACAAAGAGACTCCGTTCAAATCACCGCATACATAGACACCGGGGACAGAAGATTGCAAATGTTCATCTACTTTGATGCATCTGCGTTCCGTCCATTCCAAATTCAGATTTTCCAGTCCGAAACCTTTTGTCACCGGACGACGGCCTACACTCATCAATAACTTATCAGCTGTAACAGTTCCTGCTCCATCTGCATTTTCGTATGACACAGTAATACCGGTCTCCCCTTTGGATACCTCTACTACTTTCGTACTGAGCAGGAACTTGATTCCTTTTTTGGCATTATTCAGCCCGGAGCATGGCCGACAGCTCTTTATCCATGCCACCCAGGATTTCATCCAACATTTCGACAACTGTCACCTGTACTCCCAAACTGGTAAAGAAAGAAGCAAATTCCATACCGATCACTCCACCGCCGACAATAGTCAATGAAGCAGGTACTTCTTTATTATCCAGTGCATCACGGTGCGTCCAGTAATCCACGTTTTCCACTCCCGGAATAGGAGGAATAAATGTTTCACTGCCGGTACACAGCAGCAAATTCTCACATTCATAGGTTTCCCCACCACATTGGATGGTATTCTTATCTACAATTACAGCTTCTCCCGTTACTATATTTACCTGATGCGCAGTCAGTTTTGCCTTGATACCCAGTACCAGTTTACGA
>ENA-OQAJ01000236-OQAJ01000236.1-human-gut-metagenome-genome-assembly--contig:-NODE-236-length-17529-cov-2.630675_pt1 | contig 17529 bp, 15 predicted proteins | sample MGYA00242736_ERZ504529 | MGnify/ENA primary metagenome ERZ504529 (study PRJEB26092, sample SAMD00036275) | human gut metagenome | host: Homo sapiens | study: EMG produced TPA metagenomics assembly of...
GCAGGGTCAGGTCTACTGTGCCGGGATAGTCTGTTTCGTCCCGCAGGGTGATGCCCTGTTCGCTGACAGATACGCTGCGGCGGTAGGTGGTAAGCCCCGGGATGGGCGGGTACGCGCCCGCCAGTTCGCCGGTGATGCTATTTTCCTCGGTGCACACCTCCCGGGCAGCGTATTCCGCGCCGGGCAGCTGCTACACGCCGTCAAAGGTGGGCAGGTTGTGCCATGCGCTCTGCATCGTCCAGATCTCATACCGCTGAGGGCTGAAGGTCTTTTTGGTGTAGCTCTCCACTCCGATATCGATGAGAAACGGTCTTCCGTCCTTGTACACGGTAATGCTGCCGGTATCGTTGTGGTTGTGGCTGTCGCCGTTGGAGCCAAACTTTGCACCCAGCACCCAGCTGCCCTGCCGTGCGGCATAAATGCCTACACTGGGGTACCATACTGCAGAACGATGCTGGGGAACTGCGGCGTATTCCATCAGTTCCTGCTCGGCAAAGGCGGTGGTCAGCCGGTACCACAGGTTGATGTGGGTGCTGCCGTCCGGGTTCTGCAAATGGTCGGGGGTCGCATCGGGCGCGGAAATCTGCCGCCGCAAGGGCCTGCAAAGCATCGCTGCCTACGGCCTGTCCAAAGCGGTATTCCCGTGCACCGCAGCGCCCGGCCAGGGGGCTGCAATCGCCAAAGTTCAGATAGTAAGGTCCTTCCACATGGACATTGCAGATGTACTCCGCGATATTTTTGATCTTTGTTTCTCTGAATAGCGGGCGGAAGGCCTCCGGCGCAACGTTGGATAAAATTTCAAGACAGCCCCACAGGGTCAGTCCGGCGTGGCGATAATACTGCGCACCCTCGTTGCAGCAGCCGTCCGCGCCGTAGTCCTTCAAAAAGCAGTCGAGGCTGTAGGCTGCCTGCTTGACGGCAGCTTTTCGCTGCTGCTGGGTGGTGGGCAGCAGAAAAACGGTGAGCAGCACATTCTGAGTGCACCAGCTCGTCCAGTTACACATAGGCTCTTCGCCGTTGCCCATCCACCAGAAGTGGCTTGTAAAATAAGGCGTCAGGATGCGGGCGTCCAGCTCCCGCTCCATCCTCGCCGTGATGCCCGGCGCGGCAGTATCCAGCTCATCGGGCAGTAAGTACCGGGTCAGCGCCAGAAGCGCGCCGGTCTCGGCGGCAAATAAATCCACGATGGGGCGGGTGGTGTCCGGCAGGGGCAGCTGCGGGGTGTCCCGCACATAACTGTTGTGGGCGGGCAGCTGCCATGCACTTTCCTCGCAGATCGCCCATACGGTATCGGCAATTTCATCCAGAAAGCGCCCTTTGTGCTCCACACACTCGGCACTTACCAGCGCGCACAGCCGCGCCGGCGGGAAAAGTAAGCCGTCTCCCATGGGGTGCGCCGCCCAGTGTGGGTGAAATCCAGCCAGAGCGAGAGCGGCAGGGGCGCAATGGGCGTTTGCAGCGCGGCTTCCCCCGCCTGCAAAAAGCGCTGCTTTGCCCGCAGGGGCAGCCCCTGCCATGCGGTGTGCTCTTTGACAGGGGGAAAGGGCCGGTAATCGGGAAGAAATTCCGGCAGATGAGCAAGCTGTTCCTGTATCATAAAAGCCTCCGATTTTAAATACTTTGCTGGTATTCCCGCGGGCTGAGCCCCGTGACCTTTTTGAATACCTTGGAAAAATAGAAAGCGCTCTCGTACCCCAGTTTCTCAGCGATCTCGTATACTTCAAATCGCCCTGTTCCAGCATCTCTTTTGCCGCAGCGATGCGGGTCTCGGTGATGTACTCCACAAAGCCGCTGTCGCCGTATTTGCCGAACAGCTGGCTGAGGTAGTTGGGCGAAAAATTGAATACAGCCGCCACATCGGCCAGCGTCAGTTTTTCCGAAAGATGATTCTTAACATACTCCTGCACCTGTGCCACCACCTGCATCTTCCCGGCGGTGGCGTCGCCCTCGTTGACCTCCACGAACTGGATGGGCTGCTCCACCGTGAGCAGGGGCTGTAGGTGGGCGTTTTCCCGGCAGCGGCGCGCCAGCCCCAGCAGGGAGCCGGTGGGGCGTCCTACCGCCCAGAGCAGCCGTACCGTGAAATAGTTGTATAGAATTTGGCTGGCGCGTTCCAGCAGCGGGCGCAGTACCGTCCGGTATTTTTGGCACTGGGCATCGGTCAGGCAGAAAAGCACAATTGCAGCGCATGGCATCCGCCCCGGTCACATACGCAGGGCAGGTAGTTTTGCAGGGTGGTCTCCAGCATCCGCCCGCAGGAAAAACTCAGCTTCAGCTGCTGGGCGGGGGTAAGGGCGGTGTTGGCGATGATCTCGCAGCTGGCTACAAGGTAGGCGTCGCTTGCAAGGTTCAGCTCCATGTGCTGCAAAGGCTGCTCCAATGCGGCTTCGTCCGGGAACAGCCCGGCGTACAACCGCACGAAAAAACGCTCCTGATAGCTGCGCACACTCTCGGCAAGATTTTCCTGTGCTGACAATTCGCCCAGCAAAGCACGCTCCTTTTTTACCTTTTCGGCGCTTGGCAAGGGCGGTTTGCAGGTTTTCGGGGGTCAGGTCCAGCTTGACCAGATAATCCACCACTCCGGCACCCATGGCCTGCTTGATGTAATCAAATTCTTCAAAGCTGGTCAGCATGATAAAGGCGGGCAGGGCGTTGCGCTCCCGGCAGGTGCGGGCAAGGGTAAGCCCGTCCATCACCGGCATTTTTACGTCGGCAATGACGATATCCGGCTTCTCCCGCTCAATGAGTTCCAGCGCCAGCTTTCCGTTGCGGGCGGTGCCGCAGACGGTATAGCCCAGCTTTTCCCATTCCAGCATCCCCTGCAGGCCGATGAGCACCAGCGCTCATCATCCACCAGTAATATCCGCAGCATGGGTGTCTCCTTTCTGTTGATAGGGCAGCCGGATGGTGACCTCGGTGCCCACGTCCTCTTCACTTTCAATGGTCAGGCCGTAACCCTCGCCAAAGGAATACCGGATGCGGCGGTTCACGTTCCACAGGCCGACATGACGGAACTTTTCAGCCTTTTCGGCACCCTCGGCGGGCTCGTCCAGAAGGTGAGCTACCTGCTCCGGCGGCATGCCCACGCCGTCATCGGTAATGCGCAGCAATACGTCCCCGGTATCCGGGTCGGTGGAGATATCCAGCAGCACGCTGCCGTGGCCGCCCTTGGGTTCCAGCCCGTGGAAGATGGCGTTTTCCACCAGCGGCTGCAAGGTGAACCGGGGAATCATGCAGTCCCGGCAAAGGGTCTCGCTTTCAATGCGGGAGACCTCAATCTCCAGGTCGCCGCCGTAGCGGTACTGCTGGATGGTAAAGTAATCGTTGAGCAATGCCAGCTCCTCCTGCAAAGGCACCAGCTTCTGGGTGCCTTTGGAGATGCTTTTGGTCAGCCGTGCAAAGGCGGTGACCATCTCGGCAATGCCGGGCGCGTGCTGGATGGTAGCCATCCAGCGGATGCTGTTGAGGGTGTTGTAGATAAAGTGCGGGTTCACCTCGTTTTGCAGCATCCGGTATTCCAGCTCCTGCTTGCGACGTTCGTCCTCCACCCGGCGGGTCATCAGGCTGTCCACGTTTTCAGCCAGCTGGTTGATGCCCCGGCCGATGTCGCCCAGCTCGTTGTTCCACTCCACCGTGCGGTCGGGGGCAAAGTTGCCGCTGCCCACGGTTTCGATGCGCTTTTGCAGCGCCTCCACCGGGCGGGTGATGACCCGCTCCAGCCAGTGCTGCATCAAAAAGCTCAGTCCCCAGATGATGGCAGTGCCAAGGGCGACCAGCCACAGGTACACGCCGTAGTGCAGCAAAAAGGTATTTGCGGGCAAAAGCTGTACCAGTGCCGCGCTGCGGCCGTTCAGTGTTACCTTGACTACATAATACTTCTGGCCGTCCAGCTGCACCTTGCCCTGCCATGCGGTCTGCTCTGTCACGCCGTTATTGCTGCCGGTGCGCAGGGTGTAGTCCACCTCCCGCAGCGGATTTTCAATCTCGGTCAGGCTGCCGTTTTCGATCTGCCACAGGCGGCTGCCCATCTCCCAGTACAACGCGCTGCCGTCGGTCAGGCTGTAACCTGCTGCCGGTCGGTGATAATGGCGGTATCCAGCGCAAGGTAGGTGCTGCCCCGGTGCAAGGTGCCCTTGCCGCAGCGGACAGGCTGGCTGATGGCGATGCAGCTCGGACTGCCGGGCAGCAGCGGGTCGGTGGCGAACTGCATCCCGTACCCCTTGGTGAGAAACTGCTTTACGCTGGTGCGGTTGAGCGCCGCCGAGGAGTTCAGCGGGCCGAACTGCAAATGCCGGTCGTCTCATTGGTAACAAAAAGCGGAGGATATGGCTGTACAGGGTGCTGGAATAGTATTTTTCCTGCATGGCTTCGTAGGCGGCAATGGTCTGGGTGCCGTTGATATTTTCCTGCGAGATGTACCGCCGCACGGTGCTGTCAATGGAAGCCCAGTTCAAAAGAGCATCGGCGCTTTCCAGACTGGTCTCGATGGAGGTAGCCACCAGCCGCAGGTTGAACTCTGCCGCCTGCAGGGAGTTGGCACGCACATATTGGTTGGAGAGAATGAACAGCGCCGCGCCCACGGCCAGAGAGGTAAGAAAGGTAAAAAAGCGCATTCCCCACACGATCTGCCGCCGCAGCGGGAAACGGTGGCTGCTCTTCATAACGGTGCCTCCTTTCTGGTGACAGTTTGCATTCTTTCCTTTATACAGTACTGATTCCGGCGCGGTTTGTCAACGGCTTTTTTTCATGAGAATTGTGTACTTTATATGCTTTTTTCTCTCGTCACGGATGCAAACTGTGCAAGAGAACAAGAAAGTGCAGACTCCAGTGTAAGAAAGTACATCTTTTTTAAAAGATACAGAAAAACTGCAACTCTTCCCGGAATTTTTCCATTCCGGTTTTTGCGTTTGTGCGGTATCCTAGTGTCAACAAAAGCGAGCGGCTCCCCGGCACGGGGGAGGCCGCTGCACAGAACAAACACACTGCCCTGAAGGAGGACACACTTATGAAAAAGATCTCTCGTCGTTCGTTCCTTACCGCTGCCGCTGCCTGCGGCGCAGCTGCTGCCCTGAGCGCCTGTGGCGGCTCTTCTGCAAGCTCCACCGCTGCTTCCTCCACTGCCGGTTCCACCGCTGCTTCCGCAGCCGCAGGCCCTGTTACCCTGAGAGAGTCAGTGTGGGATAAGGAGTCCACTCCCTACTGGCAGGCCATGGCCGACGGCTACATGGCAAGCCACAAGGACGTGACCATCGAGATGGTGGATCTGGGCTCCAGCGATTACATGACCGTTCTGGCCACCCAGCTGGCTGGCAGCGCCGATCTGGATATCGTGACCATCAAGGATATCCCCGGCTACGCAAACCTGATCAATTTGGACTACCTCAAGCCCCTGAACGAGGTACTGACCCGCGACACTGGCGATTTCAACGGCACCATCGAGCAGCTGACCACCGACGACGGCAACTTCTACGCCGTGCCCTTCCGCAGCGACTTCTGGGTGCTGTACTACAACAAGGATCTGTTCGATAAGGCCGGTGTGGAGTATCCCTCCAATGACCTGACGATGGAAGATTACGATGCTCTGGCACGCAAGATGACCAGCGGCTCCGGCGACACCAAGGTCTATGGCTGCCACTACCACACCTGGCGCTCCGCCGCTTCTCTGTTCTCCATTCTGGACGGCAAGAACACCATCATCGACGGCAAATACGACTTCATGAAGCCCACCTACGATATGGTCATTGCCCAGCAGAAGGACGGCATCTGCATGGACTACGGCTACCTCAAGACCTCTTCTCTGCACTACTCCGCAGCCTTTGAGAACCAGCAGTGCGCAATGGTCAACATGGGCAGCTGGTTCATTTCCACGCTGGAAGCTTACATGAAGGATGCTGAGACCAAGTTCAACTGGGGCATCGTCAAGTATCCGCACCCCGCTGGTGCAGAGGCTGGTTCTACGCTGGGCACTGTGACCAGCCTGGCCATCAACGCCGATTCTCCCAAGGCAGAGGCCGCTGCCGACTTCATCAACTGGTGTGTCTCTGAAGAGGGCGCACAGGCCATTGCCAAGACCGGCACCTTCCCGGCCTGCGGCTCCGCTGCTACCGCCGAGATCATCAAGTCCACCGAAGGCTTCCCCGAGGACAGCAACTCTGTGGATGCACTGACCACCAGCAACGTTTATCTGGAGATGCCCTACACCCAGTACGCATCTGATATCGAGACCATTCTGACGCCGAGCACGATGCCATTATGACCATGAGCGAGACCGTGGACGAGGGCATCCAGAACATGAACGATCAGGTTCCCGCAGTTCTCGGCTGATAAAGCGTTTTCCGCAATGGTTTGCGGTTCTCCTTCTTCATTGTTTTCAATTCCCCATTCATTTTCCGATGACGAGACATCCGGAAAAAAGCCCTGTCCGAGGCGGGGCGGGTATGCACCAGCCGCCCGCCCCGCTCATTTTTTGGAAAAAACTGTTATACTTCCGGGAAAGGAGGCTCTTTTTATGGCGAGTGCTGCTGTCCAGAATAAAACTCCCCGTAAAGTGCTAAAAAAAATCGACCCGCGATTCCCTGATCGCGTATTCCTTCATTGCGCCAAACTTCATTGGCTTCTGCGTGTTTACGCTGGTGCCCATGGTGTTTGCCATTGCGCTGGCTTTCTGCGCATGGGACGGCCGCCACGCCATCGAGTTTATCGGTCTGAAGAACTTTGTAAAACTCTTTACCACCGATAAAATTTTCAGGCGGCGCTGAAAAATACCATCGTCTACGTCATTGGCACGGTGCCGCTGACGCTGGCCTGCTCGCTGGCCATGGCTGTGCTGCTGAACCAGAACGTGAAGCTGCGCAACTTCTTCCGCACCGTGGCGTTCTTCCCTTACGTTGCTTCGCTGGTGGCGGTGGCAGCGGTGTGGAACATGATCTTCAACCCCTCCATGGGCCCCATCAACATGATCCTGAACCAGTTCTTCGGCGTGGCGGTGGAAAACCTGCCCCGCTGGGCTGCCGGCAAGGACACCGCTATGATCACGGTCATCCTGTTCAGCGTGTGGAAGAACATGGGCTACTACATGGTCATCTATCTGGCAGGCCTGCAGGGCTGCAACCCGGACCTGAACGAAGCCGCCGAGCTGGACGGTGCAAACCGCTGGCAGCAGTTCTGGCACATCACCCTGCCGCAGCTGCGCCCCACCACCTTCTTTGTGGTCATTATGCTCACCATCTCCGGCTTCAAGGTCTACGACCAGATGTACATGATCACGCAGGGCGGCCCCGGCACTGCTACCATGACGCTGGTGTACTACATCTATAATGTGGCCTTCGTCAATACCCCGAAATACGGCTACGCAAGTGCCATTGCCATGGTGCTGTTCGTACTGGTGCTGATCGTTACCATCATCCAGTTCCGCGGCTCCAAGGGCGATAACTGAGAAAGGAGGAAGAAACCATGGCAACCGCTGTTATTAAAGACCACGCTTCCCAGAAGCGCCGCAATTTCATCTCCAAGTTCCTGATCTATTTCTTCCTCATCGTCATCACAGCTTGTATGCTACTGCCTTTTTTGTGGATGCTGTCCTCCTCCTTTAAGCTGAATAAGGACGTGTTCGGCTTCCCTATCCAGTGGATCCCCAAAAATCCCCGCTGGCAGAACTATGTGGACATCTGGACCCAGATCCCGCTGCTGACCTTTGTGAAAAACACGGTCAAGATCACCGTGGTGGTCACCCTGTTGCAGCTGTTCACTTCCTCCTTTGCAGCCTACGCCTTTGCTAAGATGCAGTTCAAGGGCAAAAACGCGCTCTTCCTCGCTACATTGCCACCATTGCAGTGCCTTGGCAGGCCTACATGGTGCCCCAGTTCATGATGATGAGCTCGTGGCATTTGAACAACACCCATCTGGCCATTATGTGCCTGCAGGCCTTCAGCGCCTTCGGCGTGTTCCTGATGAAGCAGTTCTACGAGGGCGTGCCCACCGAGCTGTGTGAGGCTGCCCGCATTGATGGCCTGAGCGAGTACGGCATCTGGTGCACATCATGCTGCCCCTCAGCCTGCCCGCCCTGTCCACCCTGACCATCTTCACCTTCGTGAACACATGGAACGACTTCCTTGGCCCCCTGATCTACTTGACCAAGACCGAACTCAAGACCATCCAGATTGGTCTGCGTATGTTCATCACCCAGTATTCTGCAGAGTACGGCCTGATCATGGCGGCCTCTGTGGTGGCACTGATCCCGGTGCTGATCGTGTTCCTCTCCCTGCAAAAGTACTTTGTGCAGGGCGTGGCATCCACCGGCATCAAGGGCTAAACAAATCACCCGTAAGCGGGGCGTGGGCAGTACCCGCGCCCCGCATTTTTTGCAGAAATAGAGGGAAAGCGTTATGTTATATCCTGAACAGAATGAAGCGCGCTTGAAGCTGAGTCTTGACGGCACATGGCGTTTGCGCTGGGCAGCTGCGCGGAAACCCAGTTCGACCCCGCAAAGCCCCTGCCGGACGCCCAGCCCATCGCGGTACCTGCCAGCTACAACGACCAGAACGACCAGACCACCGCCCTGCGCCGCCACTACGGCTGGGTGTGGTATCAGCGCAAGGTCACCCTGCCCGCCTTCTGCGCCGGGCAGCGGTGGTGCTGCGGTTCGGCTCGGTGACCCACACGGCCAAGGTCTGGCTGAACGGCCAGCTCATTGCGCAGCACAAGGGCGGCTTTACCCCCTTTGAAGCGGACGTCACCGCTCTGCTGCAACCCGGCGAGACCGCACTGCTGACCGTAGCCTGTGACAACCGGGTGAACCACAGCACCCTGCCTGTGGGCAACGAGGACGGGCAGCTGGCCTTCTTTGGCTCGGACAACGCGGGTATCCCCAGTGTGGAGGCTGCCAAGCGTGCCGCCGCACCCCAGAACCGCCCCAACTTTGACTTTTTCAACTATGCGGGCATCCATCGCCCGGTGGTGCTCTACACCACCCCTAAAGAGTACATCGAGGATGTGACCATAGTGCCCGCCGTGGACGGCACGGTGCAGTACGCGGTAAAAACCACCGGCAGCGCGCCTGTCCGTGTCACGGTGCTGGATGCTGACGGCAACGCCGTTGCAAGCGCCGAGAGTGCAGAAGGCACAATCACCATCCCGGAAGTGCATCTCTGGGAGCCCAGACCCGGCACGCCCTACCTGTACACCCTGCATGCCACCTGCGGGGCAGATGTCTACGACCAGACCTTTGGTGTGCGCAGCATTGAGGTGCGGGGCACACAGGTGCTTTTGAACGGCAAGCCGCTCTATTTCAAGGGCTTTTGCAAGCACGAGGACTTTACCGCCCATGGCCGAGGCTTTGACCCGGTGCTGAACGTGAAGGATGTGAACCTGATCCACTGGGCAAAACGCCAATGCCGTGCGCACCAGCCACTATCCCTACGCCGAGGAGTTCTACGACCTGTGCGACCGAGGGCATTCTGGTCATGGACGAGACCCCGGCGGTGGGCATCGGCGGCGGGGCAGCGGTGAACCCCTATAAGGAATACCCCCTTGCGGAGCATCACCGGCAGGTGCTTGCCGAGATGATCCATCGGGACAAAAACCACCCCTGCGTGGTGCTGTGGAGCCTTGGCAACGAGCCGGATCTGGAGCACTTCCCGCAGGATGCCTACGACTACTGGCACCCGCTGTATGAGCTGGCGCACCAGCTGGACCCGCAGGACCGCCCGGTCACCCTCGTCTGCTGCCAGAACGACTACACCAAGGATATCACCACCCGCACCATGGATATCGTCTGCATCAACCGCTACTACGGCTGGTACAACCTTTCCGGTGACATGGACGCCGCTTGCTACGGCCTGAATCAGGAGCTGGATTTCTGGGCAGAGCAGCACAAGCCCGTGATGATGAGCGAGTACGGTGCGGACACCGTGGCAGGGCTGCACACCGCCGGAGCCGAGATGTTCAGTGAGGAGTTTCAGGTGGAGTTCTACCGCCGTCTGGATGCAGAGTTTGACAAGCGCCCGTGGTTTGTGGGAGAATTTGTCTGGAACTTTGCAGACTACGACACTGTGCAGGGCCCCATGCGGGTGGATGGCAACAAAAAAGGTCTGTTCACCCTGGGATCCGGCCGCCCCAAGCCTGGGCATGGCACTTTCTGCGCCAGCGATGGGCAGAGATACCTACGTTTGGATTTAAGGAGTAATCATGATGAAAACCTACCAGAACCACGCTATGACCGACGCCGAGGCACGGCAGGCACTGGCCGATGCCTGCAAACAGGTGGAGACCAATCTGCCCCTGTACACCTACCAGTGCCAGAACCATTCCAGTGTGAACGATATCTACCCCGGCTGCGCCAATAACCAGTGGACCTGCGGCTTTTTGGCCCGGTGAGATCTGGCTGGCCTACGAGGCCACCGGGGACGAAAAATTCAAGACAGCCGCCCTCATTCAGGTGGACAGCTTTGCGGACCGCATTGCCCGCAAGGTGGAGGTGGACCACCACGATATGGGCTTTTTGTACAGCCCCACCTGCGTGGCAGCGTGGAAGCTGGTGGGCAGCGAAACCGGCAAAAACGCCGCCATTGCCGCCGCCGACCAGCTGCTGACCCGCTACCAACCCAGCGGCCGCTTCTTGCAGGCATGGGGCACTATGGACGACCCCGGCAACTACCGCTATATCATTGACTGCATGCTCAATGTGCCGCTGCTGTACTGGGCAGCGCAGGTGACCGGTAGCGACCACTACCGCGAGATCGCCGCTGCCCACACCGCCACCACGCTGGCAAACTCCTTCCGGCCGACGGCAGCACCTACCACACCTTCTTATGAACCCCGGACGGTACCCCCAAGGGCGGACGCACCTGTCAGGGCTATAAGGACGACAGCTTCTGGGCACGGGGACAGGCGTGGGGCGTGTACGGCAGCGCCATTGGCTACACCTACACCCACGACGAAAAGTTTTTGGATGTGTTCCGCAAGGCGCTGGAATTTTACCTTTCCCGCCTGCCGGAGGATATGATCCCCTGCTGGGATATGCTCTTTGCCCCGGAAAGCGGCGAACCCCGGGATTCCTCCTCCGCTGCCATCGTGGCCTGTGGATTGCTGGAAGCGGCAAAGTATGTGGACGAAACAGAAGCTGCCCAGTGGCGCACACTGGCACGGCAGATGCTGGCCAGCCTTGCCGCAAATTATGCGGTAAAGCCTGGTACCCTCGGCTCCGGCCAGCTGCTGCACGGCACTTACAGCAAAAAGAGCCCCTACAACACCTGCACCCCGGAGGGCGTGGATGAATGTACGAGCTGGGGCGATTATTTTTACATGGAGGCGCTGACCCGCCTGACCAAAGACTGGGAGATGTACTGGTGATGAACTTGCAGACCAAAGCGGATTTTACCGCACTGATGCACAAATTTCTCGACCCCCTCAAGCCCTGTTATTCCGCAGGCTGCGCCCGGCTGCATCTGGGCGAGACGGGTGTGACCTACAACCAAAATGCCATTGAGCTGGAAGCCTTCAGCCGCCCGCTGTGGGCGCTGGTGCCCTTCTGGGTGGGCGGCGGCTCTGACCCGGAGTTTGAAAAAATCTACCGCAAGGGTCTTGCCGCCGGCACCGACCCGGAAAACCCCGAATACTGGGGCACCACCGGGGAATACGACCAGTGTTATGTGGAGATGGCGGCTATTGCCTGCGGCATCCTCACCGCACCGGAAAAGCTGTGGACCCCGCTTTCTGATACCGAAAAACAGAACCTTGCCGCATGGCTGGGGCAGATCAACGCCCACACCATCCCGGACTGCAACTGGCAGTTTTTCCGCATCCTTGTAAACCTTGCCCTGAAAAGCGTGGGGATGCCTTACAGCCCGGAACTGCTGGAGGATGGCCTTTGCAAAATCGACAGCTATTACAGCGGCGACGGCTGGTCCACCGATGGCGCCTCCGTGCAAAAGGATTACTACATCCCGTGGGCCATCCAGTATTACGGACTGCTCTACTCTAAATTTGCCGCCGACACCGACCCCCGGCGTGCTGCACTCTACCGCCAGCGCGCCCAGCTGTTCGCGCAGCAGTTCGTCTATTGGTTCGATGCCAACGCGCAGCCCTGCCCTTTGGCCGCAGCCTGACCTACCGCTTTGCCCAGAACAGCTTCTGGGCGGCCTGCATCTGGGCAGGGCTGGAGCCGCTGCCCCTGCCGGTAATGAAGGGCCTTATCGTCCGCAACTTCAACTGGTGGCTGGGGCAGAAAATGTTCGACCGGGACGGCATCCTGACCATCGGCTACTGCTACCCGCAGATGTACATGGCCGAGCGGTACAACGCCCCCGGCAGCCCCTACTGGGGCATGAAGAGCTTTTTGCTGCTTGCTTTGCCGGATGACCACCCCTTCTGGTCTGCCGAAGCCGCGCCCATGCCCGCATTGGAGCGGCTCAAGCCCATGCCATACGCCAATATGCTGGTGCAGCGCCGGGCGGGGCGGGTAACAGCCTATGCCGCCGGTGTCAACGAGGGGCACGGCCACGGACAGTTCCCGGAAAAGTACGCAAAATTTGCCTACGATACCCGCTTTGGCTTCTGTGCCTCCCGCAGCCGGGAGGTGCTCAATCAGGCGGCTCCCGACAGTATGCTGGCCTTTGTCATCGACGATAACGTGTTTGTGCGCAAGGTGAGCAAAACGTGGGAAATTGAAGCCGGGGCTGTGACTGCGCAGTGGTCGCCCTTCCCCGGCATTGAGGTGACCACTACCATCACCCCCACGGCCACCGGCCACTGCCGCCATCACGAGATTGACAGCAGTTTCGACTGCGAAGCCTACGACTGCGGTTTTGCCGTGCCCAATTTTGCACCGGGCTATGCCGAAAGCGTGGAAAATGACACCGCCGAAGCCCATTGCGACACCCTGCGCTGCACCGTGCGCGGCAGGGGAGAAGCAGTGGTCATCGGCTGCGACCCCAACACCAGCCTGTACTTCACTAACGTCCATCTGCCCGCCGTGAAGTACCACATCCCCAAGGGGCACACAGGACTGGACACCGAGGTCTTTGACGAAGCAAACTGATGCCGCTTCTTTCTATAGCAGTTTGCGTTTTTTAATGCACAAGCAACATCCGCAAACTGCATATCGCAAATATGCCGTTTTAATAGGCACTATTTTTGAAAATTGCGATAGAAAAACAGTCGTTTTGTGCGGCTGTTTTTCTTATATCCTGTGCTATAATAAAAGCAGAAAATGCTGCGAGGTGACATTTATGCCGTTAAATCATCCCATTACCTCGGCGCTTCTGGCCGACCCGGAAATTTTCCAGCAGAACCGTCTGCCCTTCCATGCCCATTTTACCGACCAGACCAGCCTGGAACTGCCCCTGACCGTCAGCTTGGACGGCGAGTGGAACTTCTGCTATGCGGAAAACCTGACTGCACCCTTTACGGACTGGGACACCCTGACCGTGCCGGGCTTCATCCAGATGCAGAGCCTGCAAAAGCCCGGCCAGCCCTACGGCGCGCCCCATTATGTCAACACCCAGTACCCGTGGGATGGCCACGAAAAGCTGCACCCCCGGTCAGATTCCGCAGGACTATAACCCCATCGGGGAATACCAGCGCAGTTTCACCCTGCCGGAAAGCTGGGCAAGCTGTTACTTGCGCCTGAACGGTGCCGACAGTGCCGCCGCCGTCTGGTGCAACGGCGTTTACATCGGCTACACCGAGGATACCTTCACTCCCGCTGAATTTGACATGACTGCTGCCGTCCACCCCGGCGAAAATACCCTGACGGTACAGGTGTACCGTTTCTCCTCCGGCAGCTGGCTGGAGGATCAGGATTTCTGGCGCATGAGCGGCTTATTCCGCTCCGTGGAGCTGTTCACAAAGCCGGAAATTCACCTCGAGGATGTCTTTGTGAAGCAGGATTTTGCCCCGGACTTTTCCAGTGCCACTGTCACCTTTGATTGCAAGGTCAGCGGCGCGGGCACCATCTCGGTGGTGTTTGATGGCGAGGAGCAGTCTGCTGAGGTGGGCGAACCTGCCGAATACGACAGCGGTGTGGTGTTCGGCAAGGGCGAGGCCGACCCGGACGTGGAAGAGGACGTGCAGGATGTCTCCTTCACCTTTACGGTGGAGCATCCCACCCTGTGGAGCGCCGAGCAGCCGAACCTGTACGAAGCAGAAATTGCCCTGCTGAACGAGGGTGCTCTCGTGGAGCGCACCGGATTGAAAGTCGGCTTGCGTAAGTTTGAGCTGAAAGAACGCCAGATGCTTTGAACGGCAAGCGTATCGTGTTCAAGGGTGTCAACCGCCACGAGTGGAGCTGCCGCACCGGCCGCACCGTCAGCCGGGAAGAGATGCTGTGGGATGTAAAGAACCTGAAGGCCCACAACGTCAACGCCGTGCGCACCAGCCACTACCCCAACGACCCCTATTTCCTGTCCCTCTGCGATGAATACGGCCTGTATGTCATCGGGGAGACCAATCTGGAGACCCACGGCACATGGCAGAAGCTGGGTGCGGACGGCTCGGACGAGTGGACGCTGCCCGGTGCCCGCCCGGAGTGGCGGGAAAATGTGCTTGCCCGCGCCGAAGCCATGCTGGAACGGGACAAAAACCACCCGGCCATCCTCATTTGGTCTTGCGGCAACGAGAGCCACGGCGGCAAGACCCTGTGGGAGATGAGCGAGTATTTCCGCAACACCGACCCCAGCCGCCTTGTGCACTACGAGGGCATTTTCTGGAACCGGGAGTACCCCGCCACCTCCGATATGGAAAGCCAGATGTACACCCCGGTGGCAGACATCAAAAAAGTTTCTGGCAGAGCACCCGGAAAAGCCCTTTATCATGTGCGAGTACAGCCACGCCATGGGTAACAGCTGCGGCGGCATCACCGACTACACCGAGTATGCCTACGAAGAGCCCCTGTATCAGGGCGGGTTTATCTGGGAGTACATGGACCACGGCATTGCAGTGACAAGCCCGGACGGCAAGCCCGGCTTTGCCTATGGCGGCGACTTCGGCGACCGCCCCACCGACCGGGAATTCTGCGTGGACGGCCTTGTGCTGCCCGACCGCCGTAACACCCCCAAAATGGACGCCGTCAAGGCGGCCTACGCACCGCTGAAGATCACCCTGACCGACACGGAAGCCGTGATTGAAAACCGGAATCTCTTTACCGACCTGAACGCCTACGACCTTGTGTTTGCGTCCTCGGTCAACGGCAAGCCGGAGCGCCGGGCGGTGCTGCGGGCAGACTGCAAGCCGGGCGGGACGGAGCACATCCCGTTTCCCTTTGCCTTACCGGAGGCTGGGCTTGCCTGCATGACCGTTACCGCCATCCAGCGGGCTGCACTGCCCGGCATCCCGGCGGGCTATGAAGCCGCTTTGGGGCAGGTATGGCACAACTACGCCGTCGCCCGGCTGACCCTGCCCGCCCCGCAGCTGGTGGAGATGGACTGCAACGTCGGCGTAAAGGGCGAGGGCTTCGAGTACATCTTTGGCCGAGGCAAGGGGCTGGTGTCCATCCGCTATAACGGCGTGCAGCTGCTGGACGATACCGTGCGCCCCAATTTCTGGCGTGCGCCCACCAACAACGACGAGGGCTGTGCAGAGCCGTTTACATTTGCCTTCTGGAAAACCGCCGGTCTCTACGCCCGCTGCGATAACCTGACCGCTGAAACAAAGGGCGATTTCGTCATCGCCCGCGCAAACTACACCCTGCCAGATGGGCAGACGCTGCCCATTGATTTTGCCATTGACGGCGCAGGCCGCTGTGATATCACCATGACATGGCAGGGCACGCGCACTGAGCTGCCGGAGTTCGGTCTGCTCTTCCCGCTGCGTCGGGAGCTGACGGAAGTCTCCTATCTGGGTCTTGGCCCCCGGGAGACCACCGCCGACCGCACTGCAGGCGGCAAGATGGGTGCGTGGAACTACAACGTCCGGCAGGATTTTGCCCAGAACACCCCGGTCTACCCGCAGGAGTGCGGCAGCCGCACCGGCGTGTACAGTGCAACTGTCACCGGCAGCGGATTGAATATAGGCATCGGCTTTGCAGGGGACGGCATGACCTTCTCGGCGCTGCCCTACACGCCCCATGAACTGGAACGCCCGCCACCTTTACGAGCTGCCCCGGGACGACAATAAGACGGTCGTCCGCTGCGCTGCTTTCCAGCGCGGCGTGGGCGGCGACAACAGCTGGGGCGCAAAGCCCCATGCAGACGCCTGCTTTGCGGTGGAGAAGGGAACCTCGTTCCGTTTTACGATTCAAAATAAAAATTTACTTGGCTAAAGTGGTGGGTATCATCGTGATACCCACCACTTTGGTCTTATTGCGAAACCGTAACAAGACAAAAATCAGCGCAATATTCAAATAGTATATTTGCGATATGCAATCCAACGTTGTAGCTGCTGCATTAAAAAGTTGAATTTTTATGGTTTATGGAGAAATAAGGAATTGTGTCAAAATGACACAATTGCTCCGGGCACCTTCATAGAACCATGGAATGTGAATATTTTGCTTTCATAGGAGTTCATGTTTTTTACTGAATCTCGTGAAAAGCGTATAAAAAGCTTGCAATCATCTGTAAAATGTGGTATATCCATTATACGAAACATTGCTTTAAAAGAACACTCCACCGTTCAATGATGTGTAAAGTGAGGTGCCTGCCATGACCGCCGTGATCTATGCCCGCTATTCATCGGATAACCAGCGCGAAGAATCCATTGAAGGCCAGATTCGTGAATGCACTGCCTATGCGGAAAAGAACGGCATCACCATCGTCAAGCACTACATTGACCGTGCTATCTCTGCCAAGACGGACAACCGCCCGGAGTTTCAGCAGATGATTAAGGACAGTGACAAGAAGCTGTTTGACATCGTGCTGGTCTGGAAGTTGGATCGTTTTGCCCGGAACCGCTACGACAGTGCCCGGTACAAGACCCAGCTGAAGAAGAACGGTGTCAAGCTCATGTCGGCTACCGAGATCATCTCCGACGGACCGGAGGGCATCATTCTGGAATCGGTGCTGGAAGGCTATGCTGAGTATTATTCCGCTGACCTGTCTGAAAAGGTCATTCGTGGCATGACCGAAAACGCACTGAAGGGAAAGTTCACTGGCGGTGCCATTCCCTTTGGCTACATCATCAACGCAGACCACCGCTTTGAAATCGACCCGTTGACTGCTCCCTTTGTGGCAGAAACCTTCCAGCGGTACAACGATGGTCAGACCATGCGGGAAATTCGGGATTGGCTGAACGAAAAGGGCGTCAAGAACCAGCGCGGCGGGCTGATGACCTTCAACACCATTCAGCATATGCTGAACAATCGCCGCTACATCGGGGAGCTGAAATATCGTGATGTTTTGATTCCCGATGCGATTCCCTCCATTGTGTCCGCAGAGCTTTTCAACGATGTACAGGAAAAGATGTTGAAAAATAAGAAAGCCCCTGCCCGAAGAAAGGCAGAGGACGATTACCTGCTGACAACCAAGCTGCACTGTGGTTGCTGCGGTGCGCTGATGTTTGGCGAAAGCGGCACAAGCCGGACGGGAGAAGTCCACCGCT